>ERZ1673700.2479-NODE-2479-length-14393-cov-65.895662_pt1 | contig 14393 bp, 20 predicted proteins | sample MGYA00580230_ERZ1673700 | MGnify/ENA primary metagenome ERZ1673700 (study PRJEB41218, sample SAMN15661782) | gut metagenome | host: Homo sapiens | place: Canada: London | collected 2015-08-20/2019-03-30 | study: EMG produced TPA metagenomics assembly of...
ATAAACGAAAACCTACCGCTGTAAAGCGGAAAGGCGTTGTTTACCGAGCCTACATTTGGTCAATTCCAAAAAGCGAGAGACGGCTAATAAGATTTCATTGAAATAATATAGCTTTTATCTTATCTATAACCTGTTTTATCATAATATAGAGTTTGCATAATCTGGCAGAATCAGTATCTTTGAAGAAAATTGAGTCTTTAAATGAATAACTACAGCTATGATAAAAATATATGGAATGGAAACTTGTCCGGATTGTACGTATGTAGAAGAGCAAGTAAAAGATAATAACCAATATGAAGTCATTGATATTGGTCAACACGTAAGAGATTTGAAAGCATTCTTGAGACTAAGAGATCATCATCCGGCCTTAAATGAAGCCAAAAGTGTTGGAGCCGTTGGAATTCCTTGCTTTGTATTGGAAGACGGTACGGTTACTTTGAATCCAGAAGATGCCGGATTACGTTCACGTCCTATCAACGAAGGAGCAACATGTAATATTGACGGAAGCGGTTGTTGATTATGGCACAGAAAATTCTTTTCCTTCATGGTTTCTTTGCATCAGGTACATGTATCCCAGTTCTTGCCTTGAAAGAATATTTCAGCGGTAAGGCAACAGTCTTGAGTCCAGACTTACCCCTGCATCCACAGGAAGCTATCGACTTTATCCAAAGATTGTGCAACCAAGAAAAACCTGATATATTGGTAGGAAACAGTAATGGCTCGTTTTTGGCACAGATAGTAGCATCTAAAAACAATATCCCTGCTTTACTCGGAAATCCCCATTTCGAAATGACAAGCTTCCTGATGGAACGTATTGGTTCGCATGAATACAAATCTCCACGAGCTAACGGAAACCAGCAGCTTGTCATTAACCAAACATTGATTGATGAATTCGCAGAACTTCAACAGCATCAATGGGACAATTGTCAGGTAGCTAACCAAGAAAATATATGGGGGATATTTGGTGAGAATGACCATCTGGCACACTTTGAGCCTTTATTTTTAATGCATTATAAATATTCATACCACTTTCCTGGCGGTCATACTCCAACAGCTGAAGAAGTACAAAAGTATTATGCGCCATTAGCGGAACGATTATTGGAATTATAGCATAACTTATCATATAATATAGAAAGAATACCACTTTTGTTTATTATATGATAAGTTATAAATTCATGTCTTACATTCAATCCCATAAATTAATCCGCCCCTATTCCATCTGAACACTTCTTACTTTCCAATAATCATAAAGACATATATAAAATGAAAACAAGCTCCAAATAAATATAGATAAAATAGCTATATATCAATAATTTACATACAATTTTTTATTTTCAGTTGTTTTCTACGTTTTCAGTTGTTTTGCTCTTTTTAGGTGCATTTTTGTTTCTTATTTGTTTCTTGATTCCGCTTTTTATTTGTACCTTTGTGATAGGAAATAACAAATGAAAGGACACAAATATGCCAAGGACCAGAAAACCAATAAAAGTGAAAGAGCCGATTCGTCTTCGAACGAAGGAATTGGCCAATGGCAGCAAGAGTTTGTATCTGGATATATACCGTAATGGTAAGCGGACATACGAGTATCTGAAAATGTATCTTATTCCGGAAACGGATCGTAATGCCCGCCAACAGAATGAAACGACAATGGCTGCCGCAAATGCAATCAAATCGAAGCGTATCATAGAGTTGACAAGTGGTGAAGCCGGTATCATGAATCACAAGGATAAGGTTTATCTGCTGGACTGGATGCAGCTCTATAAGGAGGAACAGAAGAAACGTGGCAAGAAAAACACAGGTCAGATAAAATCTGTTACCGATATCTTGAAAGAGTATGCAGGAGAAAGGTTCACATTAAATCAGATTGACCTCACTTTTTGCCACGGCTATATCGACTATATGTTGACAAGCTACCGTCCCAAAGGAAAGCCCCTCTCGGCTTCTACGCGTAATACCTATTACCAGATATTCAACGGTGCGTTAAATGCCGCTGTCCGCGCGAAACGCATCTTAAAGAATCCATTCAACGAAATGGAAAAATCGGAGAAGCCCAAGATGCCGGAAAGTGTGCGTTCTTATATGACTATTGAAGAAGTGAGATTATTAATCGCTACACCAATGCAGAACGAGGGGGTAAAAAGTGCCTACCTGTTCTCCTGCTTCTGTGGACTACGTATCAGTGATATTATCGGATTGCAATGGAAGGACGTGTTTATTGACAACGGCCAATACCGCTTGGCAGTAGCCATGCAGAAGACAAAGGAGCCGATTTACCTTCCGCTCTCCAATGAAGCGTTGAAGTGGATGCCGGAACGTGGGGACAAGACAGCAGACGACCATGTGTTCGATTTGCCTTCAGGTATCAACCAGCTTATCAAACCATGGGCCAAAGCCGCCGGAATTTCCAAGCGATTCACCTTTCACCCGCCGAGTCACAGCAAAATATTTTATTTATTGAATATCAGCGAGTTAAGTACTTTAAAGAATGTAACTGCTAACGATTTAGAAACGAGCTATATTCTTTTTCTTTCCCAACTTTGCAATATACAAAGAACGCTTTGATTTCAAATGCAAAGATAAATCTAATTTCCGAAAAAAGCATATTTTTCCCTTGTTTTTAGAAAATCTTAAGATTTTTGATGCTTCAAAACTGCAAAAGACAAGATTTTTATCTCTATATTGAATATTTATAGCATATAATGCTATATTTAGAATATTATTTTGTATCTTTGCAGACAAAATATATAAAATGAAGTTGAATAGAATAAAAACGGTTTTAGTCGAAAAGGATTTGTCACAAAAATGGCTTGCAGAACAACTTGGCAAGAGTTTTAGTACAACTAATGCATATTGTTGCAATAGACAACAGCCAAACTTAGACACTTTATACAAAATTGCAAAATTGTTATCTGTTGAACTGAAAGACTTAATCGTTGACAAAACAATGGAAGAGTAAAATGCTAAATGAAGTAATAGAAAATACAGAACGTTTTATCGCTTCTGTCCCTAAGGCAAAGCGTAAGAAGTATGGTCAATTCTTTACGAATTCGACCACAGCTAAGTTTATGGCTTCTCTTTTCTGTTTTGACCTCTCAAAACGGAAAATTGAAATTTTAGATGCAGGAGCAGGAACAGGAATTCTTGCTGCGGCTGTTGTCCAAAAATTATATGAACTTGGATATGTGGGGAAAATATATGTTACATGCTATGAAACAGATGAACTAGTCATGCCTCTTTTAGAGGAGAATATGGCACTATGTAACAAGTTGCACAACGTATATTATACAATAAAAAGAGAGAACTATGTAACATCACAAAATTTCTCCAATTCCACATCCTTTAATAATGAAGATTATCAATATGATTATATTATAGGCAATCCTCCTTATATGAAAATAGCCAAAGATGCTGCTGAAGCATTAGCTATGCCGGAAGTTTGCTATGGTGCACCGAACTTGTATTTCCTTTTTTGTGCAATGGGGGTACACAACTTAAAAAAAGAGCAAGAACTTGTATATATAATACCACGTTCGTGGACATCTGGGGCATATTTTAGAAAATTTCGAGAATATCTGTTTGACAATTGTGTAATAACAGACATTCATTTATTTGAAAGTCGAGATAAAGTGTTTGAAGGAGAATCTGTTTTGCAAGAAACAATGATAATAAAGGTAAAGAAAACATCAATTGCTCCACATAGTATAAGCATTACAAGTTCTTCCACATCAGAGTTTAATGACATACGAAGTTTTTGCGCTCCGTATGAAACTGTTGTGGCAAAGAACCGCTTTGTATATCTTGTAACCAATAAGGAAGATGCAGATATTCTTCATACTATCAACCATTTTCATAAGACACTACCAGAAATAAATCTGAAAATGCAGACAGGCATTATCGTAGATTTTCGTACAAGAGAGGTACTACGAAATGAAATTGAAGATGGTGCTTATCCATTATTGTATTCTCAGCATATAAAAGATGGTAAAGTCGTGTGGCCATTAGGCAAAGATGGTGAAGTTATAAAAACAGATAAGAAGTCATATCTACAAGAGAATGGTGATTTTCTGATAGTAAAGAGATTTACATCAAAAGAAGAACCACGTAGACTGCAATGTGGCATATATTTGAAAAAGAAATATGACAAGTTTAAATATATTAGTACACAAAATAAAGTGAATTTCATTAAATGTGATTCTCCTTGTGTTACATATGGACTATATGTGTTATTAAACTCAACATTATACGATTGTTACTATAGAATACTTAATGGTTCGACACAGGTTAATTCCACCGAAATCAATCAGATGCCAATACCAGAACGGCAGGTTATAGAAGAAATGGGAAAAGAACTGATGCATCATGAGTTGTCTGTAGCTAATTGTAACAAAATATTAAATAAATGGATAAATTAGAATTAGCAAAATATTTACTGGAGGAAGTCGGAATGCCTCCCAAGCAGCAAAGTACTCTTTGTTGCTTAGCGTTGTTGGCAATGGCTAAACTAACAAAAGATACACCTTGCCGTCAAGCATCTAATGATTGGATTAGAATTCATGATATAATAGCCTTTATTGGTGAACATTATGGAGTGATTTATGCAGAAAATTCCCGTGAGACATTTCGCAAACAGGCAATGCATGCTTTTAGAACAGCAGCCCTAATAGAAGATAATGGTAAAGCTACTAATAGTCCAAATTATCGTTATCGTATTACAAATGAATTCTTGCGTGTCATCCAAAACATGAATGAAGATGAAGGTGTTGTGTGTGAGGCAAATCCTTTTCTCGTCCAATTTGTTTCAAAGCATGATAGTCTTTCTGATATATATGCATCAAAAAAGAAAATGCAAAAAATGCCTGTGCGTATAAATAATCAAGATTTCACTTTTAGCCCAGGCAAGCATAATAAACTACAAAAGGCTATCATAGAAGAATTTGCACCAAGATTTGCACCAAGTTCAGAGTGTTTGTACGTAGGTGATACAATTCAAAAGGATATGGTAAAGAATATCGCCAAATTGTCCCAGTTGGGATTTGAGATAACATTGCATGATAAAATGCCCGATGTCGTTTTATACCGCGAGGATAAAAACTGGATATATTTTGTCGAATCTGTTACTTCAGTTGGCCCAATGGATCCCAAGCGAATAATCGAAATTGAATCTATGACTAAAAATGTTTCCGCAGGAAAAATCTACGTTACTGCTTTTCTTGATTTTGCAACATTCAAGAAGTTTTCAGAACAATTAGCGTGGGAGACTGAGGTTTGGATTGCAGATATGCCTGACCATATGATTCATTTAAATGGTGATAAGTTTTTAGGACCAAGATAAAAAAAGAAACAATGAAAAGAATATTTTTATTTTACATTATGGCTATTATGGCTATAAGTATGTCTGCGCAAAATGACGTGACAACATTTTTGGGTATACCAGTAGATGGTTTTAAATCTGAGATGAAACAAAAACTGGTAAGTAAAGGTTTTGTGCCAAAGAAAGTAGGTACAAATGAGTTCTTGGAAGGAGAATTCAATGGAACTGATGTTCATGTTTACATAGCAACAAACAACAATAAAGTGTATAGAATCATGCTGTGTGATGCAAACACTCAAAATGAGGCGAATATAAAGATTCGTTTCAATAAGCTTGTGAGCCAATTTGAAAATAACAAACGGTACACTTCGCTTGATAAATACACTTTGTCTGATGAGGAAAACATTTCGTATGAAATGACTGTTAACAAAAAGAACTATGATGCTTTGTTTTATCAAGTTCCCAATATGGAGAAAGTCGACACTTTGGCTTTACAAAAGAAAGTACATAATGAGTTGTTAAGCAAATACACAGAGGCTGAATTAAAAAATCCATCAGAAGAAATAACGAAGGAAATTCAAAATACAGCAATAAAAATAGGCATGGAAATGATGTTTATGAAACCTGTATGGTTTAGAATTTGTGAAAGTTATGGAGAATACTACATAACAATGTTCTATGACAATGAATACAATCATGCTAACGGTGAGGATTTATAATAATTTGCAATTTATGAAAAAGTACGTTTCCTTTTTTATGTTGATAGCCATCGTCTCTGTTTTTGTGTCGTGTGCTTCTTCCAAGAGTACAACTACAGTATTAAGTGGAACAGACATATCAAAATATAAGTATGTTGTATTTGGAACTGGTGATGAGGGGGATGCTGAATTAGCAGATATGTTGATGATGGTTCAGAATGAAATTACAGAAAAGTTACAGGTGGTGTCTGCAGAAAAGGCGAAAACGCTTATAGCTTTTGGTGAAAAAGTTGCATCCCCCAAAATAAATGTAAAAACAGAGAAATGGGATGGTGGACATACTTATATTTCAATAAGTTTTTATGACTATGATACAAATCAAAGTATCGCAGTTATAAAATCCAGTGGTATAGGTTGGTCTATTTCACAAGACCAAAAATTAGCTTATAAAGCCATCAAAAAAGAACTTGACAAAGTCTTTCCGCAGACAAGATGATAGATGTTACTATTCTAAAATAACAAATAAAGAATATGACTGAAGAAGAAAAGAAAACGCTTATTGATGCGGTAAATTGCAAATATCCACATCAAAATCTGACGGAGATTTACTACAACATAGGTAGAGCATTGCCATTTACTGCCCAAAGATTCCCAGACGGAAGAGTTTCCGACTGGTATCGTAATCAGTATGTGGAGGTTGTACGAGTAGAACCACATGGAAGAGGCGGCAAGTTTGGAAATGTATTTGGCTTTTATTACCGTAATGGCGAAAGAGCGAATGCCTATGAGAATGACCCAGAACACAGTTGGTGCACCAAGAATGATACTGAACCGCAACCAATACCATGTTGTGGGTGTGGCTCATGGATGTTATTGGACATCATAGGTGAGAAGACTACAGAATCTGTTAAAGTTCTTGGTCTTGATGACAAGATTGGCTTTGGTAAATATAAGGATATGACTTTGAAAGAGGTCATCATTAAGGATTGGCAGTATGTCAAATGGGCGATTATAGATTCCCAACACTTATATACCGATGTCGATAAGGTATTGGAATATCATATGGAGAATAGACCAACACTTGGTCCTAATGATATAATGAGCTTCGGGAAATATAAAGGAAAGTCCATTGAGGAGGTTTGCAAAACAGACCGACAATACCTTATCTGGCTTTCACAAAACAACGATTCTTTCAATCTTGATTGGGAAAAATTCAAGTAATCAAATTATAATGTAGATATGAAGAGATTTATGTTAATATTTTGCTCCCTGCTTATAACATTAGGAGCGACTGCACAAAGTAAGTTAGGTTCGCAAACTACTAAGATTGCGAAAGATTCGACATTGATAAAGATACATGACCTATTGGAAGACGTGGATTTCCGCATACACGGTCTTGACAGATACAAACTCTATCCAACAGAGAACATCTACAACTTTCTGCAATTAGACACAAGTACGGGGAAAATAGATGTTGTGCAATGGTCGTTAGATGATGGCAAAGAAGGCTCTGTTACCCTTAACGATGAAGATTTGTCTCTTGACACAGGGTGTGGAACATTTGAATTGTATCCAACAAAGAATATGTATCAATTTATCCTTTTAGACAAGGTTACAGGTAGAAAATGGCATGTCCAATGGGGATTTGAAGCAAGCAAAAGATGGATTAAACGAATATATTAGCTTTGGCAGAATATGGCAATAATTTGTTTGATAGTATTCTTTGCATTGGCTATCTTCATTAAATTGAAGATGCCAATGTGGAAAGGTAAATATTCCGAGAAGTTGGTGCATAAGAAAATGTTACAACTACCAGATGAGTACACAATTTTCAATGATTTTTTGTTTGAGAGTAATGGACACTCAACTCAAATTGACCATATCGTCGTGTCACCTTATGGGGTATTCGTTATAGAGACAAAGGGTTATAAAGGCTGGATATTAGGTGGCGAGAATTCTGAATATTGGACGCAGGTCATCTACAAAAGTAAACACCAATTTTACAATCCTATAAAGCAGAATGAGGGACATGTAAGATTTCTTCGCCATTTGCTTAAATGTTCTGTTGACATTCCGTTAATTCCGATTGTTGTTTTCAATAATTCAGCAGAGTTGAAAGTTCATGTCAGTAACCATATAGTTGTAAACAGATGTAATTTAAATTGGGCAATATCTCAATATCATGACATTATTCTAAATGCTACACAAGTAGATTGGATTGTCAATACTATTCAACGATATTACACAATAGCTGACAAGGAAGAAATAAGACAGCACAAGCATAATGTTCACGACAGGCAATATAGAGCAAAGAGTTTAATAAGGCAAGGCGTTTGCCCACAATGTGGTGGTCAGTTAGTTTTACGCAAAGGAAGATATGGCTCTTTTTATGGGTGTTCAAACTATCCTAAATGCAAGTTTACACTAAATAAATGAGAGGGGAATATATTAAGTTTATTTCCCTCTCATTTAGTATAGTTAGTTTCCAGAAACTTTATTTTGAGCTTTTGATAGCCCGTTTTATGCGATGTGATTCTTGCAAAAGCTTATTGGCTATACTATCTTTATAAGCAGCCATTTCAACCATTTCATGATGATGGCGAATAGAATCCTCGTAGGCGGCAACACGATTTCTTACATCATCTATAACTTTCTCATCTCGGCAAACAGAAAAATGCTTTTCGATGTAGTGAATATTCGGGTCGTCAGATGGAAGCACCATCTTCAATGCCCTATACTTCAAGTCCGCCTCTTCCCAATCTTGGTACTCTTGCCATTGGGTGAGGTTGCCCCAAATTGAGATAACCAAAGACAGAGCCAAGCCTCCAATGAAAAGAAGAACATACTTTGAAGTAGGCTCGAAGCGATGGGTTACAACTTTCTTTTGAGGTGTGTTGTCCATTGCGTTAAGTTTGTCCTGTACAAATTTTGATGTGACATTCTGCTCTTGTTTCACCTGATTAATGGTATCAAACAAGAGTTTGCTTCGCTGTTCATCTTTGCTTGCTTCTTTCTTGGTAAGGTCGGTAAAGATACAGATAGCCTCTCTTAATCTTGCCAATTTGTCAATAGACTCCCCTTCTTTTACAGCTATAGAAAGGATGGCTTTTTCAAGCTTGCATGTATCAACACTTACAGGGACAGGAATGCTTCCAGCCTCTGCATTCTTTGGTGAGGCAGAAAGTTCATCGACTTTCTGCTCCAATCTCTCAACTGTGCCGTAGATGGCTTCCAATAGTTCTTCTTTCATATTTCTTTTGTTGTTTGAATGGTTTGTAACTTGCATCAAAGGCTAAAGCCTCTTCTGCGTTTCTTCTTTTTCTTCTTGGATGATTCATCCTCTGGGAATTGCTCAAAGGTCTGAGCATTGGCTGGAGCAAAAAGTCCAATGGAAGAAATACCGCCCCAAGGATTCTGGCTGCTCTCCGCCATGAATGGCATCTGCTCATTCTTGTGACAACCCTGCTCATATTGCTGAGCAGATTTGGCTCTTGCTGATAAAAGGTTCTCCGTTCCCTCTAATTTCGCATTCAGTTTGCCAAAGCTATAGTCTCGGCTAATCTGCGTACCCTTGAAGCTATATCCATCCTTGCAGAAACGGATGCCTTGAACCTTGGTTTGCTCCTTATCCTTATAGACAAACTCTAAGTGAACACCTCGTTTTGCAAGTTCACTTTTGAACTCGTCCCAGCTATCTGCCATTCTCAATGCGCTCTTTACATCATTGTGAATCTCATATTTGGCTCGCTCAGCATTGCGTAACTTGCGAGTATTTGTATTGCTCTTGTCCGTTCCGTAGGTAAAACCATACTTGGATTTAAGAGCCTTGGTCACTTGCTCATTACGCCTGTAATCATTCCTGTCTGATATGAGCTTGCCCTCGTTATTGATGCGGTTATACACGATATGACAATGTGGATTGTCGGTGTTGTGATGCCTTACGATGATGAATTGAGTATCTTTTATCCCTATCATCTGCATGTATTCAAGGGCTATCTTAGCCATGAATTCATCCGTCAAACGTGGCTTGTCCTCGGGCTTGAAGCTCAAAGCTATGTGCCCCACAGGCTTCTTAATCCTTGGATTTAGTTGCCTTTGTAGCTCGAAACTTTGCGTCATCTCGGCATTCGTGCCGAGTAACACACCATCAGAGGCAAGGATTTTCGCCTCGTCCTTGCCTGTAACATAGCGGATGCAACCAGCAAATGAGCTGCCCTTCTTTAGCTTGCCTATCATGTAGCATCCTCCTTTCTGCCTATTTCGCATGGCTTCGATTTTGGACTTGCTTGGCGATACTCGCCAAGGATTTCTTTCAATCTTCTCAACAAGTCCACCACATACACATGGGTTTCGTGGAAACCTCTCTGATGCGACAGCTTGGTAAGTTGGTTGAGGTTGTTCGCCATGCCTATGAGATTCTTAGCGATGGCTATCGTCTCAGCGTTGTGTCCGCTGACCACCTCGCCGTTCAAGGCGGACTCACGAATGTACTCCGCCAATTTGCGGTTGGCTTTTCTCGCCCTCAGTCTCAAAGCCTCGTAGCTTGGCTTCGAGAACTTCACCGTGACAGACTTCGACAGCTTGCGAACCCTGCCCGTAGGCGGTCTTCCGCCCTTTTTCCTATTCTGTTCCTGTATGTTTGTCATTCGATATACTGTTTACAGTTGGTACACTCACTTTCTGCGACCGTTGGGAGCAAAATTCCTCCGCCCTCATGGTGGAGCGAGGCGTTTTGGGGTTCCCAAAACATAACCTCGCTCCCTCTCAGAACACGTTAGTTGGAACTACAGCCTTTCATCTATCCACGCCCAAGGTCGCAGACCTTAATTCTCACAATTTGCGCCAAGCCTCGAAGTCCTCTTCATAAAGGCTTAGGTGGTGGCGCACGATGTTCTCGATGATGCCCGATACGCTCATGCGCCTCCCTCCGAGGATGCGGACGACACGATCAAGACGGTCTCGTACATCGGAACTGACGAAGACTGGCTTGCGGTCGTCAATCCTTGGAACTTGGAGGAAGGTCTGCTGATACTCCTCCAATGATGCCTTGCGCTGCTTGCCGCTGATGCGCTTCTGCGGATTCGGTGGCGATTGAACCTCGTTCTTCAGCTCGTCCTCCATGTTGGAGGTTGTTGCAGCCACATTCTCTGTCACAACTTCTAAATCGGAGTTCTCCACCTCTTCAAAGAAAGAGCTATGTTCTTGGGCATAGTCTTTACCATAAGTGGATGATTGAAGCGAAGCCATCACCTCCTGTGTCATTTTCTCCTGCTGTTCAGGAAACATTTTCGTTTCTTTTGTTTTTGCCATAGCTTAACTTGTTTAATTTGTTGGTATAGTGGTCACGGTATGCACCATTGACCGATTGTCGGGTGCAAAGTAAGTGTACTGAGTGCAGCCATGCAACTGATTGGGTGTAACGTGGCAATTTAGTTATGGCTTGCTTGTGGGTGAATGAGAACAGCTGTGATAACTTCAACGTATTTCTCAACTCATCATTGTTCATGTATTCGTTGCAGTCGTGCAAGTTTTTCTTGTTGCTTTTGGCGTTGAAGTCGGCAAACCCCGGCAACATACTGCCACAGAAATTGAAAACGCTTGTTTTTAGATTGCCGTGCCTTATCTTTGCACTCGCAAACGTGGAGCACTGCATATTCGTGGAGCTTTGCGACATACAACATAGTATTAACTTAGAAAAAAGAAAAGTATGGGATTCATCGTATTCGAGGAAGAGGCATTCAACTATCTTGATGCCCAGTTGGAGAACTTTGTGAAGCGCATGGACAGAATCCGTGAGCGCAGTGAGGACAAGACCATGAACAAGTGGCTCGACACGCAGGACGTGTGTCAGACGCTCAACATCTGCCCACGGACAGTGCAGACGCTTCGGGACAACGGAACTTTGGCTTATACGCAAATAAGCCACAAGACCTACTACAAGCCTGAGGACGTGATGGCTATCGTAGCAGTAGTGGAGGACAAGAAAAAGGACATGCGCTTTCGCAAGCGCACAGGTTAGGCTGTCAATATACAACAGCCACTTAATCCAATGCAGCAAGTAAACCGAGTAACGTAAGTATCAACAATAAAACGAGACAACTATGAGCAATGAAGTAATGACAAGAAACAGCGAGTGGATGAACCACATCGTGAACCACCTCAACCGAATGGTTGACAACTTTGAACGTGCCGTGATGAACTACCGCCCCATGCTTGGCGGTGAGCGGTTCATGACGGACAAGGAGCTTTGCGCCAGGCTGCAACTGAGCCGAAGAACCCTGCAGGACTACCGAAACAACGGTGTCATCCCGTATATCCAGCTTGGCGGAAAGATACTCTACCGCGAGTCCGACATTCAGAAGATTCTGATGGCTAACTATCGTGAGGCGTACAGAATGAAAGGTGTGTAGGAGAATGTCCTTGATGAGTGTGTGAAATGAACAAGGCGACAACGTATAACTTACCGAGTGTGGTTGTTATAGGTTGTCGCCTCGTTTTATTGGCTATACCGAGTTGGTCGTGTTTGCCGGGTGTTCTCCGTATGGTCTGTATAAAATCTAATACCATGCTAAAACACTGCGGTGGTTCGCCCAAGTGGCTGGAGGCGCAAAGCCTCCAAGGAACGGTGCTTTATGGCAGGTCTATGCCATTGCGTTCTCTGTAAAGATACAGACCAATTTGGTGCGGCTTGTCTGCCTGCCGATGACGGACTGCATGATGAACTCCCGAAAGGCTCTGCTCTCAATGCTGTCAATACGGAAGGCTACCGCAATGACGAGTTCAAGGCTATACACATCATAGCTGATGCGGTCGTTCTTCCTGACATGACGGCGTACACTATGCTCTTTCAGAATGCCGTCCTTGAATATAGCCTTGACAGCCTTGCGCACATAGCAGCCGAATACATTATACATGTCGGCAATCTCCTGCATGGTCATCCATACAGTATCGGTCGGCATGGATACCGTTCCGCTCTCGCTGATAGTTATAACTCCTCTGTTCATTTCTCGTCCTCCTTATTTCTCTTTTGGTCAGTTTCTTTTGTTTCTCTGCGCTGCATCAGCTTGTCCATGTCCTTGGATATCTTGTCATCAGTGATGACGGCATAGACCTGGGTGCTTCGCAGGTTGGAATGCCCCATCATCTTGGCGATGCTTTCCATTGATATGCCCGAAGTAACCATGTTTACTCCGAATGTATGTCTTGCAACGTGTGCGGTAAGGTTCTCATTGATACCCAAAGCCACACCGAGTGAATGAAATTCAAACCACATGGAATCACGTGAAGAAAGAGGGAAAACAGGTTTGCTATCATCCGCTGTATTGTATAGCGACATTATTTGTTCAGCTATCGGGTGCAAGGGAATGAACGCTTCGTTGTTGGTCTTTGCTCTTTTCTCACGGATGTATTTTCTACCGTCTGCCGTCATCCCGATATGGTGTGGATACAAGTTACGTAAATCGACATAAGCCAAACCTGTAAGGCTGGAGAAAACAAACATTCTTCGTGCCAACTCCAAAGCCTTATCCTCCATAGGAGTCTCCATAATGAGCAGCAAGTCATTTCTGGATATATGTCTACGCTTTGGTGAGCCTTTCTTTTCATATCCGACATCTTCCAATGGATTGAATTTCAGCAGACCTCTGTCAACAGCGATATAAACCAAGCGTTGCAACCAACAAAGATTATGGTTCGTATTGGATGCGCTATACCCTTTGCCAATCAAGAACAACTTATAAGATTTGCCAAATTCCTCAGTCAAATCTTCAAATGCAATGTCATTCTTTCCTCGTAACCCGATGAACTCTCGCAAGTTGAGCTGTGATGTCTTAGATTGGCGATAAGAAGATGTTGAGTTAATACGGATGGAGCGCAGCCTAAGGCGTTCACGCTCCTCCTCGCCAGTGGCAAGCAATGTCATCGGGATAGTATTTGCATCAACAATAACATTCTTCAGAATCTCGGCGGTAACGATGCCCTTTTCCTTTGTTGCCTGCTCGTAGGCTTCGTCAATTCTTAGTCTGAACGCTTGCAGTTGTCCGTTCACTCTTGCATTCTTGGCTTCACCTTTTTTCGTGTCCCATTCTTCGGGAGCACAGTAAAGACCTGTTGCTATGGCTGACACTTTTCCGTCAATCGTGATACGGCAAAATATAGATGTGGTTCCGTCTGCCTTTACTCTGCCACGGTTGATATAATAAAACTGCTTGTATGTACTTCTCATTGTTATGTTCCTTTCTTATTTTGTGATAATATTACAGGACAAACTTGAAGTCTTTGTTGGCTTCGATGAACTTGTCCATATCCTCAAATAGTTTTTTCGGGGTGACACGTAGGCTCGGTAAACAACGCCTTTCCGCTTTACAGCGGTAGGTTTTCGTTTA
>ERZ1673700.2497-NODE-2497-length-14300-cov-8.731766_pt1 | contig 14300 bp, 10 predicted proteins | sample MGYA00580230_ERZ1673700 | MGnify/ENA primary metagenome ERZ1673700 (study PRJEB41218, sample SAMN15661782) | gut metagenome | host: Homo sapiens | place: Canada: London | collected 2015-08-20/2019-03-30 | study: EMG produced TPA metagenomics assembly of...
AGGAGCTGGTCGAGGCCGACGAGGTGGGCGGACGCATCGCCGACGCCATCATCGAATACTTCGCCGAGGAGGACAACCTGCGGATCATCCGCCGCCTGCGCGCCGCGGGGCTGCAATTCGAAGCCGAGGCGCGCCGCCTGGCGTCGGAGGCGCTGGCGGGCCGGAGTTTCGTGGTCTCGGGCAAGTTCACGCGGAGCCGCGACGAAATGAAGGAGCTGATCGAACTGCACGGAGGCCGGAACCTCGCGGCGGTGTCGGGCAGCGTCGACTACCTCGTGGCGGGCGACAAGATGGGCCCGGCGAAGCTGAAGAAGGCCGAGAAGCTGGGCGTAAGGATCATCTCCGAGGAGGAGTTCATCGCCATGATCGAAGGCGGAGGCCCGGTGGAAAAGGCCGCACAACAGGAATTATTCTGACAGGCGCAAGACGCCTGCTTTGAGGACTGACGCAAAACGACAACAGATAAAACGACAATCAGAGACATTATGCTACGACACAAACTTTCCGGCGTGGGCGCCGCGATGATCACCCCTTTCACGGCAGACGGCCGCGTCGACTACAAGGCGCTGGCCCGCATGATCGACTACGTGATCGACGGCGGCGTGGACTACATCGTCGCACTCGGCACCACGGCCGAGACCCCCACGCTCTACATGCCCGAACGCGCCGTGATCGCCATGTTCATCACCAACCAGATCGCAGGCCGCGTGCCGCTGGTGATGGGCTGCGGCGGCAACTCCACCTCGGAGGTGCTGGACCAGCTGCGCGAATTCGACCTGCGGGGCGCCGACGCCATTTTGAGCGTGACGCCCTATTACAACAAACCTTCGCAGGAGGGTCTCTATCAGCATTTCCGCACCGTCTCGGAGCATTCGCCCCTGCCGGTGATCCTCTACAACATCCCGGGCCGCTCGGGCGTCAACATGACCGCCGAGACCACGCTCCGCTGCGCCGCCGACTTCCGCAACGTCATCGGCATCAAGGAGGCGTCGGGCGACATCGGGCAGATGCAGCGCATCCTGGACAACCGTCCCGAGGGATTCCTCGTGCTGTCGGGCGACGACGGCATGGCCATCGAGCTGATGCGCCGCGGAGGCGACGGCGTGATCTCCGTGGCGGCGAACGCCTTCCCGCAGCGGTTCATGGAGTGCGTGAACCATGCCAAGGCGGGCGACTTCGACGCGGCGGAAAAGGCTTATGCCGCGCTGGACGAAGCCGTGCACGCGCTCTTCGAGGAGGGCAACCCCGTGGGCGTGAAATGCGCCCTCTCGGTGATGGGACGCATCGGCGACACGATGCGCCTGCCGCTGGTCGCCGGATCGGGAAAACTCCGCGCGAAGTTCGAAGAGCTGATCGCCAGATACGATTTGCGCTGATTTTGCGTTTGTACCGGAAACGACCGCTATGAAACGATTGCTGCTTCTCTCACTGCTGGTTCCGGCGCTGGCCGCCGCCGGAGTCCCCGACGAGGACATGATCCTCGACCGGACGATGGACGCCCAGTCCGCGTTCTACTACCCCGCGCTGATGATGCGCTACAACGCGGGCGACGAGACGCTGACCGACGAGGATTACCACTACCTCTACTACGGATACGCCTACCGCGACGAATACAAGCCGCTGGCCGTGAACCCCGATCTGGACAAAATGCTGATGCTGGCCTCGGGCATCGACCCCGACAAACCCGACAGGGCCACACTGGAAACGATGGTCTCGGTGGGAAACGACGCCCTGAAACGCGATCCGTTCAGCCCCAAAATCCTCAACCTCATGTCGTTCGCCTACGGTGCGCTGGGCGACAAGGAGCAGGAAAAAGCCTGGTCGGACCGCATGAACGGCGTCATCCGCACGATCCTCGGCTCGGGCGACGGATTCACGCAGAAGACCCCGCGCCATGTGCTGATGTTCGACCACGCGCTCGACGTGCTGGCCGCCGAAGGGCTTTCGTTCGGCAAGGCGCGCATCGTCAGCCGCACGGTGGAGTTCGTGCCGCTGGTCGTTCCCTATGTGGTCGAGGGCAAGAAGCGCAAGGGATTCTATTTCGATTTCAGCCGCGTCTACTGGAACAAACCCGAGAGTTACACCTACCAGCGCGACCGCACGTGGCAGTTCAACAACCTCAAACCCCGCACCTATAAATGATCCGCATTCTCCGGCATACGCTCTGCCTCGCCCTGCTGCTGACGCTCGCGGCCTGCGAAAAAGACCGCGAGCCGCGAATCGAGGTCTCGACGGGAGAGATTCACCTCCCGGGCGACGCTTCGTCCGGAACGACGTTCACCGTGTCGGCCGAAGAACCGTGGACGCTGTCGTATACCGGCGAGGGATTCGCCGTGACGCCGGACGGCGGCGCCCGCGGGGAGACGACGGTCACGGTGACCGCCTCCGAACCCAACTCCGCCAAGGCGCGCCGGAAGCTGGGCACGATAACCGTCCGCCACCCCGCCAACAAGGACGGCTATCCGGTCGAGGTCTACCAACGGCCCGCCGTGGCGACGCAGACCCTTCTGCTGTACATGCCCGGGTTAAGCCTGATCAACTATTACGAGCGCAACATCGAGGGCGTCAGTGCGGCCGTGACGAACCAAATCCCGGGCGACGGGCGCATTCTGGTCTGCTACCAGCCCGAGAAACATTCGTCGGCCGTCCTGCAGGAGATCCGTTACGACCCGGCGACGGAACGGTGCGAACGAACGACGCTCAAAACCTACGACGGCTTCAACGCCGGAAACCCCGAAAAGGTGCGGCAGCTGTTCGCCGATGCCGTGGAGCTGGCTCCGGCCCAAAACTACGGGCTGATCATCGGCTGCCACGGCAAGGCGTGGATTCCGGTCGCCAGCGGCTCGCTCTCCTACTCGATGCGGCGTTCCGCCGAGGACGACCTATGGGCCGCGCCCCCGGGAGCCAAGCAGACCCGTTCGTTCGGCGACAAGGGCTACGAACTGAACATCACGGAGCTGAAGGAGGCGCTCGAAGCGCAGCAGTTCCGTTTCGACTACCTGATCTTCGACGACTGCTTCATGGCCAACATCGAAACGCTCTACGACCTGCGTTCGGTCATCGGCTACATCGTGGCGTCGCCCTGCGAGGTCATGGGCGACGGATTCCCCTACGACCGGATCGTCCCCCACCTGTTCGAAACGGGACCGGTCGCGGACCGGCTCGCGGAAACCTGCCGGGAGTTCTGGAACCTCTACGAAAACGAATACCAGAGCACGACCTGGAAAGAGCAGTCGGGCTGCATCTCACTGGCCGTCACGTCGCAGCTGGACGCGCTGGCGGAGGTGATGCGCCGCATCAACGAAAAAGGCAAACAGCCGTTCGAACTCTCGCAGCTCCAGTACTACGAGGGACTGATGACACACCTTTTCTACGACTTGGGGCATTACGTCGAATTGAGCTGCGGCGACCCGGCGCTCGTCGAGGAATTCACGACGCAACTCGACCGGGCATTTCCCCCCGAAAGCCGTCTGTGCACGAAGCAGTTCTATTCCCAATACAACAACGGGTCGAACCCCGTGCATTTCTATACGGGCGTCTCCGTGAGCGAGCCTTCGACGAAGTACGTCGCCGAAAACCGGATGACGAACTGGTATCGGGACACGCATTAAATGAAATGAAAAGAGCGATTCTCACGAATCGCTCTTTTCATTTATGCATACAGCCCGGACTTCCTATTCATACTGCCCGGACTTCAGCCGCTCCACCTCCTCGCGGGTCAGGAACCGCCACGCTCCGCGCTTGAGGTTCTTCTTCGTGAGACCCGCATAGTAAACGCGGTCGAGTTTGGTCACGGTGTAACCCAGGAACTCGAAAATACGGCGCACGATGCGGTTGCGGCCCGAGTGGATCTCGATGCCCACCTCCTGCTTGTTCTCCTTGACGTAGGAAATCTCGTCGGCGAAGATCTCGCCGTCTTCGAGCGTGACGCCCTCGGCGATGCGGTCCATGTCGGCGCGCGTCAGAGGTTTGTCGAGCGTCACCTGGTAGATTTTCTTCTTCTTGTAGGAAGGGTGCGTCAACTGCTTCGTAAGGTCGCCGTCGTTGGTGAACAACAGCAATCCGAGGCTGTTCTTGTCGAGGCGTCCCACCGGGTAGATGCGCTCCGTGCAGGCGCCCGAGACCAGCTCCATGACCGTCTTTCCGGCATGGGGATCGTCGAGCGAAGTGACGTAGCCCTTGGGCTTGTTCAGCACCAGGTAGACCTTCTTCTCGCCCTGCACCGGCTCGTCGTTGAACCGCACTTCGTCGGTCGGCAGCACCTTGGTCCCCAGTTCGGTGACGATCTTGCCGTTGACCGAAACGACGCCCGCCGTGATGAAATCGTCGGCCTCGCGGCGCGAGCAGATGCCCGACTGGGCGATGAAGCGGTTCAGGCGCATCTCACCCGTCTGCTTCTCGGGATTGAATTTCGGATACGACGCCGGTTTGTCGTCGTGTTTCTTATAGGCAGGTTTGAACGGTTTGTCGACGAACTTCCGGTCGCCGAATTTCTTATCCCCGAATTTCTTCTCGCCGTAGGGCTTGTCGCCGAACTTCTTGGGTCCGAATTTCTTCTCGCCGTAGGCCGGCTTGTCGCCGTAACTGCGGCGCGGACGCTCCTCGTCGCTGCGGTGACGGTCACCGTCGTAGCGGGGTTTGTCGCCGAAGGAACGCCGCGGACGGTCGTCGTCCTGACGCTGACGGTCGCCATACGAACGCGGCTTATCGTCATACTGACGCGGACGGTCGCCATAGGGACGCGGGCGGTCGTCATACGAACGGCGCGGGCGGTCGCCCTCCCCGCGGGATTTGTCGCCGTAGTGCGGCTTCTCGAAGACCGGACGGTTGTCGGCCGTGAAATGGGGGTTATACGAAGCCCGGCGTTCGGGCCTGTTTTCAAAGGAGGGTTGCTCCGAATCGGCGGCATCACGCTGCAAACGCGGGCGACGCTCGACACGCTCCGCCGTAGCCACTACGGTGCGCTTGCGTTTGTCGCGTCCGAAGCGTTCGAGCACCGGGGTCGAGTCGTTTTTAGGATCTTTCATTTTCTATTCTCTACTAATAATATTGTCGCAGGCAAAGATAGCGCAGAACGGGAGCGATGCCGAATCATCGGGGCATTGCCGGACCGCAGTCTATCCAGGCGGGCGTCTGTTCGCCCGCAAAGATAGTGCAAGTTTCGGGGATAACAACACATTGCGTGCCCGAATCGGAGATAAAAACCACCCCGGACGATAAATACCCCGGTTAAAACTGTTTCGACAATGGAATTTCACATTCTTCCTCCATCTGACAAAATAACGGCAACACTCCGGAACACCGCCGTCCGCGGCCACCCCGGGATAAACCCATACCCAAAAAACGCCGCCGGAATCAGGTCGGCATTCAACCCTTTCCGGCGGCGATGAAACATCACGGCTCAATGCCGCTTACCTCCGCACATAATACTCTACAGTCACATACCCGTCTTCATCGGCCGGATACGTCCATGTCATCCGGGTAGTCGTCACCTCTGCGTGACAGACCTGCGGGTCGGAACCGTCGGAATAATCGACATCGTCGCTCCGCATCGAAAGGGTTTTCGTCGACTCCTCGTAAGTGTACGTTCCGTTGTAATACTCCTTCGGCGGATAATCGTAGTAGCGATAGGTACCGTCTTCCCGGAAGATCGCTATCATCTTGTCGGCCGTTTCGACCGCCGTGAAACTTTCGGCGAGTTTCCCATTCCGATAGACCTCGTTTTTCTCGAATACTCATTCGCCGATAATCGGACCGGGCTGTTCGTCGGTCCCCTTCTCATCGTCCGAACAGGCGGCAAAAGTCAGCAACACGGCCGACAGGCAAAACATCCATTTCTTTTTCATCTTATTTAAATTGGGTTTATAATCCATCGCTTTATTATTTATAGAGTATCCGCACATTTTCGCTGTTGCACCATATCCGGGGAGTCTGCCCTTTTTTCAGCCAAATCTCTTCCAACTTGGGATTACCCATAAAGGAATTGAGCGATTCCAGCATCGGACACCCCGACACATCGACAATCCGCAGATCGAGGTTGTTCCATTGCGATGACATGTCGCTATAAACGCCCAAAGTTGTCATTCTGGAACTGATTATCTCAAATGATTCCGAGGTCAACGCTTCAAAATGCGGATCTTCACCCCACGAATAACCTCCTGTATACCGGGTCGGAAGCGTTTCCCCGAGATTGAGCCACTCCAGCGGATTGAACCGGGAACCCAGGGAGTTCAATTTCGTATTGCGGCTCAAATCGAGTCTCCGCACTTGATTGTTGGAAAAATGCAGCGAGGTCAGATTCGGAAAGTATTCGATTCCTTCGAGCGATTCTATCTCCATACCACCACACGAAATCGTTTCCACTCGAAGCGCCTCCTGCCGCGATATTTCGCCGTCCCCCGTAATATCGTACCGCATAAGATAAGATTTGAACTTCGCATCGGGGAAACGGATTATTTCCGACGGCGCGAATTGCGTGACCTCCGCTTTTGCGGAAACGCCGCCTCCGGAAACGACGATTGTCCCGGTACGTGTGTCTCCAACGTTAACTTTTGCCCTGAAGGTAAGCAGCGATTCATTCTCCGGGGAGGCCAATTCGATCCAGTCAGCCTCTATTTTTACCTGATAGACGACATTCGCCTGCACCTGTATCTGAAACTCACCGGCCGCAGCGTCGAGCCAGAATTGCTGCGACGACAAGGAGACCGAATTCTGTCGGGCCTGCCCGATTTCGATCGTCGTCTGCGAATCTCCCGCCATGATTCGCACAAAGCACTTCCGGTCCGCAAGCGTTATATTGGATTTCAAGGAAATAAATATCTCACCGTCGCCCGAATCGCCCGACATCGGAGAAACCGAAATCCAATTCGCCGCGGAATCCGTATAGTAAAGCGCGACGAACCAATTTTCCCGGGAGGAAAACCGAACGCCATAAGTTCCACCCTGCGAGGGGACTGTCTCCGGAATCCCGCCCCGGTCGATAATGGATATGACTTCATCGGGTTTTTCCGATTGCTCCGGGCTCTCGCTGCATGCGCACAATAGCAGGCACATTCCCAACAGCATCTTTTTCATAGCAACATGTTATATAGATTGCCACCCGGCTCCTGTACGGCAGATTCATAAAAAGAAAGCGTGGAGCCGTTCGTTTATCTGAATGGAGGTTCTGGAATACCCGTGAACAAATAAACAATACCCCACACCGGATAGTATATCGGGAATGATATAGCTATACACGGCAATGAGTGTTTGTATTGCTTATTCCTGTTCACGAGAAATTTTCCAGATTTCCATTCAAGAATAAAAGCGAAACACTTCTACCAAATATGTCGCCGTCCGTGTGGACAGCAAGACAAAGATAGAAAATGTTTTTCAATACGCAACGCTCCCGGGGTATTGTCCCTGCAAATTTCGAAAAAAGGTTGCTGAAAATCAATATTGATCTGAAACTATGTTATTTCAATTTAGGGTAGTCTGCGAATAAACACACCACAAATACGCTATCTTTGCATCCGTTATGAACATGAACCGCGAAATACTGCGCATTGCGCTCCCCAATATCGTCTCGAACATCACCGTGCCGCTCATGGGCATCGTATCGACCGCCATCGCCGGACACTGGGGAGCCGACTCCGCCGCCACGATCGGCGCGCTGGCCATCGGCGTCTCGATCTTCAACTTCATCTACTGGAACTGCTCGTTCGTGCGCATGGGAACCAGCGGGCTGACGGCCCAGGCGTTCGGCGCGGGCGACTTCCGCGAGTGCACCAACATGCTGGCCCGCGCGCTGTCGGTGTCGGCGGTGATGGGTGTGCTGATGATCCTGCTCCAATACCCCGTGGGAGAACTGGCCCTCTGGGCCATGAACGGCAGCGAAATGACCCGCGACTACTTCTACGCCCGCATCTGGGCCGTGCCGGCGGGCATCGTGCTCTTCGGGTTCAACGGCTGGTTCACGGGGATGCAGAACGCCATATTCCCCATGCTGACGGCCGTCACGGTCAACGTCGTGCACATCCTTTGCAGCCTCTGGTTCGCCTTCGGGATGGATATGGGCATCGTGGGCATCGCCTACGCCTCGGTGATCGCCCAATGGACCGGCGTGGCGCTCTCGGCGCTGCTGCTCGCCGCCAAATACCGTCCGATCCTCACCGGGATCGACTGGTCGGAGGTGCTGGACCTCAAACCGCTGAAGACGTTCTTCATCATCAACCGCGACATCATCCTGCGCACGTTCTGCATCGTCGCGGTCTACACCTTCTTCACCGGGGCGTCGGCACGCATGGACGACCCCGCGCTGCTGGCCGTGAACACCCTGCTGCTGCAACTCTTCACGCTCTTTTCCTACATGAACGACGGCTTCGCCTACGCCGCCGAGGCGCTCACGGGACGCTTCATCGGGGCGCGCGACAGCGTGTCGCTGCGCGACTGCCTGCGGAGGTGCATCGCCTGGGGAACGCTCGTATCGGTGGTCTTCGTGGGGATTTATCTCGTCTGGTGGCGCGACCTGGTGGGCGTGTTCGTAGACCACTCGGCGCCCAACGCCGGGGTGATCGAGGAGCTGGCGGGACGCTACATCGTCTGGATCATCCTCATCCCGATCGCCTCGGCCATGCCCTTCATCATGGACGGCATCATGGTCGGAGCCACCGAAACGCGCGTCATGCGCGACTCGATGTTCTGGGCCACGGCGGCCTATTTCGCCATTTACTACGCCTGCTACCCGCTGATCGGCAACAATGCCCTATGGCTGGCCTTCACGCTCTACATGTTCCTGCGCGGAGTGATCCAGTTCTTTATGACCCGCCGGCTGAAAACCATCTACGACAAGATCGCATAGGACCCGGACAACCGCCCGCCGGCACGGAACGAGCGCCGGACAAGCCTCCGAAAAGGAAACCGCCCCCGCCGGAGATGCTTCCGGCAGGGGCGAAACCGTAAAAACGAGACCTTCCGGACCGTCTATTCCGCGAAGCCATCCCAGTCGTCGCGGAACTGCTCGGAGCCGGTCTTTTTGGCAAAAATGCACCGGTTGTCGTAAACGTCGGCATCGGCATCGGTCAGCTCCCGCGACCACGCCACGCGGCCCGAACGGTCGGCGCCGGGTCCTTCGCAACGCCATTCGGCATAGTACACATCGCCTTTACGGGCCGCGTCGTGCCAGTCGCGCCACCCCTCGGGACGGATCGCCGCGGGAAATTCGCACTCCAGCCACACGGTGCGGGCCGCCGATTTCCACGGACGCCCGAGGTAAACCCGCGTCACCCCTTCGGCCGCCGTCACACGGCAGCAGGAGAAGACGAATCCGCATTCGTTGCGCTCGGTGGTCGAAGCGGCCGTGATGAAACTGTCGGCCTTGCAATGGATCGTCGAACACTCGAACAGCACGATCGAAGGGCCGAAAATGAAGTCGGTGGTTCCCTCGATATAACAATTCTCGACATGTACGCGCGAAACGTAGCCGCGAGCAAAGAAGGTGTCCTGATCGCCGATGAGCGCACAATGATACAGATGGATGCGGTCACCGCGGGTTTCGAGCGCCACGGCCTGCCCTACCCTTCCGGCATCGTTCTCGACGGTCAGGCAATCCAGATAGACATCGTCGGCCTGAACGGACATCGTATAACTGTCGTAGGTGGTCAGCTCGCGGCCGTCGACGACTTTGCCGGCATAGTCGCCCCAGACGATGCGGGTTTCAGCCATTTCATCGCCCAGAATCCGGACCTTGTCCTTATAGACGTCGAGCGTCACCTTCTCGCGATAGACGCCGGGCATAATCCGCACCGTGCGCCACTCCGCAGGCTTCGACGGCAGGGCGTCGAAACACGCCTGAATGGTCCGGAAATTCCCGCCGCCGTTGCAGTCGACGGTATAGACCGTCTCTGCCGAGGCGACGAACGAGGACAGGAGAAGGATCGTTATGATTACAGCGGATTTCATCATAGGTTCGGTGAACGCAATTACACGCTACAACGTCACCCCCGTCTTGAAGATGGCGATCTCCTTGAAACCCGTCTCCTCGTGCTTGAGACGCTCGCCGCCGGCCGTGGCCAGCACCTTGCCGATGAAACGCTCCAGCACGGCCTGCGGCTCCTCGTCCTCGACCAGCGTGCCGGCGTTGAAGTCGATCCAGTTGGCCTTGAACTCCGCGAGCTGCGTGTTGGTCGAAATCTTCATCGTGGGCACGAACGACCCGAAAGGCGTGCCGCGTCCCGTGGTGAAGAGCACCAGCTGGCAGCCCGAGAGAGCCAGCGCCGAAGCGGCCACCAGGTCGTTGCCCGGAGCCTGCAAGAGGTTCAATCCCGGCTTCGTGACGGGCTGTGCGTAGGTCAGCACGTCGACGACGGGCTGCGCCCCGCCCTTCTGCACGCAGCCGAGCGATTTCTCCTCAAGGGTCGTGATGCCGCCCTTCTTGTTGCCCGGCGAGGGATTTTCATAAATCGGCTGGTCGAACCGGCGGAAATAGCGCTTGAAATCGTTGATCAGCGAGACCGTTCCGTCGAAAACCCGGCGGTCCGCGGCGCGGTCCATCAGGATCGTCTCGGCGCCGAACATCTCGGGAACCTCCGTCAGCACCGTCGTGCCGCCCTGCGCGATCAGCCAGTCGGAAAACAGCCCCACCAGCGGATTGGCCGTGATGCCCGAGAAACCGTCCGAGCCGCCGCACTTCAAGCCCACCTTGAGGTAAGCGAGCGGAAGCGGCTGACGCTTATCGGCTTTGGTCTTTTCCACCAGCCCGCAGCAGATTTCGAATCCCGCCTCGATCTCGTCCTCGACCTCCTGGGCGACGAGGAACTTCACCCGCTCGTCGTCCCATTGGCCGATCACCTCTTTCAGGGCCGACACCTGGTTGTTCTCGCACCCGAGGCCCAGCACCAGCACGGCGCCCGCATTGGGGTGACGCACCAGCGCGGCCAGCGCCCGCTGCGTATTGGCGTGGTCGTCGCCCAGCTGCGAACAACCGTAATTATGGGTGTAGACCCGCACGTCGTCGAGGTGCGAGCAGTCGCACTCGCGCTTCACGCGCTCCGCGATGGCCTGCGCCTGCCCGTTGACGCACCCCACCGAGGGCACGATCCACAACTCGTTGCGAATGCCCATCGTATCGTTCCCGCGCAGGTAACCCATCACCCGCACGTCGCGCTTCGGGCACCCGACATCGTAAACCTTGGGGGCATAGGTGTATTCGAGGTCGTCGCGGAGGTTGGTTTTCAGGTTGTGCGTGTGAATCCACCCGCCCTGCGGCACGTCCTGCGTGGCGTGACCGATGGGATAGCCGTACTTCACGACGTTCTCGCCCGCGGCGATGTCGCGCAGGGCGAACTTATGGCCGCGCGCAACGTCCTCGCGGAGCGTCACGGCGACGCCCTCGACATCGAGCGTCTCGCCCTCGTGCAGGTCGTCGGCCAGTGCGACGGCGACATTGTCCGCAGCGTTGATTTTCAGAAACCGTTTCATATCAATAAAATAAGCCGCATGTCCGGGTCCCGCAAAGCCCCCGCCGAGGCGGGGGTTCGGGGGTGGATCGGACTTGTGAACACGACCGGAGGCCGTGCCACGAACCGTCCGAAACGCCGCACCGGAACAGCTGACTGGTTACGCTCCTAAAAACTTCTTCAAGGCATCTTTCATGCCCAGCGTCTCGATGTCGCGGACATAGCCCGCAACGGTCCCGATGAAGCCCGGAACCTCCGAGAAATCGACGGTGAAGATGCCGCTCTCCTTCACGATCTTCGTGATCGTAGCCTCCATGTCGGCCGAATCCCAGTTGGCGCGGATGTAGTCCACGAACTCCCTCGTGTCGTCGGGTTCGAAACCGCTGTTCGGCCCGTAGAGGGTCATCAGCGCGGCGAACGTGAATGCTTCGCGTTCGGCCAGCCGCTGCGCCTTGAACCAGTTGTCGCGCACGGTCGGATAGTTGCGCGCCTCCCATTTCGAAAGCGAGTTGAGCGAAATGGACCGGAGCATGTGCTTGATGAAGGGGTTGTAGAAACGCTCCAGAATCCCGGCGGCGAACTTCTTCAGCTCGTCCCGGTCCTCGTCGATCATCGGGATCACCTCCTCGGCGACCATGTCGTTGACGAACCGCTCGATGTCGGGCGTATTGAAAGCGTCCATCACCGTCTCGCAGCCCATTTGCAGGGCGATGGGCACCATGCCCGTATGCGACCCGTTCAGGATGCGGACCTTCTTGTCGCGGAACTGCTTGATCGAGGGCATGAAAACGACGTGCAGCCCCGCCTTGTCCAGCGGCAGTTCCTTCATCACCTCCTTGTAGCCCGGGCCGCCGATGGCCCACAGGTGGTACAGCTCGGCCTTCACCACGAGGTTGTCGTCATAGCCGATCTCCTCCCTGATCTCGCCGATCTGCTCGCGCGGGAAGCCCGGGACGATGCGGTCCACGAGCGTGTCGCAGAAGTGGCAGCTGTTTTCGACCCAGTCGATGAAATCCTGCCCGAGCTTGTGGTATTCGGCGTGTCTGATGACGTATTCGTGGAGCGTCGAGCCGTTGTTCTCGATCAGCTCGCAGCAGATGATGCAAAGGCCCTTGGTCGGGTCGCCGTTGAAATGTTTGAACCGCTTGTACAGCAGCGCCGTCATCTTGGCGGGGTACGATTTCGGAGGACAGGCCGTCAGATCGTCGCCCTCCTCGTAGCGGATGCCCGCCTCGGTGGTGTTCGAAATGGTGATCTTCAGCTCCGGCGAGAGGAAATACGCCTCGTATTTCGCATAGTCCACATAGGGATTGAACGAATCCATGATGCTCTTCACCAGCCGCACGTCCTTCTTGGGCCGTTTGTTCTCGATGCCCTCCAGATAGACGTGGTACATGTTGTCCTGCCGGTGCATCAGGTCGATCATCCCCAGCACCTTGCGCTCGGGGTCGATGATCGGCTGGCAAACGGCCACGCCTGCATCCATGACGCCCTTCTCGTTGGCGATGTCGATCTGCCAGTCCACGAAGGCTCTCAAGAAGTTGCCTTCGCCGAATTGCAGGATGCGAACGGGGCGGCCGACCGTTTCGACGGTCGACTTGTTCAGTTGCTTGATCATTGTATGTCCGGTTTTTAAGTTAATCCAATACAATCGGTTTGTATTTCGGAACCAGCGTCTTCATCACGATCCAGCCGATGAGGTAAGCCACGGCGCAGATGCAGAAGACGACGAAATATCCGGCGGGCTTACCCTCGAAACCCATGAACTGCATCGCCGTTTCGTCGGCATATACGAACAGCCAGCCGGCGAACCATTGCAGGATCATCGAGCCTACGCCGCCGGCCATGCCGCCGATGCCCGTCACGGTGGCGATCGCCGACTTGGGGAACATGTCGCCGATGGTCGAGAAGATATTGGCCGACCACGACTGGTGCGCCGCGCCGCCCAGACCGATCAGGATGATCGGGAACCACGGCGAGATCGTGCCCATGGGCTGCGCCAGCAGCACCAGCAGCGGAATGAACGCGAAGATCAGCATGGCGCGCATGCGTGCCGCATAGGGGTTCAGCCCCGTCTTGTTGATGATGATCGTCGGAAGCTTGCCGCCGTAGATCGACAGCATCGTGATGGCATAAAGCGTGAAGATCAGCGCCACGCCCAGCCCTTCGGACATCTTGATCCCGAACTGCGAATTGAGGTACGAGGGGGTCCAGAAGAGGAAGAACCACCACACGCCGTCGGTCATAAACTTGCCGAAGGCGAAGGCCCACGTCTGTTTGAACGAGAGCGTTCTCCAGAACGAGATCTTCTCGCCCTCCTGCTCCTTGCCGACCGTCTCGCCGTCGACCACTTCGTGCTGATCCTGCTCGATATACTCCAGCTCGGCGGCATTCACCTTCGGATGGTCCGAGGGTTTCTTGTACATGAAGACCCAGAAGCCCATCCAGACGAAGCCCAGGGCGCCGATCACGATGAAGGCCATCTCCCAGCCCCAGGCCTTCGCCAGCAGCGGAATGGTCAGCGGGGCGAACAGCGCGCCGATCGAAGCGCCGGCATTGAAGATCGAGGTGGCGTAGGCGCGGTCCTTCTTGGGGAAGTACTCGGCGGTCACCTTGATGGCTGCCGGGAAGTTGCCCGCCTCGCCCAGGGCGAGGATGCAGCGCGCGGCGATGAAGAAATACATGCTGACCATGGCGATGGTCGCGGCCAGGGCCGACCCGGCCTCGACGGCGCGCAGCGCGGCGGCGTCGGGAAGCCCCACCCATGCCTCGGTGGCGATGCCGCAGAGGGCGTGCATGCAGGCTCCCATCGACCAGACGCCGATGGCCCACAGATAACCTTTCTTGGTGCCCATCCAGTCGATG
>ERZ1673700.2503-NODE-2503-length-14218-cov-6.482666_pt1 | contig 14218 bp, 17 predicted proteins | sample MGYA00580230_ERZ1673700 | MGnify/ENA primary metagenome ERZ1673700 (study PRJEB41218, sample SAMN15661782) | gut metagenome | host: Homo sapiens | place: Canada: London | collected 2015-08-20/2019-03-30 | study: EMG produced TPA metagenomics assembly of...
CACTACCAAATACTAATTTTAAAGTAGAACTTGAAAATGGTCATCAAATATTGGCACATATTTCAGGAAAACTTAGAATGAACTATATCAAAATATTACCAGGTGATAAAGTAAAAGTAGAATTATCACCATATGATTTAAATAGAGGAAGAATAACATGGAGAGCTAAATAAATCCTATTAACTTAGGTATGAAGTGTGAGATGAGATGTGTAGTTAAACCACACATCTGATTTCACGCTTCATAATTGCTCAAGTAAATGTATAAAAATGAGTAATAACAGGAGGTGTATCAAATGAAAGTTAGAGCATCAGTAAAACCTATATGCCCAAAGTGCAAGGTTATTAAAAGAAAAGGTGTTGTTAGAGTTATTTGTGAAAACCCTAAACACAAACAAAGACAAGGATAATTAGACAGCAAGATTAGTACATATACAAGTATAATTGTATAAACAATTATACAATCCTATGGTATAAGCACAAAAATGGTAGCGGCTGAAGAGAATATCTCTTTATCAAATTTGTGTTCATATATAAATCTTAATACTTAAAAAACAAAAAATTTGGAGGTGCAATTATGGCTCGTATATCAGGAATTGATTTACCTAGAGAAAAAAGAGTAGAAGTTGGATTAACATATATTTATGGTATTGGTCTTTCAACATCACAAAAACTATTAAAAGAAGCAGAGGTAAATCCAGATACTAGAGTAAAAGATTTAACAGAAGATCAAGTACAAGCAATTAGAAAAGCAATCGATTCAAATCACCTATTATTAGAAGGAGATTTAAGAAGAGAAGTTGCATTAAATATTAAAAGACTTACAGAAATAGGATGCTATAGAGGATTAAGACATAGAAGAGGTCTTCCAGTAAGAGGACAAAGAACAAAAACTAATGCTCGTACAAGAAAAGGTCCTAGAAAATTAGTAAGCAAAAAGAAATAATTTTTAGGCTCGTAAGAGTATAAAAAAGGGAGGTAAGCTAGAAAGATGGCTAAAAATGTAACAAAAAAGACAGTAACTAGAAGAAGAGATAGAAAAAATATAGAAAAAGGTTCAGCTCATATTCATTCTAGTTTTAACAATACAATAGTTACAATTACAGACGTTAAAGGTAATGTTATATCTTGGGCAAGTGCTGGAGGATTAGGATTTAAAGGTTCTAGAAAAAGCACACCATTTGCTGCAGGAGAAGTTGCAGAAACAGCAGCTAAAAAAGCTATGGAACATGGATTAAAAACAGTTGATGTTTTTGTTAAAGGACCAGGTTCTGGTAGAGAAGCTGCAATAAGATCACTTCAAACAACAGGTCTAGAAATAAGCAGCATCAAAGATGTAACACCAATACCACACAATGGTTGTAGACCACCAAAAAGAAGAAGAGTATAATTAAGAAATAATAAATTTGAAAGAAGAGGTGTAAAAGACAAATGGCAAGATATAAAGATGAACAATGCCGTATATGCCGTAGAGAAGGTCAAAAATTATTCTTAAAAGGTAGCAGATGTTATTCAGAAAAATGTAGTATTGCTAGAAGAAATTATGGACCAGGAGAACATGGTCAAAAAAGAAATAAACTTTCTGAATATGGTACACAATTAAGAGAAAAACAAAAAACAAAAATGTATTATGGAGTTGGAGAAAAACAATTCAGAAAATATTTTGAAATGGCTTCAAACAAAAAAGGAATTACTGGTGAAGAATTATTAACAATATTAGAAAGCAGATTAGACAACGTTGTATATAGATTAGGATTTGCTTCTTCAAGAGCACAAGCTAGACAATTTGTAAATCATTCACAATTTGATGTAAATGGAAAGAAATGTGATATACCATCATATTTAGTAAAACCAGGAGATGTAATTTCTGTAAGAGAAATTAAGAAAGATAATGCTACAATTAAAGCTAATGTAGAAGAAAATGCTAGCAGACCTACTCCAGATTGGCTAGAAAGAGATCTAGACAATTTAACAGGTAAAGTAGTTAGATTGGCATCAAGAGAAGATATTGATTTACCAGTAGAAGAGCATTTAATAGTAGAACTTTACTCAAAATAATAGTATACCATAGCAAAGTGGTAAATATTTTAAAGGTTGCTATATCAATGCAACTCTATTAGGAGGTAAATATGATTGAATTTGAAAAGCCAGACATACAATGCTTGGAAGTTGATGAAAAAAGAAATTATTCTAAATTCGTTTGTGAACCATTAGAACGTGGATATGGTGTAACAATAGGTAATTCATTAAGAAGAATATTACTTTCTTCTTTACCTGGAACAGCAATTACAAGTATTAAAATAGAAGGTGTTTTACATGAATTCTCTACAATTCCAAATGTAGTGGAAGACGTGCCAGAACTTATTGTTAACTTAAAAGATGTTCGTCTAAAAATGGATGGAAATGAAGAGAGAGTTATTAGAATTGATGCAAAAGAAGGAGAAGTTACAGCTGGAGATATAATAACTGATGGTGTTGTAGAAGTTTTAAATAAAGACTTACATATTGCAACAGTTTCAGAAGGTGGACATTTAGTTATTGAAATGACAGTTAATACAGGAAGAGGATATAATACTGCAGAACAAAATAAGAAAGAAGGACAAGATATATCTGTACTTCCAATAGATTCAATTTATACACCTGTAAAGAAAGTAAATTATTCTGTAGAAAATACTAGAGTTGGACAAATGGTAGATTATGATAAATTAGTAATAGAAGTTTGGACAGATGGTAGCTTAAAACCATATGAAGCTCTTAGCTTAGCAGCTAAAGTTATGACTGGACACTTAGAATTATTTATTGATTTATCAGAAGCTGCAAAAAATACTCAAGTAATGGTAGAAAAAGAAGAATCTAAGAAAGAAAAAGTATTAGAAATGACAATAGAAGACTTAGAGCTTTCTGTACGTTCATTTAACTGTTTAAAGAGAGCTGGTATTGTAACAGTAGAAGATTTAGTAAATAAAACTCAGTCAGAAATGATGAAAGTAAGGAATTTAGGTAAAAAGTCATTAGATGAAGTAACAAATAAATTACATTCATTAGGATTAGACTTTGCGCCAGATGATGATTAAAATAAATTAGAAAGGTGTGAAAGAAGTGGCAAAGAATAGAAAACTTGGAAAAACAACTGCACAAAGAAAAGCAATGCTAAGAACACAAGTAACTGATTTATTAGTAAATGAAAAAATAACTACAACATTAGCTAGAGCTAAAGAAACTCAAGCTATTGCTAATAGTCTAATTGCTTTAGCTATTAAAGAAAAAGATAATTTCGAAATGGAAGACAAAAAAATAGTAAGAGCAAAAAGAGATACTAATGGAAACAAAGTTACAGAATTAGTAAAAAGCAAAAATGGTAATGAATATTTAAAAGTTGTTAAAGAAGAAGTAACAGAAAAAAGACAAAAAGATATGCCTTCAAGATTAAATGCAAGAAGAAAAATAATGAATACTGTTTGCAAAGTTAAAGATGCAGATGGAAGAAACATAGACATTCCAGCAAAATTATTTGGAGAATTAGCAGAAAGATATGCTACAGCTGGAAAAGTTGGAGGATATACAAGAATAATTAAAGTAGGACCTCGTAAAGGTGATGCTGCAGAAATGGCAATATTAGAATTATTAAAATAATTAATAAAGTAAAACACTTAAGTATTAAAATTCATTTAATATTTAAGTGTTTTTTTGTTGCAAAAGAGCTTTATTATTACAAGAAAATTTGAAATTAACTTGTTTAATTCATAAAATAATGTAAATAATTCATATATAGGAGCGATATATGAATTTTATTTTGGAAATTATAAAATTAATAATAGAATTATTAATCATAATCTTTGTGTCTAAGAATCTATTAGTTCCAGTACTTAGAAAAGTTGGAGAACTTTTAGAATTAAAGCCACAAACTATAGGGAATATTTCGGGAATTGCGACAAGTATTCCTGAATTTTTAACAGTAACATTTTCATCTATTAGTGGAATGGCAGAGGCAGGTATATTTAATATATTAAGTTCTAATATTATTAATTGTATTCAATATATATTGGCTATGGCTATAAATAAAAATTTAAGAGTTTTAAAAAACAAAGCATTAAAAATAAATCTTGTATTAGTATTGATAACGATAATAATTCCAATAATTATCTGGAAAATAGATATAGGAGATAGTGTAGCAATAGCAGTAATATATATTATCTTATTTTATGTTTTCAATAAAATAAATAAGCATTATAACGGAAAATTAAATATCGAAACTAAAGAAACGATTTCACATGTAAAAACAAATAAAAAGAAGATACCTATTTATTTTGTATATATTTTGCTAATAGGAATTATATTATATTTAGTAGGAAATTTGTTAAGAGACACGCTAGAAAATTTACGCTATATTTTTGATGTTTCAGAAATTATTATAGGTATAGTTTTGGGAATTGCAACAAGTATACCAGAATTTGTTACATTTATAGAAAGTCAAAAATTTCATAAAAATAGTAACGAAGAATTAGGTGTAATAGAAGCTAGTAATAATCTTTTGGTATCTAATACATTAAATCTATTTATAATTCAATCAATATCAATCATAATAATAAATTTTTTGGAATAATTTGAGAAAATTTGAATATACTTACTATAGGATGATTGAGGTGATAAAATGATTTATGAAACATATATTAAAGAAAGTAAAATTATAGACAAGACAGATGAAGAGAAAAGTCTTGATTTAGTTAAGTCATTAATAAAGACAAAAATGGATTTAGAATTGGCAAGTAAAAATTTTGAATTTGCTGATGGAGAGCTTGTAGATTATTATGCATATCAGATAAAAGCTAATCAAGCCAAAATAAATTATTTATTAAAAAAGATAAAAAGAAGAGGACTAATAATAGATAATATTCAAGAAAGAGATATTAGAAATTTAACTAAACAAGAAGCAATGTAATGTATATTTGTCCATATGACTTCATAAATATTAGTAGGAGTGATGTATATGGACTATAATAATATGTTAGTTTTTGCAGCATCAATATGTTTTATATTTTTATTTGGAAGAATATTTGTAAAACCACTTAAATTTGTATGCAAATTAGCACTAAATTCAGTTCTAGGAGGTTTATTAATATTAGTAATAAACTATATAGGTCAAGGGTTTAATTTTCATATAGGACTAAATATTTTTACGTCTGCTTTAGTTGGATTATTGGGATTGCCAGGTGCAGTACTGTTAATAATATTGCAATTATTTATTATATGAGATAAAAAAATACTTTTGAATACAAAAAATGTGTAAATTGGATGTTAAAAGAAAAAAGAAGTCTTTACACTTATAAAGACAATCAAAAAAGCGACTTTAAAAGTCGCTTTTTATGATGTAGGGAAAAAAGGAACGTCCCCAAATCCCTATTCAACTGTTACAGATTTTGCTAAATTTCTAGGTTTATCAACATCTAATCCTTTTTCTTTTGAAATATAATATGCAAGTAATTGTAAAGGTATTATAGATAAAACTGGAGATAAACAAGGTTCTGTATCAGGAATATTTATTACTTTAAAGAATTGTGATTCATTTATCTTTTGATTTGTAATTACTAAAGTTTTAGCTCCTCTTGTAATAACTTCTTGAATATTACTAATTGTTTTTTCAACCAAATTAGGATTTGTAATAATTCCTATTACTGTAACATCATTTTCTATTAAAGCTATAGGTCCATGTTTTAATTCACCTGCTGCATAGCTTTCAGAATGAATATATGAAATCTCTTTTAATTTTAAAGATCCTTCAGATGCTACATAGTAGTCTACACCTCTACCTAAAAAGAACATATCTGTTTCTTTATATACAATATTAGCGAAGTTTTTAACTTCTGCAACATTTCTTAATGTTATTTCTGCTTTTTTTGGTAATTCCAAAAGCTCATTTTTCATCGAATCAATTGTTGAGCTAGGAACTCTATTTAAAACTTCTGCAAAATATAATGCCAAAATATTTAATAGAACAACTTGTGAAGTATATGCTTTTGTAGAAGCAACAGCAATTTCTGGACCTGCATGTGTATAAATGCAGTAATCTGCTTCACGAGTTATAGAGCTACCAATAACATTTGCTACTGCTATAGTTTTTGCACCTTTGCTTTTGGCTAGTTTTAAAGCTGCAATTGTATCTGCAGTCTCACCAGATTGGCTAATATAAATACATAATGTATGTTCATCTATTAATGGATTTCTGTATCTAAACTCTGAAGCTATATCAACTTCTGTTGGAATTTTACAGAAATTTTCAAAAGTAGCCTTTGTAGCAAGCCCAGCATTCATTGCTGTACCACATGCAACAATATATATTCTATTAATAGTTTCTAAAAATTCTTTTTTAATTTCGAAATCATTAAAAGAGATTTTACTTTCAGATAATTTTGAACCGATTGTTTCTCTAATTGCATTTGGTTGTTCATAAATTTCTTTCAACATGAAGTCATCATAACCGTCTTTTTCTGCTGATGCAGTATTCCATTCAATACTCTTAACAACTTTATCAATTTTGTTTAGTTCATTATCATAAAAATCTATATTATCTCTTGATAGTACTGCAAATTCTCTATCATTTAGGAAATAGAAGTCTTTAGTAAATGATAAAATAGCAGGAATATCAGAAGAAATATAATTTTCATCTAAACCTCTACCAATAACTAAAGGGCTATCTTGTCTTACGACAATCATATTATCTGGATAATATTTGCATAAAATTTCTAAAGCAAAACTACCTTTTAAATCATCACAAGCTAGTTTAACAGCTTTTAAGAAATCATTTTCTTTTTTGTAATAAAAAATAATTAAATTTGGAATAACCTCTGTATCTGTATCAGAAAGAAAAGTGTATCCATTGTCTTCCAAAAATTTTCTTAGTTCATGATAATTTTCTATTATTCCATTATGCACAACCGCAAATAATTTCTCATTATCATAATGAGGATGTGAATTAGTAGCAGAAGGTTTTCCATGTGTTGCCCATCTAGTATGACCAATACCAATAGTACCTTCTAAATCATTTATTCCATCCATTGCATCTAAATTTGCAATTCTTCCTTTTTCTTTTATAACTTTTATGCCATCTTTTTCTACTGTGGCAATTCCTGCAGAGTCATAACCTCTGTATTCTAATCTAAGTAAACCATTAATTAAAATTGGTTTTGCCTTTTTGGTTCCTATATAACCAATAATTCCACACATAATATATTGTACCTCCTATTAAAAAATAGCCAAAAAGTAACAATATAGCTACACAATTAGATTTGTTCTACTATCACTAGTAGGTTTTGCTAATATTTATGGTAGTAGCGTACCACAGAGTACCCGCCGAAAATTTCGATTAGCTCTGACCTCGTCAACACAAAATGTGTCCTGGCGCTTTAAAATTGTCATTTATATAATATAAAATTTCCTCCTTTCAAATTATAATTATTTTGTAAACTTTTTGGCTTACGGTATTATATTATAATAAAATCGAAAAAGTATCAAGTCCTTAATAAAATTATAGGTATTGCTAAATTTAAGAAAAGAGTATAAAATAAACAAGTGTAACAAATGGTTTAGTTTATTCAATCCTGAATGGGAGGAAAAAGTATGATAGTAAGGATGGATGATTTCTACCGTATTAGCTACAAAGGAAAAGAGTTTGGATTTAAAGTTATAGAACTTAAAGAGTCCACACATATGTGTATCGTAGGAAGCGAGGAAAAGGTTCAGGAATTGATGGTTGAGTTTCTGAAACCAGAAGATGAATCTGATGAAGATTATTACCCAGCTTTGTTTGATGCCCTGAAAGAAGGATTAAGAAAGGGACATGTAGCCAGGACTTTTGGGAAAAATGTATTGGAAATTACCTTTTATTTTAATAAAGGGGTATTAATCCGTCTTTTTGCCAATAATGTACGAGCAGAGCATGGTTCACGGGTAGCAGAAACAGCACTTTTTATGGATGGTAAACAAATCTATGAAGAGCTAGATAGATTGTTTTTAAAACTTAGTGAAAATAAAGATGATTTTTGGATTTGCTCAGATTTCTATGACAATGTGTGACAGAATTTAGTAGGGATGCACCTCAGTGATGGGGTGTATTTCTGCATTTTATGAATATTGAAACAAGCATTAAACGATGGTATAATATATTGTATGATAATCATTTATTAACAAAATATGAAGAAGTTAATAAATAGGAGAGGTATTAAAATGCAGAATAATAAGTTTAATATAGAAGAGGAGATTAAAAAGTTACCATCTAAACCAGGTGTATATCTTATGCACGATAAAAATAATAATATTATATACGTTGGTAAAGCTATTTCACTAAAAAGGAGAGTTACATCATATTTTAGGAAAACAAATAAAACTGAACGTATAAAAAAGATGGTGTCTTTAGTTGATTATTTCGAATATATAGTTGTAAATAACGAAGCAGAAGCATTAATTTTAGAATGTAATTTAATTAAAAAATATAGACCTAAATTTAATGTATTGCTAAAAGATGATAAAACATATCCATATATAAAAATTGATGTAAAATCAGATTTTCCAAATGTAATTATAACAAGAAGATTAATAAATGATGGATCAAAATATTTTGGTCCATATGCAAATCCAGGTGCTGCAAAAGAAATGGTTGATTTTATAAAAAGCAAGTATAAAATTAGACAATGTAGAAATTTTAAATCTACACAAAGACCATGCCTAAATTATCATATAAAAAAATGTTTTGCTCCATGTGTGGGATATATTTCTAAAGAAGACTATAGAAAACAGATTGATGAGATAATAGATTTATTAGATGGAAAGACAAGTAAAATAATAAAAGAACTTGGATTGCAAATGGAAGAGGCATCTAAAAAACTAGATTTTGAAAAGGCGGCATATTTAAGAGATAAAATGCTTGCAATCGAAAGAATTTCGGAAAAACAAAGGGTATCAAATATATCAGAAAATAATATAGATGTTATAGGAATTGCAAAAAATGATTTAGAAGTTTGTGTAGAGATATTTTTTGTAAGAGGAAGCAAAATGGTTGGCAGAGAATATTATTTCTTCCAAGATTTAGTTGATATGTCAGACAGCGAGATTTTATCAGGGTTTATAAAACAATATTATATGGATAATCCTAATTTACCAAATAAAATTATGATGAGATATGAGCCAGAAGATAAAGAAACGATAGAAGAATGGCTTTCTAATATTGCAAATCATAAGGTAGAAATAAAAACTCCGCAAAAAGGAGAAAAACTACGTTTTGTGGAAATGGCAGAAAATAATGCAGAAGTTACTTTAAAAAATAAATTTGAAGATAAAAATAGTCTATTGTTAGAATTAAAAGATGTATTAAAGATGGATAAAATACCAAGAAAAATTGAATGTTATGATATATCTAATATTTCTGGAACAAATATGGTTGCAGGAATGTGTGTAATGCAGAATGGTATTATAAAGAAGAATTTATCTAGAAGATTTAAGATAAAAACGGTTTATGGTCAAGATGATCCAAGATGTATGGAAGAAGTAATAGAAAGAAGATTAAAACATTCATTAAATGGAAAGAGTAGTGGCTTTGGAAATTTACCAGATGTAATATTTGTAGATGGGGGTATCACGCAAATTAGAGCTGCAAGAAGAGTAATTGATAAACTAAATGTAGATATAAAAATTTTTGGAATGGTAAAAAATGATAAACATAGAACCAGAGCTTTAATGGATGAAGATAGAAATGAAATAGAGATATCAGAGGAATTATTAAATTTGATTACAAAATTCCAAGATACAGTTCATGATACTGCAATTTCTTATCATAAAAAATTACGTGAGAAAGAAATGACTGAATCGGCTTTAGATAAGATTTCTGGAATAGGTGAGGTAAAGCGAAATTTATTATTAAAAAGATTTAAAACTGTTAGTAATATTAAAAATGCATCACCTGAAGAATTAATGACAGTAAAAGGAATAAATAGAGATTTAGCAATAAAAATAAAACAAGAATTACGATAGAAATGTACCAGGCTTCGAAGATGCTCTCGGTCGGGATTTGGGGACGTTCCTAAAATCCCTATTATTGTAATATATATTTGTATAATTAGACATAATGCAGAAAAAATGTTATAATAATTATGTTTACAAAATGTTGAAAGGAGAAGAAAAATAATGATGAAAGAACGGTTAGGATTTAAATGCGATGAGGGGTTGATTATAAAATACCCAGAAACAGTATTAACAGCAAAAGTAACCATTCAAAAAGACAATAAGTATGTGGCAGAACTTATAAATTATAGTCAGTTAAGAGAGATAATTGAGAATAACAACAAGAAAAAAACAATAAAAAAGAAATTAATATCAAGTATGATTGTATTTTATATATTACTGGCTGTGTTATTCATTTATACCTCGGGTTCCTTTATGGGAATCTTTATATCTGCCTATACATTAGGAGCTTTTCTCCCACTATATTATATTTTAAAAAATATAATTTATGCACTAAGGAAGAAGTACAGTATGCCAATGTATTAAGAAAAGCTAATGCATGTTATTTAACAGGCAAGAAAATAAGTAAAGAAAATCTGGAAAATATCGAAGTTATACCATATATAGAAAATATAGAAAACAGAGTTAATATGGATTACTTGAGACAGATATTACTTATAATCTTTACAACAACAATTTTAATTTTAATTCCACACATTAATTTTATAATTTTAATGTGTTTGGATATACCAGTACTTATTCTATACATTTTTTCTGGTAAAAATGTGAAGTTATTAAAACTTTTAGCCAAGTTAAATGAAATACTCGTATACCGGAAGCCAACAGACGAGCAAGTAGAAGTTGTTTTGTTTGGAATTAATTATTTAGAACGGTGTACGAAAGACGATATTGTCAAATGGTTTTTCTTTCATTAAATTTTCAAAGGTTCAATGAGAAACAATGAAAAAACAGTCATAAACCTAGATTAGGTATGGCTGTTTTTTCAATTTTGATAAAATTATAAATCTAAAAAGCAATCAAAAATGTTGCTGTTAATTAAATTATACAAAAAGGGATTTTAGGACCGTCCCAAAATCCCTCAATCTCGAAAGGGAAAAAAGGACCGTCCCCAGATCCCGATAGGATTGTCCCCAAATCCCGATAAATCTATAACAATATTCCAGCTTCTAGAGCTATTTTTATCATTTTTGTTAATCCTTGTTCACGTTCTTCTGGTGTTGCTTGTTTGTTTATAAATTGTGAATCAACAACAGTCATTAAACAAGCAGCTTTTTTATTTAAAAGTTTTGCATTGTAAAATAATGCAAATGCTTCCATTTCTGCCGCTATAGGTTTTATGTTTTTTGGAATTCTATTAAAGAATTTTTTAGGGTTTGTCATATAAAAATCTACAGCATCTGTACAAACAGTATTTCCTTCTGTTACTTTTATATCAGAAATGTCAGCGACTTGTTTTATTATAGAATTAAGATTTTTATCTGCTGAACAAATATGGCAATCGTCATTATTAAAAGTAAGTGCATAATTTCCTTCTGTATAGACGTCATCTGCAAGCACAACATCAAATAAATCTAATTCTTTAATATATCCTCCGCAAGAGCCAATTCTTATAATATTTTCTACATCATAAAATTTATATAATTCATATGAATAAATTCCAACACTTGGCATACCCATACCATGTGCCATAACAGAAATTCTTTTTCCTTTATATAAACCTGTATATGCTAACATATTTCTAACAGAATTAACTAATTTGGCATCTTCTAAAAAATTTTCTGCTATATATTTTGCACGTAAAGGATCTCCAGGCATAATAACAGTTTTTGCAAAGTCGCCAATTTCAGCTTCATTATGTGGTGTCATATATAAACCTCCTAAAATTAAATTTTATATTAGTATATCATATTATTAAAAAGTTATAATCTTGTGATATATAAATGTAACATAAAAGTAATATTATGGAAATATACAAATTAATGCAAAAAATGTATAATATTTGTAGAAAAAGCGAAAAAAGGAGAGATAAATATGTGGACATGTTTATATTTAAGCCATATAGTAGTAATCATAATGATTATAATAGCTATTTTAGGAATTATATATGGAATAAGTCAAAAAAAGATTAAAGTTTATCAAGTTATTGTTATATTCTTATTTTGTGTAATTTCAATGGCATTGGTTACAGGTGTAACATCAATGCAATGTATAGATGATTTAAATAGTGAAATAGACTATGTTACAGAAACTAGCAAAACTGATTATTGGACATATGATTCTACAGAAATGTCAATGGTAGATAGTTATACAGCTGGTTATACAAAATTAGTTGATTTAAAAACAGGAAATTTAGTAGCAGTTAAAGATGATGCTATTTCAACAGGAAAAGACATAATTGATTTAAGTAATAAAGAGGAAGCAGATGCTGCTTATCAGGAAATCGATATTCAAGAAGAATTAAATGCTACAGATGATTATTTAATTACTTTAGATTCAAAAGAATTTATAAAAGCAACAGATGATATTTACTATGTAACATATAATTATACATATACAAACTCAGAAGATGCAACTGAAGAAAAAGGAAAAGTATATTATATTGTAAATAGCGATAATCAAATGAAAACAATTGTTATGACAAGTATTAATAATGAAGAAAAAGAAGTAGAATTTGAAGGAAGAGTATTAGAAATCATTAATACAATGGAGTTATAAAGGGAGGTAAATTTCATGGTAATAGCATTAAATTTTGTTTTTGATATAATAGTAGCAATTTTAGTGTATGAATATTTTAAAAGAGATAAGAAAATTGAGGCATTTGCTGCAGCTGTTATTATAAAGGTAGCATATTTCTTATCATCAACAGTAATCATGGGACAATTTAATTTTATAGGTTTCATAATTTATATATTAGTAATGATTTGTGTTGCTAGATTGTATATTATAATAGTGCAAGAAATATATAAGACAGAGCTACATCCAGTATTATTTATATTTGTTACAGCACTAATTGGAGCATTAATAATGTCATTAATAGGAGAAATCTTATACACAGTATTATTTAAATTAGTAACATTATTTGCAGCTACATTCCAATATACATTAGATAAAATTTCTTAGATACTTGAATGATAAAAAGTAGTGTGATAGAATGAAGAAAATTAATTAAGAATATGAGAGATTAAAAAAAAACCGATTTTGGCGATTTTTTAATCTCTCTTTTGTTTTTTAGAAAGGGGTTAATATATATGAATACTAAGTATATTTTTGTAACAGGAGGAGTTGTTTCTGGACTTGGAAAAGGTATAACAGCAGCATCATTAGGTAGGCTTTTGAAAAATAGAGGATATAAAGTAACTATCCAAAAATTTGATCCATATTTAAATGTGGATCCGGGAACAATGAGCCCATATGAACATGGAGAAGTATTTGTTACAGATGATGGAGCAGAAACAGATTTGGATTTAGGACATTATGAAAGATTTATAGATGAAAATTTAACTAAAGATTCTAGTATTACTATGGGAAAAATTTATTTAGAAGTTTTAGAGAAAGAAAGAGAAGGAGAATATTTGGGAAAAACAGTACAAGTTATCCCACATGTAACAAATAAAATAAAGGAAAAGATATATAGTTTCGAAAATACAGATACTGATATAGTAATTACAGAAATAGGAGGGACTGTTGGAGATATAGAGGGTCTTTCTATAATAGAAGCAATAAGACAAGTGGGCTTAGAAAAAAATCCAGAAGATGTGCTATATATTCATGTTACACTACTTCCATATATAAGTGGCTCTAACGAGATAAAATCAAAACCAACTCAACATTCGGTTAAAGAATTACAATCTTATGGAATAAAACCGAACATATTAGTATGCAGAAGTGAAATAGATATACCAGATTCTATAAGAGAAAAACTAGCGTTGTTCTGTAATGTAAGAAAAGAAAATGTAATCCAAAATAAAACAGTAAAATGTTTATATGAAGTACCACTTATGCTAGAAAGAGAAGGATTAGGAAGGGCTGTTTGCAACCAACTAAGATTAGATAACTATATTCCAGACAATTCTGAATGGCAAGAAATGATAAATAAGATAGAAAATATAAAAGATAAAACAGTAAAAATTGCAATTGTAGGAAAATATACTAAATTAGAAGATTCATATATATCAGTAATAGAAAGTTTAACACATGCAGGTTATGCA
>ERZ1673700.2509-NODE-2509-length-14181-cov-3.533130_pt1 | contig 14181 bp, 10 predicted proteins | sample MGYA00580230_ERZ1673700 | MGnify/ENA primary metagenome ERZ1673700 (study PRJEB41218, sample SAMN15661782) | gut metagenome | host: Homo sapiens | place: Canada: London | collected 2015-08-20/2019-03-30 | study: EMG produced TPA metagenomics assembly of...
GACCGAGGAGATATTTTTTGTTGATGCGGATTACCTGGTTGTTGCAACAGGTGCCGTACCGTTTATGCCGGCTTTCGAGAACGATGACCTGCCGGGGGTATATACTGCCGCTGTCGTGCAGAAAATGATGAACAGCGAGTTGACCTTATTGGGTAAAAACGTCCTGACGATCGGTGCCGGTAATATCGGTTACCTGACCTCTTACCAGCTGATGCAGGCCGGAGTGCGTGTCAAGGCTATTCTGGAAGCGATGCCCCGGGAAGGGGGATTCCCGGTTCAGGCCAACCGGGTTAGGCGTTTGGCTATTCCGATTCTGACTTCGCATATGCTGTTGAAGGCAATCCCGAATAAAGAACATAATGGTATCGTCGGTGCGGTGATCGCCCGGTGTGAAAACTTCCGTCCGGTTCCGGGTACGGAAAAGGTGATCGAAGGAATCGATGTTATCAATATTTGTACCGGATTGATCCCGGATAATCAGTTGCTCACCAAAGGAAAAGAGGTGTTCGGCGGACGTTGTTTTGCTGCCGGGGATGCGATCCGGATCGGTGAAGGGACCAGTGCGGTACTGAAAGGACGGCATACGGCGATGCAGATTATGATGGAACTAGGTGTACGGCTGGATTATGACGATTACCTTTTGTTGTCCAAAGAATACATCGATTCGCAGCAACATCCGGTGAAAGTATTGGAAGAACCCCGTTTGCCGGAAGAATCCAGACGGCTGGCCCGGGGATTCGTACAGGCGGATTGCCTGTATGGCTTTGCTTGTAACCCGTGTTCCTTTGCCTGTCCGCATGGTGCGATTACCAAAACTTCGACTTCCACGGTGCCGGTAATCGATTACGATAAGTGTATCGGTTGTATGGAATGCGTTTATCAGTGTCCCGGACTGGCTATTTTCGGTTATGATCTACGGAAAGACAATCTTTTCTTACCGATTGAATATGAAGCATATGAAGGGGCGGAAGTCTATCTGGTGAACAATAACGGGGAGATACTGGGAGAAGGAAAGATCGAAAAGATTCTGCATAAACCGAATAAAACGAATGTAGCCCGGGTAAAATCCCTGACAATACAAGGGGATGCCCTGACGCGGGTCAGGGGATTCGTTGTGAAAGACAATTACCCGGAACCTTTGCAGCCGAAACCTTTGTTGGAAGATACAGCAGGGCCCACCTATATTTGCCATTGTGATGATGTAAAACTGGAAGAAGTATTGCAAGTGATCGGGGACCGGACCTTTATTTCGATAGATGAAATCAAACATACGACCCACCTGGGCATGGGGCCCTGCCGTGGTAAACGGTGTATTCCCCGTTTGCGGACAGCGCTTCGCAGCAGAGGAATCGAATTGGTCGGAGATGCCACTCCCCGGGCTCCGTTGTCGAATCAATTGACCTTGGGTGAGATCGCACCTGCTAAAAAAGGAGATACTTATCTGGTAGCCAATCGGGATACCTTCAAGAAGATAGAAGTCAGTGCTTTGATTGCCGGAGGAGGTATTGCTGGAAGCTCGTTGTTCCGTTATATGGCAGAGGCAGGTATGAATCCGATATTGGTGAATGCCGACCGGGGATCGTCGTGGAGAAATATCGGCGGCGGACGTACGGCCTTCTCTTTACCCGAACTGGCAGAAATAGCGGCTCAGAATCATCATATTTTTAAAGAATTACAATATCTGTCCAATATCGATTACAAACCTATCCGGTACATCAGTTTTGCGCACGATGAGGAGACTTATAAAGCACTGGAAGCCAGCAAAGCCTGGTCGAAAGCGGAAATGATCGCTCCGAAGCAGTTCCGGGAAGAGATTTCTCCATATTTTAATGCTAATCCTAAAAAATATATTTCGGCCTTGGTATCGGAGGATTGCTGGCAGGCGACTCCCGGAAAAGTAGTAGACCTGGTACGTAATCTGGGAATAGCTGCCGGAGGGACGGTCATGGAGGATTGCCGGGTGCTCGAAGCTTGCCGGGAGGGGAAATATACCAGTGTTTTGGTACAGACCCACGATAAAAAATATGTGGAGTATCGTACCGAACATTTTGTAAATGCTTTGGGGAGCGGAGCCGGTAAATTGTGCGATAGTATGGGAATAGATGCCGGATTGTATCCTGTACGCCATCAGGCTTTCATTACCCGCCGTTTACCGATGTTAGGCAAACATGGGACGAATCTGGATATGTTGATCGACCGGCAGGATTACAAAGGTTTTTCTGCGGTTTATGGTCAACAGATTGCCTATACCGGCCAGATTATCGGTTGTGCTTCGCCGAAACTCGACGCTATGCGTATCGATAAGAATCTGAAAGTAAATACAAAAGCTTTTTTGGAAATCGTCAGCGAGATGTTCTCCGAATGGATTCCCGATTTGGCCGGCGTAGGAATACAAGCGGTATGGGCCGGATATTACACCGAACCCCGTTATATTGTCGATCCTGAATTGGGACTGTTCGTCGGAATGCGTGGACACGGATTCATGCTTTCGCAGTATATTGCCCGGATGTATGTCGACAAATTGCTGGGACGTCCTGTTCCGGAATATTTTGAAAAATTGAAACTGAACGGGCCCGGATTATCCGAAAAGGCGTTTAAATAAAAAATTTGTAAGGTCTGTAAAGTTCATAAACCCTGCGGGCGCTTTTTTATGGTCACTGCAACGGCCGATCAGGCCTGAGCCTTCTCCGGAAAGGTGCCTGTAGGGATTTTCTGTTTGTCACTCCTCTCGCTCGGTTTGTGTTACCGTCGGGTGTTTTTTTACGTATGTTCTGCTCGTATATACGGTAAATATATCGGAGAGCTGCGGATTAACATTCCGGGGATTTAAATTATTCTGAGTTTTATTCTTTATATTTGCCGCAGGTAGCAGGAGTAAAACGTTCAATTAATTTAGCCATGGTTGAAATAGGAAGATTTAATACTTTGACGGTAGTTAAAATCGTCGATTTTGGAGTTTATTTGGATGGGGGAGAACGCGGTGAGATCCTCATGCCGAAAGAATATGTCCCGGCCAATTGTTTCCCGGACGATGAAGTGAAGGCTTTTGTTTATTTCGATTCGGAGGACCGGATTGTTGCAACGACGGAACATCCCCATGTAATGGTCGGCGAATTTGCATTCCTGAAAGTGGTAGCTCTTAGTCCTGTCGGGGCTTTTCTGGATTGGGGATTGCGGAAGGACCTGCTGGTGCCTTTCCGGGAGCAGCGCGATCCGATGATAGAAGGGAAATCCTATTTGGTGTATGCTTATCTGGATAAAGCGTCCGACCGGATTGTCGCTTCGACGAAGATCGATAAGTACCTGGATCAGGTATTCCCGGAATACGAACCCCACGAGGAAGTAGAAGTGTTGATCGCCCGGAAGTCGGATCTGGGATACAATGTGATTGTGAATAATATGCATTGGGGATTGATCTATAATAATGAAATTTTTCAGCCGCTGAAGATCGGCCAAAAAATGAAAGGATATATTAAGGAAGTGCGGGAAGACGAAAAAATCGATGTAACCTTGCAGCTGCCCGGATATGCAAAAATAGAAGGTTTGGCCGGTATGGTGCTTGAAAAATTGAAAGATTACGGTGGCATTCTGGACCTCTCGGATAAAAGTGAGCCGGAGGAAATCTACAAGGTCTTCGGATGTAGTAAGAAAAATTATAAAAAGGCTTTGGGGACTTTACTGAAACAAAGACTGATCGAGATCGGTGATTCCGAAGTCCGGCTGAAAACAGAAGATTAAATTCGAAGCTTATACGGACATTGTTTTGGGGTATGGCCGGAATGATAGTTTGGGGGGATGCCGTATCTCCCGGCCAGAGGAAAAGGAGGAGCTGTGCTGGTGAAATGTAAATTGAAAAATGATTTTTAATGGGAACTGAATTGAATGCTAAACCACATTATTTAATTCTGGATGGTTTAAGAGGTATTGCTGCTATTCTGGTTGTATTTTTTCATTTGTTCGAAGCTCATTCGTCCGGCCACCTGGATCAGGTGATCAATCATGGTTATTTGGCCGTTGATTTTTTCTTTGTGCTTTCGGGGTTTGTGGTCGGTTATGCTTACGACGATCGTTGGAATAAGATGACTATCGGTGCCTTTTTTAAGCGTCGTCTGATCCGGTTGCAGCCGATGGTGGTGATGGGGATGTTTATCGGAGCTGTATTTTTCTTTTTCGGGAGCGACGCTATGTTTCCGGAGATCGGCCGGGTTTCGGTTTGGCAGGTGATGTTGTTGTTTGTCATCGGTTCCACCCTGCTTCCTGTTCCACCCTCTATGGATATCCGCGGATGGGGGAAATGCATCCGTTGAACGGACCTGCCTGGTCACTTTTCTTCGAATATATGGCCAATATTCTCTATGCCTTGGTGATCCGGAGGTTTTCGAAGTTTTTGCTGACCTTGCTGGTGATCGTGGCTGGCGGTGCTTTGATACACTATGCCGTGACAAGTCCGAACGGTTGTCTGGCCGGAGGATGGAAACTGGACGGTCCGCAACTGAGGCTCGGGTTTACCCGTCTGATGTATCCGTTTTTCGTCGGGTTGTTATTATCCCGGACCGGTTTCCTGATCCGGACAAAATATGCTTTTGAAAAGTGTAGCGTATTGCTTTTCATCGTTCTGGCTATGCCTCGTTTAGGAGGAGAAAACCATTATTGGTTGAATGGATTGTATGAAGCTCTGTGTGTGATCGTTGTCTTCCCTTGGATCGTAGCGCTCGGAGCAGGCGGAAAGTTATCCGGGAGTCTGTTTTCGAAAGGTTGTGATTTTATGGGAAAGATTTCTTATCCGCTTTATATCGTTCACTATCCGGTTATCTATTTGTATTGGAGTTGGGTTACACCGAGACATTTGCCCTGGACATCGGTATGGCCTTCTACTATTTTGATTGCAGCGTTTTGTGTGATGATGGCTTATGCCTGTCTGAAATTGTATGACGAACCCGTAAGAGCGTGGTTGAAAAAGAAAATGGAAATCTGAACAAAGATTGTCCGAAAGTGGGAAATCTCACTTCGGGACAATCTCTGGAGTGGTTGTTCAGTCGATAAGTTCGACATCTAATGCCGGAGGCAGGTTTTGCTTTCCTTTTTTCTCCGGAAGCTCCTCCTGAATTTCCGGGATGTCTGTATTTTCTTCGGTTGCGACTTCTTGATCTTCCGGTTTGAGCTCGGGCAGATGCTCCAGCTCGTAGTCGAAGGCGGTGATTTCGGGGTAGTCGAGTTTGCCGATGAGGGTCATGATATCCCCGGTGGTATCTTCGGTTGTTTTTTTATCTTCGATCTCTGACGCCGCTTGTTCGGGCGTTTCTGTGAGATTGACCGTTTCTGAGGTTACTTCGACAATCGTAGCTGTTTCTGGCTCACTATTTACCGCAGTTGTATCTTCAGGTACCTCCTCCGTATTGGGGGGGGCAATCGTTCCGGCTTCAGAAGAGGGACCGGGGATAATTTCTTCTATCGGGGGTAAGGGAAGCACTTCCTCTGTACATTCGCAAGCCTTGGCCGGAGTCTTTTCGTAAAGTTCTCCGTGTTCACAACAGAATACCCGCCCCGGGAATTTTTCGATCAGGTCGTATTGGTGGGTAGCTATGATAATCGTTTTACCGGTGTCACAGATTTCTTTTAATAATTCCACCAACTGATAGGAGGTTTCCGGGTCGATGTTACCCGTCGGTTCGTCTGCCAGGATCAGGGGAGGGGCATTCAATAAAGCCCGGGCCAGTACGATACGTTGCTGTTCTCCGCCGGATAGCTGATGGGGCATCTTGGCTTGTTTGTCACTCATACCGACTTTCGTGAGTACGGTTTCAATCCGTTCCCTGATGGCTTTTTTATTTTTCCAGCCGGTAGCTTTCAAGACGAATTCCAGATTTTCATATACATTCCGGTCGATCAATAATTTGAAATCCTGAAAGACAATACCGCATTTCCGGCGTAGCAAGGGGATCTGTGATTTTTTGATTTTTTTTAATTGAAAACCGGCCACTTCAGCTTTCCCATATTCCAATGGCAATTCTGCATATAAAGTTTTCAGGAAGGAACTTTTCCCACTGCCTACTTTACCGATCAAATAGACAAATTCACCGCTTGCGATATCGATATTGACATTTTTGAGTATGGTGTTTTTTTGTTGGCGGATTACTCCCCCCTCCATTTTAATAATACTTTCTGCCATCTTACTGAAATACTAGGTTCAAATTTGAATATGTGTTCTAAGCCCTACTCCGTTTTTAAGTTCTTTAATCCTGCAATAGTCGCTTCCGGATCTTCGGATTTGAATACAAAACTTCCGGCAACTAACGCATCTGCCCCGGCAGTAACCAATTCCCGTCCGGTTTCGAAATTTACTCCTCCGTCGATTTCGATCAGGGTATGGCTATGGGTAGCCTGGATGAGTGCCTTGAGCTTTTTCACCTTTTCGAGCGAATGTTCGATAAATGATTGCCCTCCGAAACCGGGATTCACGCTCATGATCAGCACCACATCGATATCCTGTATAATGTCTTCGAGCAGGCTGACAGGAGTGTGGGGATTTAAAGCGACTCCGGCTTTCATACCCGAAGCTTTGATTTGTTGGAGCGTACGGTGCAAATGGGTAGACGCTTCCAGGTGAACGGTCAGGATGTCGGCTCCGGCTTTGTGAAATGCTTCGATATATCTTTCGGGTTGTACGATCATCAAATGAACATCGAGCGGTTTACGGGCTATTTTCTTGATTTGAGATACAACAGGTAAACCATAGGATATATTGGGCACGAATACGCCGTCCATGATGTCGAGATGAATCCAGTCGGCTTTACTCCGATCGACCATTTCCACGTCTTTGCCCAGGTTCATAAAATCGGCGGCTAAAAGCGAAGGAGAAACTATTACGCTCATATGCTTTGTTTTTTATGATTTATTTTATTCGGCCTTCTGATTTTCGTCTTCGTACCAACTTGCATACATCGAGTAAGCATTCACAATTCTTTCAACTTCTCCTTTCAATAACTCTTCCCCCAATTGTTTCATTTTTTTGGCCGGTGTCCCGGCATATACCCAGCCTGATTCCACTACAGTACCTTTAGTGACTACACTGCCTGCCGCTACGATCGTATTGCTTTCAACCACAGCATCGTCGAGCACGATGGCCCCCATGCCGATCAGGACATTGTCTTTGATCGTACACCCGTGAATGACGGCATTATGTGCGATAGAGACATTATTTCCGATGTTTGTCGGCGATTTTTTATAAGTGGCGTGGATGGTGGCATTGTCTTGTATATTGACTTTATTACCGATCCGGATGGAGTGTACATCGCCGCGTAGCACAGCGCCGAACCAGATACTGCAATCGTCTCCCATTTCCACATCACCGATAATAGCTGAATTATCGGCTAAAAAACAGTTTTTCCCGAATTTAGGGGTATGTCCGTTTAATTTCTTTATAATAGCCATATTGTAAATAAAATTATTTTAAAATTAAAATGTAACTTTTTAAACCGTTACGGGCTTCGAAGTTACGAATAATGAGGAAAACGGCAATAAAATATGCTAATTTTCAGTTTTTCAATTTCAATTTTCGATTATTTAATGAATCGGGCGAAACTGACTGTATCGATTGGGCGTACAAGAGGGTGTAATCAGAAAAATAATTGAATATTGAAAGGAGGAAAGCAATGAATTTGGTAAGAAGAAATAGTGAGATCAAACCGTTTTATTCTAATTTTCTGGATGATTTTTTGAATACCGGATTATCCGCTTTTGAAGACAGAAGAGGTGTTCCGGCATTGAATGTCAAAGAAGATGAAAAGGAACTCGCCTTGGAACTGAGAGTTCCGGGAATGAAAAAAGAAGATATCCATCTGGATTATAAAGATGGAATCTTAACGATATCCGGTGAGAAAAATGAAGAAAAAGAGGAGAAGGACAGAGATAAATATCTGAGAAGGGAGTTTACTTCTTATTCTTTCCATCGGAGTTTCGAACTACCTGAAGAGAGATATGATGTTGCAAAGGCGCAGGCTGCCTATAAAGACGGTATCCTGGAAGTGACTTTGCCGAAAAAGGAGCAGAAAGATAAAGTGAGCAGACAAATTGAGGTGAAGTAGGTAGTTTGATTTTAGTGGTCAGCCGGTCCTTACGAGGTTCGGCTGATTTTTGCTTCTTGATAATCAGAGAAATAAAAAAATAGTTGATTTTTTTTGTCAAAATATTTGGAGAAATATATAAAATCCACTTATCTTTGCACCGTCAAAACGAAACAGTTGTTTGAAATTATGCGAAAATAGCTCAGTTGGTAGAGCACGACCTTGCCAAGGTCGGGGTCGCGGGTTCGAGTCCCGTTTTTCGCTCATCTGATGAGAGCCGGATATGTTCCGGCTTTTTTTATTTCCTTTCGAGGGATTAGGCATAACAATAACACATTTTGGGCACACTATCTTATCTTTGTTAGCTGACTATGAATATGATGAAACAAAAAACAAATTTTGCCGGATTAGTAAAACGAGTGACCTGCTTAATTTGCGGGATCTGTTTTTGTTTCGGTATCTATGCTCAGCAACAGAAACCCTTTGTGATACCTGAGCTGAAGGAGTGGAAAGGAGCAACAGGCTTCTTTATGCCAAAGCAGTCTGTGCGCATCATTTATGGTGCTCCTGGGTTGCAGAAGATTGCCCGACAATTTGCTGCCGACTATAAGGCATTGTTCGGAGTACTTCCGGAAATCGCCGAGGGAAAGCCTTGTAAAGGCGATTTTTTCTTCACAATAAAGCGAGATAAAAAGTTGGAGAAAGAGGGGTATGACATTGTTATCGGTGATTATGTAAAAGTTTCTGCGAATGAACCTGTCGGAGTGTATTGGGCTACCCGCACTTTATTGCAGATGGGAGAACAATACAAGAACGGAAACTTGCCGAAAGGGCATATCCGGGACTGGCCGGATTACGGTATACGCGGACTATTGATAGACTGCGGGCGAAAGTTTATTCCTATGAATTATCTACGTGACCTTGCGTGTATAATGTCATATTACAAAATGAACTTCATGCATGTGGTATTGAACAACAACGGTTTCAAAGCCTATTTCAACGACGATTGGAATCAGACCTATGCAGCCTTCAGACTGGAATGTGAAACATATCCCGGACTGACAGCCCGCGATGGTTACTATACTAAAAAAGAATTCGTCCATTTTCAGGAGGAAGCCGCAGAACGTTTTGTCGAGATCATTCCCGAAATCGACGTTCCTGCCCATTCGCTTGCCTTCAGTCATTACAAACCGGAATTAGGCAGCAAGGAATATGGCATGGATCATTTGAATTTGTCTCATCCCGAAGTCTATTCATTTGTTGATGCACTCTTCAAAGAATATCTTGATGGAGAGAACCCTGTATTCCGGGGACCTAGAGTGCATATTGGCACCGACGAATATTCAAATAAAAAGAAAGAAGTTGTGGAACAGTTCCGGGCATTCACCGATCATTACATTAAATTCGTAGAAGGTTTTGGAAAACAAGCATGTGTATGGGGAGCACTCACACATGCCGCAGGAGAAACACCTGTTAAATCAGATAATGTCATTATGTATGCTTGGTACAATGGTTTTGCCAATCCGAAAGATATGGTGCAACAAGGATATAATTTGATTAGTATTCCGGATGGTCTGACTTACATCGTACCGCTTGCAGGTTATTATTGGGACTATCTGAACACAGAACGGTTGTATAAGCAATGGACTCCGGCACATGTAGCCGATGTTGTATTTGAGGAGAAAGATCCGGCAATTATTGGCGGTATGTTTGCTGTATGGAATGACATAGTTGGTAACGGGATTTCTGTGAAAGACATCCATCACCGTATTTTCCCGGCTTTGCAGACTATTGCGGTGAAAACATGGAACATTGCTCCTGCATTTTCTTATACAGAATTTGAAACAAAACGGCAAAAACTGAGTGAGGCTCCGGATGTGAATCAATTGGGCAGGATCGGTGATGATGAAAACAGTCTTGTGTATGAGACTTCATCAATTACTCCCGGATCCGAGTTGCCGTATACCGAAATCGGATATGACTATACAATCACGTTTGATATGGAAGCTGCCAATGAAAATTATGGCACCGAATTATTTCGTTCCCCTAATGCTGTATTTTATCTTGCCGATCCTGTGAAAGGTATGTTCGGCTTCTCCCGGGATGGCTATATGAACACTTTTGCTTTCCGGCCTTATCCGGGAGAAAAGATTTCTGTAAAAATCACAGGGGATGCTCTCTCCACTTCATTGTTCATAAACGGACAACTTATCGAACGAATGGGAATTGAAAAACGATATCTGAACGAAGCCGAAAAGCAGAATAATTTTATCCGTACATTAGTATTTCCGCTTAAAAATGCCGGAAATTTCAAATCTAAGATTACTAATCTGAAAGTGTATAATCGGTTATGTTCCCATGGAACCAGGGCGAAGACGGACCGACACTGAAATATGCCGAAAATACCATTTACTGCATTAGCAACACCGGGAAAAATAGGTAAGTATAGCGTACAATCCCTGGCCACCGATTTCTCTAAAGCAAGTCATTATGCTTTTTCATCCGAAAGAACGCTTGTTTTTTACAGTGTCGGCAGCAGGTTATATGCCTATGATTATAATCCCGGACATGAACGTGTACAGGATTTAGGTGATTGGGGCGGAGAAATTACCATGCTCAAATTTAATATTCAAGGATGTTATGAAGAGTCTGTTAGGCCGTGGACAGCCCATAAAGAAACAATCAATGACTTGTATATCGCGACTTATAATACCCCTGATGGCGGTCGGTTACGTAAGCTGACCGTCGGAATAAACCCGGATGTAATCGAGGTGACATCCGATCCGAAAGCCGATTGGACAGGCCTTGGCAAGATAGTGAATATGGATTGGCGGAATGATTAGAAAGTGGAATATTATCTTGGATTCCGGGACGGATCTTTTGTCCCGGAATCTGTTAAAAAAGAGGACCGAAGAAAAATATTCTGTATATCAAATTTATTACTACGTTTTCCGTTTTCCACTTTTTGTTGTAACTTTGTTTTCATATGATGTTGCGTCGATATGGAAACGAATCCCCAATTAGAGCTTGCTTTTAATTTTCTGGAATATACCGGTACCAGTATTTTTTTGACCGGTAAGGCCGGTACAGGAAAAACGACATTTTTACGGGAGTTGAAGCGACGTTCGCCTAAACGAATGATTGTTGTCGCTCCTACCGGTGTGGCAGCGATCAATGCCGGGGGAGTTACCATTCATTCATTTTTTCAATTGCCTTTCGGACCTTATGTTCCGGGTAGAACCGAAGAAAACCGCTCGGGTGAGAAACGGTTTAACCATAAATTCGGACGGGAAAAAATCAATATTATCCGGAGCATGGATTTGCTGGTCATCGATGAGATCAGTATGGTCAGGGCAGATTTGTTGGATGCGGTGAGTGATATGCTCTGCCGCTACAGAGACCGGAGCAAACCGTTCGGCGGGGTACAGTTGTTGATGATCGGCGATTTGCAGCAATTGGCACCTGTCGTGAAAGAAGAGGAATGGGGGATATTGAAGCATATTTATCCGTCTCCTTTCTTTTTTTGCAGCAAAGCATTGCAGACGGTCGCGTATCAGTGTATCGAATTGACTCACGTATACCGGCAGTCGGATTCGGTATTCATCCATTTACTCAATAAGATCCGGGATAACCAGGTGGATCTGGCTACCTTGAAGGCCTTGAACAGCAGATATATACCCGGATTCAATCCGGATGATTCCGAAGGATATATTACGCTGACAACTCATAATTACCAGGCTCAGCAGATCAATAACCGCAAACTGGATGCGCTTGAAGGAAGGGCTTATACCTATTCGGCGGAGGTGAAAGACGATTTTCCCGAATATGCTTTCCCGACAGATCAGCATTTGGTATTGAAAAAAGGGGCTCAGGTTATGTTTGTGAAGAATGATTCGTCGGCTGAGAAGCGGTATTATAACGGAAAAATCGGACGGATTACAGCGATCAGTGCCGACAATATCCTGGTGAGATGCGGGGACGAAAAGGACGCGATTACAGTAACCCGGGAAGAGTGGACCAATACCAAATACAGTATCGACGCTGAAACACAGGAAATTTCAGAGACTGTCGCAGGTAGTTTTAAACAATATCCCTTGAAAACGGCCTGGGCGATTACCATTCATAAGAGTCAGGGGTTGACTTTCGAAAAAGCTATTGTCAATGCGGGAGCTGCCTTTACGCATGGGCAGGTGTATGTCGCTTTGAGCCGGTGTAAAAGTCTGGAAGGGTTGGTTTTGGGAACACCTTTACGTCCCGAGGCTCTGATCAACGATCAGGTGGTGAAGCATTTTACGGATGAAGTTTCCCGGAATCAGCCCGGACCGATGCAGTTGGAAGATGCACGCAGGGCCTATTATTTACAGTTGTTGAAAGAACTGTTCGATTATAGTGGTGTACTTAAACGCCTGCAACATGTAGCTTGGGTATTCGGAGAACATTTGTGGAAATTATACCCCGAGTTAACCAAGCGTTGCCGGGAGGTCAGGGAGTTGTGTCATAGCGAATTGACGGAGGTGGGAGAAAAATTTCAGATGCAGCTGGAGCGTCTGATCGAAGGGGCTGCAAATTACGATACCGATCGGCAGGTCGGGGAAAGGATAGCTAAAGGAGTTGCTTACTTCAGCGAACAGACCGGCCGGCATATCGTAGCTTTCTTAGAGAGTGCACAACCCGAAATCGATAATAAAGACGTACGTAAAACAGTCGGGGAAGCTTTGGAAAAATTGAGGTTGGAAGTGGGGGTGAAGATAGAGACTCTGGAGGCTGTGAAAGAAGGGTTTGAAGTGAAGGCCTATTTAATGGCGAAAGCGAAGGCTGTATTGGAAAAACCGAAACCCCGGGCCAGGAAGACCACCGAAAAACTGGAGGTCGGAGAAGATGTTTTGCATCCGAAATTATACAATGCCTTGCGTTTGTGGCGGAAGGAGGAAGCGATGCGTCTGGGATTGCCGGCCTATACCGTTTTGCAGCAGAAAGCTTTGCTGGGGGTGGCCAACACGCTGCCGACAACAGGGAAAGAATTACTGGCTATACCGGGGATCGGGAAAAAGGTCGCGGTACGTGATGGGGCTGCCTTGCTGGAAATGGTGGATCATTACCGGCTGAATATTTAAAGGATAGAAATTTGATATGTGGAAATAAATTTTCACATTTGTACTTCAATGAATTACTAAACTTATAAAAGAATAGATAATGGAAGATATTTATGTGCTGGGTGTGGATATCGGAGGGTCACACATTGCTTGTCAGCTTGTTAATTTGAGCGACTGTAGTTTGATCGAAAATACGTATGCCGAAGTTAAAGTGGCTGAAAATCAAAGTGCCGGTATTATTCTGGCAGCTTGGGAAAAAGCGTTGAAAGAGTGTATGGGTAAAGCGGCAGGTAAGATTATCCGTGGAATAGGAGTCGCTATGCCATCACCTTTCGATTTTGTGCAGGGGATCGCTATGGCCGATCACAAATTCGCTTCTCTGAAAGGACTGAATATCCGTCAGGAGTTGAGCCGTGTTACAGGCATCCTGCCTTCTTCTATTTTATTTACGAACGATGCCGCTGCTTTCGGTATGGGCGCCTGGAGATTGAACGGAAGCCGTGACCGCCATTTGATCGGAGTGACTTTGGGTACCGGTTTCGGAGCTTGTTTTATCGTAGACGGTTGTTATGCTACTTATGGCCCCGGAGTGCCTATCGGAGGAGAACTGTGGAATTATCCGTTCCGTGGGGTGATCGCTGAGGATTATGTTTCTACCCGCTGGTTCGAAAAGCGTTTTGCCGAATTGACCGGAGAGGCGATTCACGGGGTGAAAGGAATGATCGATTTATACCAGGCCGGTAAATATAAGACAGAGACCGAGCAGGTCTTCCGCGAATTTTCGAATTCTTTCGGAGAGATCATGGTGCCCTTTATGACCCGATTTAATGCCGATATGCTGGTGATCGGAGGAGGTATGGTACTTTCCGAACAGTATTTCCTGCCTTTGATCGGTCAATATATGAAAGCCAACGGGATCAATGCTTCTATCATGACGGTCGCCGATACAACGACTGCAATTATTGCGGGAGCTGCTGCTTTATGTGATTTGATATAAAAGAAATTGGATCAGATATTTAGGTATC
>ERZ1673700.2523-NODE-2523-length-14103-cov-4.451239_pt1 | contig 14103 bp, 9 predicted proteins | sample MGYA00580230_ERZ1673700 | MGnify/ENA primary metagenome ERZ1673700 (study PRJEB41218, sample SAMN15661782) | gut metagenome | host: Homo sapiens | place: Canada: London | collected 2015-08-20/2019-03-30 | study: EMG produced TPA metagenomics assembly of...
AGGATGTTTGACCATATAATAACGAGCCAGAACAGCGTCAACTACCATGGCATCGATACGGCCGGCGTCCATATCCATATAAACAGCAGCAAAGTCAGGATATTTTCTGTAATCTTTCAGGGAAGTCCTCAGTTCATTATTTCTGTCAAGAATATAAGAACCGGTACTGTCATCCTGTACTGCCAGAACTTTACCCTTCAAATCAGCAATTTTAGTAATCTCAGACCCTTTAGGAACAACTACCAGCTGAGCATTTACCATATAGGGCTTGGAGAGCGTATAAGCTTCCTGACGCTCCGGGTTGACTGTAAAGCAGTTCCAGATCGCATCGATACGCTTACCCTTGATCTCTGCTTCCTTGGAAGCCCAGTCGATCGGTTTAAATTCTACTTCCATACCAGCACGCTTGCAGGCTTCTTTAGCGAGGTCGATATCATAACCGACGATCTCGTTCTTTTCATTACGGAAGCCCATCGGCGCAAAATTGTCATCAAGACCTATCACCATTTTTTTAGGACTGTCACTGCCGCAGCCTGCAACCAAAGACAAAGCCATCAGCAGCGTCATAGCCAAAAGTAAAAATTTCTTCATCATCCATCCCCCTCTAAGGTGTTGTTTTCTTACTACGCTTTTGATTATACTTTAGTATGCTAAATTTGTAAAGAGGTAAATTGATTTTTTTTGAAATTTTTTGCAGGAATTTTCCTTACAGCTGCGAATCTTATTTCAACAGCAGTATTTTATAACGAAAGAGGGGCTTGTGATGATCGTCACTGAAAGAAAAACCGATATTTTTGAACGCCGGGCCGGCGGTAAAGGCAATACTATTATGGAGCACATCGTCGATGAAAAGGTTTACGGCGGCAAAATAGCCGCTTATGCGCGCGTAATTCTTAAACCCGGCTGTTCACTCGGTTACCACAAACATGAAGGCACCAGCGAAACTATTTATATCCTGCAGGGTACGGCCTTATATAATGACAACGGCACTGAAAACACGCTGACTGCAGGCGCAGTTGTTTTCTGCCCCGAAGGCGAAAGCCACAGCATCGAAAATATTGGTCAGGATGACCTGCTGGCTATGGCGCTGATCGTCAACGAAAAATAAATTCCAAACAATTACAAAACATATTAAAACACTGCTGTGAACTTTGGTTCACAGCAGTGTTTTAATATTTATTCGGATTTATTTTACTGCTCGCAGCAAAGCGACGCTCACTTAGAACGTGAACCTTAGCCCGGCGTTGACGCTCCACTTTTTGTTGATGTCGCCGCCGAAGCCGCGCGTCACTTCGCCATAGAAGTTGCCCGTCCTGCTGATCCTGACGTTGCCGCCCAGCCCCAGCTCGAACCAGGTATCGCCGTAGTCGTTGTGCTTGGTCAATATATCATTGGTTCCGCCTGCATCCGAGGTCAGCTGCAGGTCGCGCTCACCGGCAAATTCGTGCAGCAGGTCGGCTTTCAGGTAGATATCGCTGCCATTTTCTATCTTCTGTCCCATGACGAAGCCGATACGGCCGATGGCGCTGTTCATGCCGTCGATACGGCCATTGACGCCTCTGTCGGTGGTGTAGTCGATACCGGCCAGCCTGCCAAGGGTAAATTGTGCCTGTGACTCAACAAAGAAACCTGCTTCAAAATCAAAGCGTTTGCCGTATTCCACACTAAGACTGTAGGCGTGCTGCTTGTAGCTGGCTTTATCCGGGTAGTCGCCGTAGGATTCCAAATCGGTCGAGAAGTTGCCTACACGGGCCGTAACATTGGTATATGCGCCGCTGCCTGTTGTCCAGATGCCATAAAGGCTAAAGGATCTCAGATTATCTTTGCTGCTGCCGGGGGCGTAGCTGCCACTGCCATCGCCGTAGTCGATAGCGCCGCCATAGATACTTCCGCCCTTGAACTGCTTCTCAAATCCCAACTGATAAAGGTTGTAGCGTCCTTCGTAGCCTGAGCCGCTGAAGCGCCCTGCCTGCGTCCTCGCCCAAACGCCGTCTGCCTGCTCTCTGCCGCTTGCCAGTGCTCCCAAACGACTGCGCAGACTGTCGTTGGTATTGCGCCACATAGCATAGCTGTTATCGGCAGCATCCAAAAGCACGCTCGTATCATTATTGACTGTTTTGACCATATTTGTCAAATACCAGTCGTTGGCCGAAAGCTCCAGAGCATCACCTTTAGACAGTGTGGGGTCAACGTCCCACAGTCCTCCGGCATTGAATTCTTTACCCACAAAGGTCAGTTTGCCGCTGGCATCGGTTATCAAAAGCTGCTTATGTTCCCCTGTTACTTCAATATTGTTTAACTTGCTCAAGTCTTTGATCTGTACATAGTGAGTCCCGACATCAGCATGGGTAATGGTAACTTTATCGCTGTTGGCTTCACCTGCCAGATCGGTATCCAGGATAAAGGTGGTGCCGCTGCCGCTAAGCGTATCTATGGTCAGGCTTTCATAGGCCGGTGTTCCCGCGCGTGTCACACTGCTGTCAGTCATGTCGATAACTGCATTATTTGCCGTCAGCGTGCCATTGATATTGAAACTGCCGCCATCAATGTTTTCTAAAACCATACTACCGCCTGTCATGGTCATCCCACTGACTATACCGCCGCTGCTCATCTGCATAATACCGCCGTTAAGCTCTGTATCAAGGGCTGTACCACCATTAAGAATAAGCTGCTCGCCGCCGCTGTTAATGATCGTCCCGCTCATCTGTGCTCCGCTTATAATGCCCATGGTCACGTTGGTGCCGCCGCTGCCAAGTGTCATATTATCATAACCGGAAGTGATATTGTCGATGATCTGCATACCGCCGCTATAGGTAATATTAGATATATTGCCGCCGCTGCCAAGATAGACAGTTCCGCCGCTGTTCAAAACAGTATCCAGTGACGTGCCGCCGACTGAAACGATTTGTGTACCGCCGTTCAAGGCGTTTACCGTACCCTTACCACTGCGGGAAACAACCTGCGTACCACCGAGCATAGTACTCACTGTGCCGTTGCCACCGCCGGCAACAGTTTGCGTGCCGCCGTTCAGAGTGTCGACTGTACCAGTACCGCTACTGCTTATAACCTGACTGCCACTGTTCATTGTACTGACCAGACCTGTACCTCCCCCCATGATATTCTGCTCACCACCGTTTAAAGTCTCTATCATGCCATTACCACTAACTCTAACGATCTGTGTTCCGCCGCTCATATCGACTACCGTGGCGCTGCCGCCCTTGAATACATACTGCTCGCCGTCCAGCATAGTAACGATCGTACCGATGGCATTGGAGTAAACGATCTGCCCGCCGGCGCCATCATGGTTGTCAAGAGTAATGATCGTACCGGTGCCGCCATCATCAACCAACTGCGTCCCCGATTTCAATGTGACCACCGTACCGACAGCATTGGCCGAGATCCACTGTGTACCGGTAGTGTTCATGATGTTGATTATACCGGTACAGCCTTCGTTCACATATTGCTGGTAGCTGTTAAGCTCGTTTATCATACCTGTGCCGCCAGAGTAGATAAACTGCCCAGCGGGACCATTCATAGTTCCTACTGAGCCAACACCGCCGGAGATGTACTGAAGACCGACCATAGTCTCCACCTTACCTGTGCCACCTTCGTAGACAGTTTGATAGCCACCGTTCATATCAATTACCGTGCCAATGCCGCCGCTAGATACAAACTGCGTGCCGCCTCCATCCATTTTACTGACTGTGCCGGTCCCGCCGCTTGATATCGTCTGCAGACCAGCGCCGTTTACGTCACCACTCATAACACTTACAATACCGTTTTGTCCAGAGGTTATAGTCTGCGTATCGCCCTTCACCATAGTGGCTACGCTGGCATTGCCGCTATAATCAGTGGCTTCGGCGCGGGCAAATATGGCCCTGTCCACTACGTCTGCCAGCTGGGGCAGCACGGCGTAATCCAAAGGCGCAGCATCGCTACGCAGGGGCTGGACTGGGGCAGGCACCGTTTTCCCAGCCGCGGCCAGTGCTGCCACCGGAGCTGTGACATTGACAAGGTTCATGCCCATAACTACTGTCGCCAGAACTTTTTCTGCCCGTTTTTTGCGTTTTTCCCCCAGCAGTGATTTTACCCTAGATTTCAAAGGCACAAACTTCCCCCCCAGATGTACACACGGAATGTCCTGCCTGATCATTAACTCCTGTTTATTTAAATTTTTATGTTTTCTCATCTTCTTTCCTTCTCTCTTAACTTTATTTTGGAGTAAAACTCTTACTGTACTTTTTCAAAGCCTTCCATAGCTATGCCAGCTTCTATGGGCAGGCACAGCATATTTAGCGAGATATAATTGCTTTCGATCCAGCCTTTTCCTGTCTGCTGCTTTATCGTAAAAATATTTTCCTTCACGCCTTCATAATTATTGGGGTTATACATGGTCGGTTTGTGCCAGTACAGGTCGTAGCCCTGCTGTTTTATCCATTCTACCAATTCCTGCGACTTTTCTGAACGGTCATTTTCTACATACAGGATCGGCCGATATTTACGAAGGTTTTCTGCCGCGCCCTGTAGTACGGGCAGTTCCATGCCTTCTACGTCTACTTTGATAAAGTCGCAGGCCGACAGCTTAAGACTATCGATGGTGATAACCTCTACTTCTTCACCTTCACTGCAGCTGCCCAAGGCCAGACCGCCCCAGTTCACTTCTTTTTCGCAGTCCTGCATTGGTACCAGCAGCTTGCCCGGTGCGTTGCTAAGGGCTTTTTGGAAGCCGTAGATATTGGTCAGGCTGTTGAGCGCCGCATTGCCCAGCAGTGTCTGGAACATCAGCCGCTGGGGCTCAAAGGCATAGACCCTGCCATTCGGCCCTGCCAGCTGCGCCAGTCCCAGTGTATGCGCGCCCAGATTGGCGCCGGCTTCGATAACTGTATCGCCGGGTTTTACTACCTGGCTAAAAACATCGTATTCACCTTCTGAATATTCGCCGTAGACCTTCAGCGCTTTGCCGATAAACTGGTCGTGCCTGTTAAAGACCATCAGTCCATGCCGGCATTGACGTACTATGTTAAATTTTTCTGGCATTTTTACTTCTCCTTATGTTTTTTACTGCAAGAGGCAAGGTTCATTTTCTTATCCGCGCTTTTTTTGCTTTACCTGTTGTTTTAGCGGCAGTGGTTTTATTTATTGCTGCACTTGCTATGGACTCAGCTTCTGCTGACGCTGCTTTATCTGGAGCCGGCTGTTTTGGTGCCAGCGGATCCAGCTGGTAGTCTGCCATCAGTTTGTCTATAACTTTGTTTACCGCTTCGGGGGTTATGTAGCGGCTGCATTCAAACTGGCGGTCGGTGCCTTTAAGGCGTGGGCACCATTCAAAGTCTTTGTGGTCGAATACTACCTGGGTATCGTTCCAGCAACCGTTGCAGACGTGGTAGTTTATGACCCGGTAGGGTGTGGCAAATTCGTTAAACGGCAGGGTAAAGCCACTGATGAGTACGACAGGTATGCCTACGCCGTTGGCTACCCAGCTAAGACCGCTGGACAGGCCGATGAAGAAGTCGGCATGGTATAAAAGGTCGATACGTTCTGACAGGGGCAGCTTGCCGGTAAAATCTTCGACGCCGTAGGGGATTATGTTAAAGCGACTGTTCATACCGTAGACATTTTCGCGGTCTATGCACAGCACCCTGTAGCCTTTGGCTTTAAGGTGTTTGACGACGCCCAGCCAGCCGCTGCCGTTGTTCCAATATTTGGCCTGGCTGCTGGACTGGGCGGCGATGCAGACGTATGGTCCTGCTATTTTACGTGTTTTGTCTTTGGGCAAAAGCTTGACGCTAAGCTGAGGCGGTTCGCCTCCTTCGTCCAGCCCCAGGATCATGGCGGCGTTTTGGTGCAGGCCGCGAATGCGAAAGTCTGATGGCTGGTGCAGCCTGTCGTCGCAGGGAAAGAAGATACCCATATAGTAGCTGGCGTACAGCCCTTCAGGCCGTTCTTCCGGTTTGAGAAAGTGTATCTTAGGATAGGCTGGTTTAAACAGCTCTGCCAGTTCTTCGTCCATGGCGCAGTAAAGCTGGCAGCCGTGCTTTTGGCGGAAGGCTTCCGCATAGGGGAACCAGGCCAGAATATCTCCCAATATCCCGACCGGGAATTTTAACAGCACTTTTTGGCTGCGCAGATCCAGGTCGTGGGCAAAGATCATTTTATCTTTTTCGTATACTTCGATACGAAAATCTATAAAATACTTTTTGCTGCTGGCAACCAAAACGCCGCTGGCAGGTGCGTCGTAGACAGTAAGACAGGCTTTGCGGTCAATAAACCGAACCCTGTACTCGCCCTGGGGCACGGTGACGCGGGCGCCGTAGTTAAAGTCGAAGCTGATACCTGCAATACCGCTTGGCTGCTGCACCTGGCCTGCGGCGAAGGTCATATAGGGTTTTGGCGCTGCCTGAGGTGCCTGTCCCTGCTGGGGCAGGCCGCCGTTGTTACCATCGCTGTTGCCTTTGGCAGAGTATGCCATTTCTTCGTCACTGGCTGATTTTATTTCCGTCATAGTCATGTCTTCCTGTTCGTTTTGTTTTCTATCAGTCTAAACTTTTACACAACAGTACCGCTTATTTGTTTAAAGCTGGAAGCGTTACGGCTGACCGCTTTTTTTAACCAGTGTCAGCAGCAGCTCCATATCACTTTGGGTATACCGCTTATCCTGTCCGGTCCCGCCGACTGCTACGTTGGCCGCCTGCCGGGGGTCAAAAAAACATTCCAGCTGGCAGTCAAAAAGGTTGGCCAGGCGCAGCAGCTGTTTCAGGCTGAACTTGACGCGGCCGCATTCCATATTGCTCAGATGGGTCTGACTGATGCCCAGCGTTTGCGCTACATCCTGCTGGCGCAGCTTGCGCATCGTGCGCAGGAACTTGACATTGGCTCCGATTTTTTCCAGACAATCTGCATCGTACATCGTTTACCTCCGCCTTTCTCATTATTTTTAAGGTAAAATTTTACTGCTTTTCAGATAGATTCTTTGGTTTTCATTTGATTTTCTTTTCTTAAAACGGTGTTTTTATTTCTCAGAGTAATAATAATTATTATAGCACGTATGTACCCCCCCACAAGACATACAAACGGATATTTATCATAGACTTCCGTTTTGCCCCTCCCCGGCACTTATACAACAACCATCAGCGGGCAATGACGTGGTCACTGTCCTCCTGCTGCCCGCCTGCGCCGTCAGCAATGCAAAAAAATACCCCTCGTATACTTTGCAAATACACAAGAGGTCAGGATTTATTTAAGCAAAAAAATTTAGCCCCAAAGGGGCTAAGTATTCTACGGCGTTATTTTGCTATTTATTTTTTTAAAACAGGCTTACACTTAAACACAAAACTCCGGCTTCTAAACAGCCGGAGTTTTTATTTATTGCGGTTTTTATATTTGTTCACGTGCCAGCTTTTTCTGCAGCCAGAACATCCGCAGCGTTAAGAAAACCGCCGAGAAAAACAAGCCTATATCCAGGCTCTGCCAATATGCGGCAGGACCATGCTCCATTACAAAATCCAGGAAACAGCCCAAGGGCAGACAAACCACCCAATAGGCAAAAAAACCGGAATAGAAGGTTGCTTTAACATCTTTATACCCGCGCAGGATTCCCTGGATCGGCGCTGCCGTCGCATCAAACAACTGAAAAAAGATTGCATAAAACAAAAAGCCGACTACTTTTTCAATAATGACAGGGTCAGTAGTGTAGAGCATGGCTATATAAGGTCTGTTAGTGTAAACCAGCACCGCCAGAAAAATCGCGATGGCCATATTGAGAGCAATGCCCATACGACTGAATTTCTGCGCTTCCTCAAAACGTTTGGCACCTGCTTCGACCCCAACTAAAATCGTCAGCGCCATTGAAAAACTGAGCGGCACCATATAAAGCAATGAAGTAAAGCCCAACGCTGCCTGATGCGCCGCAATGATGACTGTACCGAACTTGGCAATGAACAGTGCAACTACACCAAAAATACTGGCCTCCATAAACATTGCCAGACCAATCGGCACACCGATGCTGAGATTTTCACGCAGCTGTTTGATATCTAAATGGAAACGGTCTTTAAAAATCCGGAAATGCTCAAAAGCCGGCAGCTTATGCACGATCCAGACAAAAATAGCAAATTCCAGCCAGTAGGTAATACCAGTCGCCACACCGGCGCCAACCCCGCCCAAACGCGGCATTCCCAGTTTTCCAAAAATAAAACAGTAGTTTAAAAAGGCATTTACCGGCAGCGCCAGCAAATAAATCTTCATTGTGATACCTGTATGTCCTAAAGTATCTATCAGAGCGCGCAGCGAGGTTGACATAAAAAACGGTATCACACCTACGGCCACCGCCGCCATATACATCTTGGCAATATAATGCACCTGCGGTTCCAAATGCAGATGTGTCAGCAGGGTATCTAAAAATAAAACACCCATTAAAATGATAACTGCCGAAAAAGCTATCGCCAAAAAAATCGTATGCCGAATGACCTTACCAATATTATCGCGCTTATCAGCGCCTAACAGATGAGCAACTATAGGCATCGCGCCTAATAAAACTCCATTAGTGCCAACAAAAATCGGCATCCAGATATTACCGCCGATCGAAGTGCCCGCCAAATCGACCGCACCTGCATGACCAGACATTGAAGAATCAAAAAAATTCATAGCCATGATCGCCGTCTGAGTAATCAAAATCGGGATCATCACTGAAAAAAGCCGCCGCAGGCGTTGTTTAAAATTTTCGTCTACTAACATATTTATCCCTTTCTATTTTAAGGCAGCTCAGAAAACACCGCTCGCCTCCGCCAGTTCCGTAAGATAGGCCCAGCGTTCCACAAGCTGTTCCAAACGCTGCTCGGCATCCTGCTGCTGCGCGGTAAGCTCGCCCAGCTTCACAAAATCACTGCCGGCGCTATTGACTTCCAGCGTCAGCATTTTCAGCTCGGCTTCCACACCGGCGATCATTGTTTCTATCTGCTCAAATTCCAGTTTTTCCTTATAAGTCATCTTGATTTGTTTAGACTGGCTTTTAACGGCTTCTATACGCTCCTTGCCGGTACCGGTTTTAGCATCGCCTGCAAGCATTGCTTTGCTTTCGGCCGCCGCTGCTTCATATTTGCTGTAATCGCCGATAAACTGCCTGATCTCACCATTACCCATAAAGGCAAAAATTTTGCCGGCAAACCGGTCTAAAAAGTAACGGTCATGCGAAACTGCGATGACAGCTCCATTAAAGCTGTCCAGATAATCCTCCAGCACCGACAGCGTCGGGATGTCAAGATCGTTGGTCGGCTCATCCAGAAGCAAGACGTTGGGAGCACCCATCAGCACCCGCAGCAGATACAGCCGCCGTTTTTCTCCGCCGGACAGTTTATTGACCGGCACCCACTGCAGCTCGGAAGGAAATAAAAACCGTTCCAGCATCTGTGCGGCAGTAATCCTTGTCCCATCGTTTGTTTCGATGTGATCGCTCACATCGCGGATATATTCCAGCACGCGCTGTTCGCTGTCCGGAAATTCGCTGTGCTGAGAAAAATAACCGATCCTGACCGTCTGTCCGATCTGAACACTGCCACGGTCAGGCACTAATTTTCCCGCCAGAATATCCATCAGCGTCGTTTTGCCGCTGCCGTTAGGGCCAACAATACCCACGCGGTCATTACGCAGCAGGATATAGCTGAAATCTTTGATATAGGTCACACCGTTGTAGTCAAGTCCCAGATGCTCGCACTCGACCACAGTTTTCCCCAATCGGCTGCCGGCAGATGACATTTCCAGTTCTCCCGATGCAGAAATATTTTTCACTTCCTGCTCCAGCTCGTTAAAACGTTCGATGCGTTCCCTGCTTTTTGTCCGCCGTGCTTCCGCACCGCGGCTGATCCAGGCCAGTTCACGCCGGTAAACATTGCGCAGCCGCTGAGCAGCAGCAGCTTCCGACTGGCGTCTTTCTTCACGCTTTTGTAAAAAAAGGCTGTAATTTCCTGTATATAAATAGCATTGCCCGCCATCTAATTCCAATGTCCGGTTGACCACTCTGTCAAAAAAATACCGGTCATGGGTCACCATCAGCAGAGCGCCTTTTCGCTTCAAAAGCAGCTGTTCCAGCCAGGCCACAGTTTCATTATCCATATGGTTGGTAGGTTCGTCCAAAATCAGAAGATCGGAAGGACGCACCAAAACTCCGGCCAGTGCTACACGCTTGCGCTGCCCGCCGGAAAGTTCCGCCATCGGCTGATTAAAATCACTGATCCCCAGCTGATCAAGCACCGCTTTAGCTTCGCTCTCCAGCTGCCAGGCATATGCGCTGTCCATTTGCTGCTGCAGTTCCAGCAGCCTGCTCTGTAACGCACTGTTCTCAGGATCAGCAGCCGCCAGCGCTGCCGCCCGTTCATAACGCCGCAGTAATTCCAGCTGCGGCGAATCGCCCTGAAATACCTGTTCCAATACCGTTGCCTGTGGATCATGATCAGGATTCTGCGGCAGATATTCGATCACGCAGCTGCCATTTGCCGTAATCCGGCCGCCGTCACCGGCTTCACCGCGTGCAATATCGCGCAGCAGCGTGCTTTTACCGGTGCCGTTGACGCCGATAATACCGATTTTATCGCCCATTTCAATATTAAAAGTTACATCTTTAAACAAAGTTCTGACGCCATAGCTGTGCGACAGCTTCTCTACACTTAAAATCATTCTTTTCGCCCTCTGTAAAACAGAATAAAAGCAGCCTGCCGCTTGAGCAGACTGCATATATTTTAAATAAGCTCTACTTGAAGATTAGGATTTGCAGCGGCGGCATCCTGTACAACTGTAAGCAGTCTTGCGCCATACCAACCTAATTCTGAACCTGCGGCTACCGCCTGCGGTATTTTTAGTATAACAGGCTCGCAGACTTCCGTCAAACAATCATACAATGCGTCCAGATTTTCACCGTAATAATCCGGCAGCTCAAGCTCCGCACGCAGATATTTATGCAGCTGCCTGATCGACTGCATCCTGGCCAGTGCCAAAGTTACTGTTTTCATCAGCCGCCTCCTTAATACAATTTTTCAAAGCTTTTATAATGATCGTCCGTATAATAGATCAGTCCGTCATTAGAATACACCAGACGTTTAGCATTCCTGTTACCGGTTTTGTAATCAATATCGCATTCTTTCCAGCTGCGTCCTGATTTCTGCGGCAGTAATCCTTCGTAGTTGCCATACCTGTCGCCGCCTATACTTTTACCTGGCGCCACTTCATTCAGCGTTCCCTTATGCTTCCAGCCCAGGCGCTCGGCTTCACGTTTAGTAATAAAATTTCCCGGCAATTTATGAAAGGTATGGATATACAAAGCTACCTCAGCCTTACCGGTATAAGCGCGCCCTTCTTCGACTTTGAACTGCGCCTGCTTGCCCTGCAGCTGCGCCAGTCCACTTTTGGCGGTTTTGGCCACCTGCTCTGCAGCCTGCTGTTTAGCCTGATTCAGCTCTGTCTGAGGCGTTTTGCCGCAGCCAAGCACAGCACCGGTTATAAATAATACAGCCAGTAATGCTGCAAAAATCTTTTTCATTTCAAGCACCTTTAAAACCATTTTTTCATTTGATTAAAAATACCGCGTACTATAGTGTCTACAGCTTTATTTTCCATTCGCGTCATCGTTTTGCTGATCAGCTTTTCAGCGACCGTAGGCGGTTCTTTTTTAGAAGCCGCGCTGCGGCTGCGCAGCTCTTTCTGCAGCGCCGCTTCTTCCTGTGCCCTAGCTGCTGCTTCCGCATCCTGCTGGGCTTTGACGCTCAAAATCTCATAAGCAGACTCACGGTCTACAGCTTCAGCATATTTACTATACAGCGGGCTGGAGGCTATCAGCTGGTTGCGCAGCGTGTCGTCAGCTACGCCAAGATAGCTGCGCGGCGGCATGACATAAGCACGCTCCACCATTGTCGGCACTCCGTCAGCATCCAATAGTGATACCAGCACTTCGCCGGTGCCAAGCTCCGGTAGCACTTTTGCCGCGTCAAAACCAGGATTGACTCTAAAGGCCTGCGCCGCAGCCTTCAGCCCCTTCTGGTCTTTAGGTGTGTAAGCTCGCAGCGCATGCTGCAGCTTGTTTCCCAGCTGTGACAAAACAGTATCGGGAATATCAGAAGGCTGCTGGGTGATAAAATAAATGCCGACGCCTTTGGAACGGATCAAACGCACGATCTGTTCAACTTTATCGAGCAGAGATTTCGGCGCGTCTTTGAAAATCAGATGCGCTTCATCAAAGAAAAAGACGATTTTAGGTTTTTCCGGATCGCCTGCTTCCGGCAGCAGGTCATACAACTCCGACAGCATCCATAATAAAAATGTAGAATATAACAGCGGAGTCTGAAACAGCTCTACGCAATGCAGAAGATTGATATAACTGCGTCCGTCATCTGCCACTGCCAGCCAGTCCCTGATGTCCAGTGCCGGCTCGCCGAAAAACACATCTCCGCCCTGTTCTTCCAGGCGCAGCAGAGCCCGCTGGATCGCGCCGACACTCTGAGCCGACACATTGCCATAGGCAGTTTTGAACTGAGCCGCATTATCACCGACGTACTGCACCATCGAACGCAGATCCTTAAGATCCAGCAGCAGCAGTCCCTGATCATCGGCAATCTTGAAAATGATCGTCATAATACCGCTCTGCGTGGTATTCAATTCCAAAAGCCGACTCAGCAGATCCGGCCCCATCTCGGAAATAGTCGTCCGGACAGGATGCCCTTTTTTACCGAAAACATCAAAAAAACGTACAGGAAAGCCTTTGAACTCAAAATTTTCTATGCCTAATTTATGCAGACGTTTCTGAAACCCTTCACTGCTTTCACCAGCCTTGCACATACCGGAAACGTCGCCTTTGATATCGGCCAGGAATACCGGCACGCCCATCTCGCTGAAGGATTCTGCCAGCACCTTTAAAGTAACGGTCTTGCCCGTACCCGTTGCCCCGGCGATCAGACCGTGACGGTTTGCCATTTTCGGCAGCATGCAGATCTTATCCTCGCCTTTACAGACCCAAATCTTGTGTTCATCAGCTAAATACATGGTATTCCCTCCCGCATTTTTATAAAATAAACTACATCTTTATATTAATTTTTATTATACGTTATTTAAGGGTAAGAGTAAACAAGCTGGGCAGGTTCTGTTTTTATACTGCTGTTTTTTTATTTTTCCTTGCTTGACATTATCGTAATTCTTGCTATAATGAGAACATAAATCAAATAGACCTCGCAGGACTGACGGATAAAGTGGAATCAACCACGTGTACTGCGATGCCATAGAAACAGCCGACCGTCTGGGCAGAGAGAACTGATCCCGGATGGTTTTTTTATTTTCCGGCTTTGGCCCTCTCGGATTTTTTCTAGTGTGAAAAGGAGATGTTTACCTATGAAAAACAGATGGCTCATTGCTCTGTCGGCTATCGGCATCCATATCTGCATCGGCAGTGTTTACGCCTGGAGCGTACTGACAAAGCCTATTATGCAGGCTATGGGTTTTACCCTGAAAGAAACGACCTGGACTTTTTCGATCGCAATTTTATTTCTCGGACTGTCAGCGGGATTTTTGGGCGATTACGTTGAAAAATACGGCCCGCGTAAAAGCGGTCTCACCTCGACCTGCTTCTTTGGTCTGGGTATGTTCGGTACAGCGCTGGCACTGCATCTCAACAGTCTGCCGCTCTTATATCTTTTTTACGGCGTTATCGGCGGTATCGGTCTTGGGACCGGTTATATCACCCCTGTTTCGACGCTGGTCAAATGGTTTCCCAACAACCGCGGCTTTGCCACCGGTCTTGCTATCATGGGTTTCGGTTTTGCCAGCCTGATCGCAGGTCCGCTGATGCAGATCCTGGTTGCCAAATACGGACTGGTACAGAACTTTATCATTCTCGGCTGCGTGTACATGGTTATCATGGCCGCCTCCGCCTTATATCTTGAACCACCTAAAGCAAGCAACGGCGGGCCGTCCGGCATTAACGTCAAAAGTATCCTCCCGGATACTCAGTTCACAGCCAAAGAAGCACGCAAAACCTGGCAATTTTACGCACTGTGGTGGATTTTTTTCACCAATATTACCTGCGGTATCGGACTTTTAGCAGTAGCTTCACCGATGGCACAGGAAGTAGTA
>ERZ1673700.2534-NODE-2534-length-14008-cov-9.615997_pt1 | contig 14008 bp, 10 predicted proteins | sample MGYA00580230_ERZ1673700 | MGnify/ENA primary metagenome ERZ1673700 (study PRJEB41218, sample SAMN15661782) | gut metagenome | host: Homo sapiens | place: Canada: London | collected 2015-08-20/2019-03-30 | study: EMG produced TPA metagenomics assembly of...
TGCAGCGCGAGGTGGTCGCCAACCTCAAGAAGAACATCGAGGTGCGTTCGCCCATTTCGGGCGTCGTCACGGCCCGCAACTACGAGTCCGGCGACCTGTTCGCCCAGCAGCCGATCCTGCACATCATGCAGATCGACCCGCTGAAGGTCGTCGCCAACATTTCGGAGCAGTACTTCCCCAACGTGAAGGTGGGCATGCCGGTGAAGCTGGCCGTCGACATCTTCCCCGACGAGGAGTTCACGGGCACGGTGTCGCTGATCTATCCGGCGCTCGACCCCACGACCCGCACCTTCAAGGTCGAGGTCAAGGTCCCCAACGCCAAACGCACGCTGCGCCCGGGCATGTACGCCCGAACGACCTTCGACATGGGCAGCAAGGAGGGCGTGATGGTTCCCGACGTGGCCGTGCAGAAGCAGGTCGGCTCGGCCGAGCGTTACCTCTACGTCATCGTCGGCGACTCGGTTGCCGAGCGCCGCTCGGTCAAGGTGGGACGCCAGGTCGGCGACCGCGTGGACATCCTCTCGGGGATCGAAGCGGGCGAGCCGGTGGCCGTCACGGCGTTGTCGAAACTTTTCGACGGGGCCAAAGTGGATATTAAAAAAGACTAAAACAGCCCCTTTCCAATGAAAATTTACGAAAGCGCGGTCCGCAAACCGATCTCAACGATCCTGCTGTTCGTCGGCGTGATGGTCTTCGGACTCTTCTCGCTGATGAACCTGGCCGTAGACCAGTATCCCGAGATCGAGATACCCCAGATCTCGGTGATCACGATATATCCGGGCGCCAACGCCGCCGACATCGAGACCAACATCACCCGTGTGCTGGAGGACAACCTCAACACGGTGAGCAACCTCAAGAAACTGACCTCCAAGTCGCAGGACAACGTCTCGATGATCACCGTCGAGTTCGAATACGGCTCCGACCTGAACGAGGGGGCCAACGAAATCCGCGACGTGGTGTCGCGCGTGCAGTCGCAGCTGCCCGACGACATCGACTATCCGACGATCTTCAAGTTCTCGACCTCGATGATCCCCGTGATGATGCTTGCCGTCACGGCCGAGGAGAGCTATCCGGCGCTGAACAAGATTCTCGACGACAAGCTGGTCAACGTGCTCAACCGCGTCGACGGCGTGGGCGCCGTGTCGATCATCGGCGCACCCGAACGCGAGGTGCAGGTCAACGTCGACCCCGCCAAACTGGAGGCCTACAACCTCACGGTCGAGCAGCTGGGGCAGATCATCGCCGCCGAGAACGTCAACATCCCCAGCGGCACGATCGACGTGGGCAACAACACCTTCAACATCAAGGCCGACGGCGAGTTCAAACTCTCGGACGAGATGCGCAAGGTCGTGGTGTCGAACGCCGGGGGCCGCACGGTGAGACTTTCGGACGTGGCCCAGATCCGCGATACGCTCGAAAAAGCCACGATGGACGAGCGCGTCAACGGCCAGCGGGGCGTGCGCGTGATGTTCCAGAAACAGTCGGGCGCCAACACCGTGAATATCGTCCACGAAATCCAGTCGCGCCTGCCGGAGATTCAGAAAACCCTCCCGAAGGATGTCAAGATGGAGCTGATTTTCGAAGGCTCGCAGGAGATCACCGACGCCATCGGGTCGCTCTCGGAAACCATTCTCTACGCCTTCATCTTCGTCGTGCTGGTGGTGATGGCCTTCCTCGGACGCTGGCGCGCGACGCTGATCATCTGTATGACGATCCCCGTGTCGCTGATCTGTTCGTTCATCTACCTCTTCGCCACCGGCTCCACGCTGAACATCATCTCGCTCTCGTCGCTCTCCATCGCCATCGGTATGGTGGTCGACGACGCCATCGTGGTTCTGGAGAACATTACGACGCATATCGAGCGCGGCTCGAACCCGAAGGAGGCCGCCATCTACGCCACCAACGAGGTGTGGCTGTCGGTCATCGCCACGACATTGGTGGTCGTCGCGGTGTTCCTGCCGCTGACGATGGTCCCGGGCATGGCGGGCATCCTGTTCCGCGAGCTGGGCTGGATCGTGACGATCGTGGTCTGCGTTTCGACTACGGCGGCCATTTCGCTGACCCCGATGATGTCGGCTTACCTCTTGAAACTCGAAGGCGGCCAGCACGACTACAAGGGCCTCGGCGTGATCTACAAGCCGATCGACCGGGCGCTCGAATGGCTCGACGACGCCTACGCCCGTTCGCTCGACTGGGTCGTACGCCACCGCCGGATCACCTTCTTCTCGATGATGTCGGTCTTCGTCGTGTCGCTGGGGCTGCTGACGCGGGTTCCCACCGAGTTCTTCCCGCCCTCGGACAACGGCCGCATTTCGGCCATGGTCGAGCTGGAGCAGAACGTCGGCGTCGACTACACGGCGCGCATCGCCCGGCAGATCGACAGCATCATCTATGCGAAATACCCCGAGATCGTGCTCGTCTCGGCGTCGGCCGGCGCCAACTCGTCGGACAACGCCTTCGCGGCGATGCAGACCACCGGTTCGCACATCATCAACTACAACGTGCGCCTGACCGGCGTGGAGGAGCGCGATCGGTCGATCTACGTCATCTCCGACCTGCTGCGCGGTGATCTCGACCGGATTCCCGAGATCCGCCAGTACACGGTCACTCCCGGCGGACAGTCGGGCAGCATGAGCGGTTCGGCGACGGTCAACGTCAAGGTCTTCGGTTATGACATGGACGTGACGAACGCCGTTGCCAACGACCTGAAGGAGAAGATGCGCCGTCTGGAGGGCGTTCGCGACGTGAAACTTTCGCGCGACGACCTGCGTCCCGAGTACAACGTGGTCTTCGACCGCGACCGGCTGTCGTACTACGGCATCAGCAGCGCCACGGCGTCGCAGGCCGTGCGCAACCGCATCGACGGCCTCGTGGCCTCGAAATACCGCGAGGACGGCGACGAGTACGACATCATCGTGCGTTATGCCGAGCCGTTCCGCAACCGCATCGAGGATGTCGAGAACATCACGCTCTACAACGCGCAGGGCCGCCCCGTGAAGCTCAAGGAGGTGGGAACCGTCGAGGAGGAGTACGCCGCGCCGATGATCGAGCGCGAGAACCGCCAGCGCGTCATTTCGGTCCAGTCGACCCTCGGGGCCGGCGTCGCGCTGGGCGACGTGGTGGCCGAGGTCGAAAAGCTCCTCGCCGACTATCCCGCGCCCGACGGCGTGGACCTCGAAGTGGGCGGTACGGTCGAGGATCAGGGCGACGCCTTCGGCGACCTGGGAACGCTGCTCATCCTGATCGTCATTCTGGTGTATATCGTGATGGCCACGCAGTTCGAGTCGCTCAAGTTCCCGTTCATCATCATGTTCACCATTCCGTTCGCCTTCACGGGCGTGTTCCTCGCGCTGTGGATGACCTCCACGCCGCTGTCGCTGATCGCCCTGATCGGCGCCATCATGCTGGTGGGCATCGTGACGAAGAACGGTATCGTGATGGTCGACTACATGAACCTTCTGATCGAGCGCGGCTCGGGTGTCTTCGACGCGGTGATCGCCGGCGGCAAGAGCCGTCTGCGTCCGGTGCTGATGACCTCGTTCACGACCATTCTGGGCATGCTGCCGCTGGCGATCGGCACGGGAGCGGGTTCGGAGACGTGGCAGCCGATGGGCATTGCCGTGATCGGCGGTCTGACGTTCTCGACCATTCTCACGCTGTTCATCGTTCCGGTGCTCTACTCGATCCTCGTGAACCGTTCGCAGCGCAAGGAGCGTGAGAAACTGGCGCGCCTCTCGGCCGAACACCAGGCAAGCAAGCATTGAAAGTGAAAAGCTGAATTAAAATTGATCGGTACTATGAAAGCAGTATTTTTGTCATACAACCAGGCGCTGACCGACCGGGTGAACGCCATCCTCGACGAGCAGGGTATCCGCGGCTTCACCAAATGGGCCTTGACCGAGGGCCGCGGCTCGGTCGACGGCGAACCCCACTACGGCACGCATGCGTGGCCTTCGATGAACGCCTCGATCCTGGCCATCGTCGACGACGAGAAGGTGGCTCCGCTGATGGACGCCTTCCGCGAAATGGACGCTGCGACCAGGATGCAGGGGGCCCGGGCGTTTGTCTGGAATATCGAAAGCGGATTCTGATTCCGCTGCTTGCGGCGCACCTGCCGCACATCCTGCCGGCGGGGCGGACGGATCGTACTCGGGTACGATCCGTCCGCCCCGTTTTTCACGACGCCCGGCATCTGCCCCGCACGGACCGGAATCCCGGTTTCGTCGGTTCCGCGATATTCGGAGACCGGAAGCCGTATTTGAAACGTATGCGGCAATGCGGTGCGAAAAATGAAGCAATGCATCACAAAGTGCCGGGAATTGCGCTATTTTTTCTACATTTGCATCCATGAAACTCACCTTTCTGGGAACCGGTACTTCGCAGGGCGTACCCGTCATCGGCTGCCGCTGCAAGGTATGCACGTCGGCGGACCGGCGCGACAACCGTCTGCGCACCTCGGCGATGGTCGAGACGCGGGGCGTGCGCATCGTCATCGACGCCGGACCCGATTTCCGCTACCAGATGCTCCGCACGGGCGTGCGGCATCTCGACGCCATTCTGCTGACCCACGAGCACAAGGACCATATCGGCGGTCTGGACGACGTGCGGGCTTTCAATTTCGTCGATTACCCGCCGACCGTCCACAAGGTCCATATCTGGGCCGCCCCGCGGGCGCTGGAGTGCGTGCGCAAGGATTTCGACTATGCCTTCGCGCAGGACAAATACCGCGGCGTGCCGGAGATCGAACTGCACGAAATCGACACCGCAAAGCCGTTCCGTGTCGGCGATGTGGAGATCGTGCCCGTGTCGGGCCACCATTCCGAACGCTTCGAGGTCACGGGCTTCCGCATCGGGACGCTGGCCTACCTGACGGACTTCAAGACCATCGAAGACGCCGAGGCCGAAAAACTGCGCGGTACGGAGGTGCTGGCGGTCAATGCGCTGCGTTTCGCCCCGCATCCGTCGCATTTCAACCTCGCGGAGGCGCTGGCGCTGATCCGCCGCGTCGGGCCGCGCGAGGCCTATATCACGCATATGTCCCACGAAATAGGCCTGCATGCCGAGACGGAGGCGACGCTCCCGCCGGGCGTGCACCTGGCTTACGACGGGTTGGAGGTGGAAATTTAGGCTCGCATTCCGGCCGCATGCGGTAAGCTTCCGTCAAGGCGGGGGCGGGGCCGGACTTGTAGATGCGGCGGAACGCCGCGAAAACGGCGGGCGGAGATGCAAAACATGAATAAAAAAGATATGAAGACATTGGCAAATAAGGTAATCGTCATTACGGGCGCATCGTCGGGTATCGGCGAGGCGATGGCGAAGGTATACGCCGCGCAGGGCGCAAAAGTGGTGCTCGGAGCGCGCAACGTGCAGAAATTGCAGCTTCTTGCGGGCGACATCCGCGCCCGGGGCGGGCAGGCGGCCTACTGCGGGGTGGACGTGACGAAGCCCGAGGAGTGCCGGGAGCTGATCGAAACCGCCGTGCGGGAGTTCGGCGGCATAGACGTGCTGATCTGCAATGCGGGTATTTCGATGCGCGCCATTTTCGACGACGTGGACCTCGGGGTGCTGCACCGGCTGATGGACGTCAACTTCTGGGGTACGGTCAACTGCTGCAAGTTCGCATTGCCGTATCTTCAGGCGTCGAAAGGCTCCGTCGTGGGCATTTCCTCCGTCGCCGGGCTGCACGGACTGCCGGGCCGCACGGGCTATTCGGCTTCGAAATACGCCATGACGGGATTCCTCGAAACGCTGCGTATTGAGAACCTCAAAAAGGGATTGCACGTGATGATCGCCTGTCCGGGTTTCACCGCTTCGAACGTCCGCTTCTCGGCCCTCACGGCCGACGGGAAGCAGCAGGGCGCCACGCCGCGCAACGAGTCGAAGATGATGACCCCCGAGGAGGTGGCCCGCATCGTGGCGAAGGGCATCCTCCGGCGCAAACGTCTCTGCCTGATGGAGAGCGAGGGGCGCGCCACGCACTTCGTCAAGAAGTTCGCCCCGGCGTTCCTCGACCGGATGTTCTATCTGGTGATGTCCCGCGAGCCGGATTCGCCGTTGAAATAGCCTGCGGCGGCATACTGCACGGGGGTTCTTTCGGGGTCCGCTTTTTTTCGGCCGTCCCGGCGGCTTACTTCGCCAGTTCGCGCGCCACGGCCAGCGCCTTTTCGTAGTCGGGCTCGTGGGTGACCTCGGGCACGTACTCCACGTAACGCACCACGTCTTCACGGTCCACGACCACCACGCCGCGCGCCAGCAGGCGCAGGGAGTCGATCACGAAGCCGTACTTCATGCCGAAATCCAGCTCCCTGTAATCCGAGAAGACATGCACGCGGTCGATGCCCTTTGCGCAGAAGCGTTTCTGCGCAAAGGGCAGGTCGACCGACAGCGACACGACGACCACGTCGTCGCCCAGTTTCGACGCCTCGCGGTTGAAGCGGATGTTCTGCAACGAGCAGACCGGGGTGTCGACCGACGGAAAGACGCTGTAAATGCGCACCTTGCCGTGGAAAACGTCCGACGACACGGGTTGCAGCCCCGCATCGGTGATCGTAAATACGGGGGCCGTCTCCCCCACTTTGCAGCGATTGCCGACAAGCGTCACGGGCTTGCCGCCGAAAGTTACCTTGTGATCCATAATTCGATAGTTTTTATAATCAGGTGGTTCAACGCAATTCCGATGCCACCCGGCTGCGAGCCGGATTTGCGGGACGGGACGCCGCACCGCGCCCCTCCGCATCCGGTCATCGGCCGGCTTTGATTCGCGCGACGGCCGCCGCAACCCCGGCATAGAGCGCCGGCAGGTCGACGCCCGCCACGCAGCGGTTCTCGACGACGATCCGTCCGTCGACGACCACCGTATCGACATCCGAGGCCTTGCCGCAGTAGACCAGATTCGACACCACGTCGTTGACGGGCTGCAAATGGGGTTTCTGAAGGTCCACGACGATCAGGTCGGCCAGCGCGCCCTCGCGGACGACGCCCAGTTCGCCTTCGGCATAGCCCATCGCCCGCGCGCCGTTCGCCGTCGCCAGCCGCAGCGCCTCCCAGGCCGGAAGGGCCACGGGATCGCCCGTCGCGGATTTTTGCAGGAAGGCCGCCGTGCGCACCTCCTCGAACATGTCGAGATCGTTGTTCGAACAGGTTCCGTCCGTGCCGACCGTCACCAGCGCACCCGCGGCGCGCATCCGCTCGACGGGCGCCACGCCGCTCGATATTTTCATGTTGCTCTGCGGGTTGTGCGACACGGCGACGCCCCGCGCGGCGAGTGTCTCGATGTCGCTGTCGGTCACGTGGATGCAGTGCGCGCCGATGGTCTTCGGCCCCAGCAGTCCCAACCCGTCGAGGTGTTCGACCGAGGTTTTCCCGTACTTTTCGCGCACGATGCGCACCTCGTCCTGCGTCTCCGAGATATGGGTCATCAGATGCAGGCCGTATTTGTCCGCCAGCCGCTTGCCGCGCAGGAGGTTCTCGGGCGACACGGTATAGGGCGAATGGGGCGCCAGGGCGATCTGCACCCGGTCGCATCCGGCGGCCAGCCGCACGGCCTCCTCCACCTGGGGCATCACCTCGTCGACATTCGAATCGAAGTAGTTGCAGCCCAGCATGGCGCGGATGCCCAGCCGTTCGACCGTCTCCACGCAGCGGTTTTCGAAATAGTACATGTCGACGAACGACGTCACGCCACCCAGCAGCATCTCGACCACGCCGAGCGTCATGCCCAGCGCCACATCGTCGGCTGTCTGACGCGCCTCGAAGGGCCAGATATAGTCGTGGAGCCACTCCATCAGGGCGATGTCGTCGGCAAGGCTGCGTTGCAGGGTCATGGCCGCATGGCAGTGGGTGTTCACCAGCCCCGGCATCACGAGTTTGCCCCGGCAGTCGAACTCCCGAAGCCCGGGGTGCGCCGCGCGGAACTCCGCGGCGGCCGTTTCCGACTCCGTGACCAGCGCGATGCGGTTGCCGTCGACGCCCACCCAGCCCGCAAAGGTGCGGGGGGCGTTCCCGACGGCCGTCATCGGCAGCACCGTCGCGTTTGAAAAAAGAATTGCCATATTTCGGTTCATTATGTCATTCGGTCCCGGGCAGCGCCCTGCCATAAGCCCCCGCCGAGGCGGGGGTTTGGGGGTGGGTCAGACTTGCCAACGACGCCAAAGGCGGCGAAAGCGGCAGTCGACAGCACTGCGGGATGCCGATGACTCGTTCATATTCTTACTTATACTTCACTTTCACCTTTTCGGTCTTGACCTTTCCGCGGGGCTGCCCCTCGATCGAGTTGCCCTGCACGGTGATCACGTCGCGGCCGTCGACCGAATTGGAGTAGACCTGGATCACTTTGTTGAAGGCTCCCGGCTCGCTCTTGTGGGGTTCGTAGGTGATGCGGATCACCCCCGAATCGGCCGGCTCCACGGGACGCTTCGAGAACGACGCCTTGAGGCACGAACACGAAGTGATGACCCGCACCAGCACCAGCGGGGCCGTACCGTCGTTGACGAACCGGAATTCGCGGACCAGGTCGCCGCCCTTACGGGGCACGTCGCCGAAATTATAGGTCGCGTTCTCCAGCCGGAGGTGCGCCCCCTTTACGGGTTTTTCGGCATAGCCCGCAGCGAACGCCAGGCAGGCGAGGATTGTCAGCAGTAGTATTTTCATCGTTCAAATTCTATTCCGCAGTTAACTTAAAAATATATGTTATCACGCCGCCTTCAATCACAGTTCGACTTTCGGTAAATCGCGTTCTAAGCGCAGCTTTTCGCGCTTCGGCCACTAACTCTACATCGGATGTTGTAGATCCTTTCGGCTCATAAGCTGCACTTGTAACCCGCCCCGAAGCATCAACCGTCACACGAATAAGCACCACACCGCTCTTATTTTCAGGCTGTTCCGGCAGAGGCAGCACCCCTACCAGTCCGCGCCTTTTCAGCCCCTGGTCCAGCTGGTCCAGTCCGTCGGGGTTCAGTCCCGGACCCGTGCCGCTGGCCTTGTCCTCGCCCTCGGGAGCGCGGGGATTGCCCGCATTGTCGGGTTCGTCGGCCCCGCCCTTGTTCATCTTGAACAGCGCCTTGGGGTTGGGCGTCTGCGTCACAGGGTCCTTGCCCGCAACCTGCGCCGTCTGCTCCACGGGTGCCGCGACATCGTGCACGCGCGGCTCGTTGGCCACCTTCACGGGCGGTCTGGGCGGCTCGGGAACGGGCGGCTCGGTGAAGTCGACGAGAATCGTGTCGCCCGGCTTGTCCGTCACCGGCGAGAAATCGAACGACACCAGCGCGAACGAGCCGGCCAGCAGCACGCCGTAGACCGCCGTCGCGATCATCGCCCACCGTCGCGGGGATTTATTATCGGGATCGTAGTAATACATTGGTTTCCCAATTAAAAATTAAGAATGAAAAATTAAAAATTGCCCCTGCGCCAGGGTGGCACGGATTTCATTTTTAATTCTTAATTTTTCATTTTTCATTGAACTTATTTCGGCGAAGTCGCCAAAATAAGTTTATAATTATTGTCCTTGGCGATGTTCATAACCTTCACCACCTCGTCCACCGCAACGGTCTTGTCGCAGTGGAGCGAGACGGTAGCGTCCTTCTGCCCGTCGAGCCGCGCCTTGAGCGCCCGCTCCACGCCGCCGATCGAACCCACGTCCTGCAATTCGACATAGTAACGATACTTGCCGTGGCCCGCATCCTGAACCGACACCGTGGTCATCGCCTTGTCCTTCAACTGGTTCGAACTCTTCGGAAGCATCAGTTTCAGGGCGTTGGGGTTGATCAGCGTCGTGGCGATCAAGAGGAACAGCAGCAGCAGGAACATCAGGTCGGTCATCGACGAGGCCGAGAACGATTTATCGACTTTCGATCCGTGTTTGATTGCCATAACGCGCTATTTTTGAACGGGTTGATTCAGAATGTCCATAAACGCGATCGAGTTGGCCTCCATCTGGAACACCAGCTTCTCGATGCGCGCCACGAGGTAGTTGTAGCCGAAGTAGGCCGGGATGCCGACGATCAGGCCCATCACGGTGGTCACCATCGCCACGTACATGCCGCTCGACAGCAGCCCCAGGTCGACCGTGCCGCCCGCGGCGGACATGTCCATGAAGGTCTGCACCATACCTAACACCGTGCCGAGGAAACCGATCATCGGCGCGCCGCCGGCGATCGTGGCCAGGAACGGAAGGCCGTTTTCGAGTTTCGAGACTTCGAGGTTGGCGACGTTCTCGATGGCGGTCTGCACGTCGCTCATCGGGCGTCCGATGCGCTCGATGCCCTTCTCGATCATGCGTGCGATGGGCGTGTCGGTCTTCTTGCAGAGGTTCACGGCCGTCGAGATCTTGCCGTCGGAGATGTAGTCGCGGATGCGGTTCATAAAGTTCATGTCCAGCACCGAAGCCTTGCGGATGGCCATGAAACGCTCCACGAAGATAAAGATCGTCACGCCCCCCAGCGCCAGCAGCGGCCACATCAGCCAGCCGCCTTTGGTAAACAGGGTCCACAAGCCCATACGGGTCTCCTCACTTACGGCCACCGCCTCGGCAGCCTGCAAAAATGTTGTCATAATGGTTTAGAAATATTTAAGTTTACAAATTTTATCCTTCCAATTTCGTTTCCGAGCGCCGGTTTTGCAGTCTGCGCCCGCGGGGGCGCACGCGCCCCGGCCCCTCCGCCCGCGCTTTTAGTCGGGTCGTTGTTTCACGGCTCCGGCATCAAGTCGGATTCAATCATCGCAGGGACACCTTTCACTTTTCAAGCAGTCTCTGCTCTCGCTTAACCGCAAAGTTCACCATCTATTCATCCTCTTCCTCTTTAACGTATCCGAACGGCGAAAGCGTATCCGCCGGTTCGCGCAGACGGCTCCGGTCCGCATCTTCGGCCGCCTTTTCGGCCGCGCGGGCCGTACGGCGGGCGATGCGCCGCGCCTTGCGCTTCTTGTTCGTAAAACGCTCCTTGATCCGCTGCCGCAGGTCGCGCAGGTTGTCGAAATCCTCCTTGAAGTAGACGCCGATGCCGGTCTCCTGCAAACCCTGGTTCTCGTCGAAGCGGTCGATGGTCTGCGTGAAGGCTTTCAGCTTGAGCGTCCCGGCCCGGTCGATCAGGTAGGTGATGTAGGCCTCGCCCATGAAGTTGGACATCGAACTGTTCACGGCCTGCTTGTTGTCGATCAGGTAGTTGCCCTCGACCTCGACGAACAGCCGGTTGTTGATCAGGCTCTTCGACAGCCCGAAATCGACCTCGTCGCTCGTCAGTTCCGATTTGGGCCGGTAGCGGATCACCACGTTGTAGTCGGACGACGAAAGCCAGTTGCTGACCATGTTCGACACGAACTCCAGTCCCGTGGCCGCCGACACCGAGCTGCCGATGTTCGACGAGGCCTGCGACGAGTTCTCGGACATGAAGCTGTTGAACAGCAGCAGGTAGAGGAACTGCGTGTCGACCGTCTCGGGGGTCGAGAGAGCATTGGCGATCAGGCTCTGCGTCTCGGGATCGGAGCCGGGAACCCGCACGTCGAAGGTGATCGTGGGGTTCGAAAGCCGCTCGCCGAGGTGAATGACGCACTCCACGGGAACCGAACGGTCGCCCCCGAGGTCGGCCGTGCCCTGCAGGAGGGGTTGCAGCGACGCCTTGACCTTGTACACGGCGTCGATGTCGAGCATCGCGTTCATCGGCGACCCGGTCCACTGGATCGACGAACCGCTCTCGATGGTGAAGCGTTTGTTGATGATCTGCTGGAGCGACAGCATGAAACTGCCCTCCGCGATCGTATAGTCGCCGTAGATCTCGAAAATATTGGCCTTGGGGTTGATCTGGAGGTTCAGCGCGCCCGCGCCGCGCCCCTTGACCGTGTTGCCCGCCACTTCGAGTTCGACTTCGGCGTCGGGCCGCACGTCGAGCGCGAGGGTGATCTTCATCTGGCTCCCGGCGTCGGATTTCTGGCGGTGCTTGCGCTCGAAGGAGAGTTTCTTGCGCGCCACGTCGTCGAGCGTATCGGCCTGCTCGGGCTGCTCGAAGACCACGAAATCGGCGTTCGAAATGTTCGACTTGCTCGACAGCGGCATCACGAACGAGGAGTTGCCGTCGGTCGAGGCCGTTATATCCATGTTCACCGCCCCCTTGTCGCCCGAGATGCGGGCCGCGCCCGTGGCAAAGACCCTGCCGTAGAACATGTCGTTGTCGTCGGAGTCGGTGTCGAGCACCAGCATCTGCTGCGGGGCCACGCGCACGTCGTAGGAGATATTCGAAAGGTGTTGGAGGCTCATGTCGAAATCGAACCGCCCCCGGTTGCCCCGGGGGTCGAAAATCGGGACGTTCGAAGCCCTGAACCGGTTGTTCTTCACGTTCAGCACGGCCTCGGGCATCGAGTAGGTCACCTGCGTGAAATCGACCGTGGTTTTCAGCCCCGCGACCCGGATTTCGCCTTCGAGATCGGCCTTGCGGCCCTGGCCCTGCAACGTGAGGCCGGCCGAGGCCATGCCCTCGGTCGAGGAGACGACACCCGCAAGAATCGGGTCCAGCAGCGCCATATCGAGACTGTCGACGTCCAGCCGGGCGAAATAGCGGTTGCGGTCGGGGGCGTAGAAACCGCGGATCAGCGTGTCGCGCCTGATACGGTCGGAGACCGTCACTCCGGCGCGGCTGCGGGCGAAGTCCCAGCGCGAGGCGAGGCGCATCGGCGGCGCGGGAATGTCGTTGACCTCCACGCTGTCGAGCAGGATGTCGGCCGTGATCTCGCCGCCGCGCAGCACCGACTTCATCGCCGCCGAACCGTTCGTGCGCCCCTCGATGTAATAGCCCATGCGCTCGGCGACCTGCGCGAAGGGCGCCAGGTCGAAATTATGCAGCGAGAGCGTCACCGAATCCTCGCGGCTGCGCGAGGCGACGCCGTCGAGCAGCAGCTCCTGCTCGCGGTTCATCACGTAGAACTTGTCGATCACGACCTGCGCGGTGTCGAGCAGGATTTTGCGGGCGAAAATCTGCCACGTCTTGTCGCCGCGGGTGATGTGCGAGGGAAGAATCCGCAAATCGACGACGCGGCCGTTGGGTCCGTGCTCGTCGGCCACCGCGGCGCGGAACCCGACGAGCCCCGAGACGCGGCGCAGGGTGTCGTCGAAGCCTGCCGAGAGCTGCACGCGGTTCTGCCGCGCGCCGCCCGTCAGCGAGAGGCGCGGAAGGTGCAGCACCCCTGCATAGAGATCCTCGGCCGAGGCGTAGACCGCCAGCGAGTCGCCGCGGTTCGAGGCGTTGACCGAAAGGCGCGTGGCAAGCATGCGCCGGCGCTCGATGTATTCCGACGCTGCCTTGAGCGACAACTGGTCGCTGGCCGGATTGAACAACAGTTGCAGCGACGAGCCGTCGGCGATCTGAAGTCCCGTCGACACGGCGTCGGCCACGGGGTTGAAATTGCGGATGTTGACCGACAGCAGCGAGAAGTCGTTGGCCACGGCGGCCTTGCGTTCCGAAGGCGTCTCCTCCCACTTTTCGCCGCCCAGCATCGGCAGGTATTTCCACGCGCTCCGGCGCAGGTATTCGAAGACGGTGCGGTAGCTGGTTTTCGACCGGAACGTGACGTCGGCGAAGTCCGAGCGCAGTTCCACGAACTTGCTCCGCTCGGAGTTCTCGCCCGTGACGGTCATGCTGGCGGCCGCGATCTCCTTGTCGTTGTAGCGGTAGCGGGCGTCGGTCACCTGAATGCGGCCGTTCAGATCGTCGAGCGAACGCCCTCCGGCGGCAGCGACGATGCGGCCCGAGAGCTGCGACACCGAGTCGCGGCGGTTGACGTGCAGCCGGGCTAGATCGGCGTGCCGCAGGTCCATCGTGAAGTCGTAGCGCGGCACGGAGTCGTTCAGGTCGACCGTGCCGAAGAAGTCGAAGTCGAGGTTGGGATCGCGGGCCGTGATGCGTCCGTCGAACTCGCGGTTGCGCAGGCGGCCGTCGAGCCGCAGCGAGTCGTAGACATAGCCGTTGAATCCCAGCTGCGTGACGTTGCCCACGACGTTGGCGTCGGCCACGCCCCTGCCGAT
>ERZ1673700.2547-NODE-2547-length-13946-cov-5.355698_pt1 | contig 13946 bp, 16 predicted proteins | sample MGYA00580230_ERZ1673700 | MGnify/ENA primary metagenome ERZ1673700 (study PRJEB41218, sample SAMN15661782) | gut metagenome | host: Homo sapiens | place: Canada: London | collected 2015-08-20/2019-03-30 | study: EMG produced TPA metagenomics assembly of...
CAATATATATTATTGGTACTAATTCTTTTATATTTTTCTCTTTAGCAATTTGCTCAAATCTCTCTTTAAAATTTTCAAGATTTTCCTTTTTTAGGGTAAGACCAACTGCCATAGAATGTCCACCATATTTTTCTAGTAAATCTTCACATTTCGCGAGTCCCTCATACAAATCAAATCCTGGTACACTTCTTCCTGAACCTTTAGCAATGTTATCCTCAAAACTTAATAATATACTTGGTTTATAATACTTATCTGTTACTTTTGAAGATACAATCCCAATAACACCATGGTGCCAACCTTTTCCTCCTAAAACTATTGAATTATTTTCATCCAAATGATTTTTTTCGATTTGTTGTACAGCTTCTTCATAAATTGCTTTTTCGGTACTTTGTCTTAGTGTATTATATTCGTTTAATTCTTTAGTGATTTTTGTTGCACTTTCTAAATCTTCTGCTAAAAATAATTTTAACGCTTCTTCTTCATGTCCCATTCTGCCACAGGCATTTATTCTTGGTGCAACGCCAAATGAAATTGTATTAGAATCTATTTCTTTATATCCTGAGCTTTTTATTAATTCTCGTAATCCTAAATTTCTAGTAACTTTTATTAGCATTAACCCAAGTTTAGCTATAGTTCTATTTTCACCTTCTAGTGGAACTATATCTGATATTGTTCCAACACATACCAAATCTAAGTATTTTAAATACTCTTCTGGCTTAATTTCTAATTTTATAGAAAGGGCTTGAATTAGTTTAAATACAACTCCTACTCCTGCTAATGCTCTAAATGGATATGTATTATCTTTTCTTTTTGCATCGATTACAGCAAGTGCATTTGGAAGTTTTTCTCCTACTTCGTGATGGTCTGTAACGATTATATCCATACCTAATCTTACTGCATAGTCAACTTCTTCTATTGCAGAAATTCCACAATCTACTGTAATTATTAAATCTATATTTCTTTCTTTTATTGTATCTATAGCTTTTTTATTTAGTCCATACCCCTCATGTAATCTGTTTGGTATATATGTATCTACTGATATTCCCCTATCCATCAGATATTTTTTAAGAACGGTAGTACTTGTTATACCATCTACATCATAATCGCCATATATTAAAATTTTTTCTTTATTATTAATAGCTTTTATTATTCTATCTACTGCAATATCCATTCCTTTAAATAAAAAGGGATTATGAAAATCATCTCTTGTAGGTGTTATAAATATTCTTACATCTTCATCATTTACAACATGTCTATTAACAATAATTTTTCCTATTACTTTATTTAAATTATATCTTTCACATATTTCATCTACTAGCTTTTCATCCGAATTATAAAATTCCCATTTTTTTATCATTCACTTTCTCCTCATATTATACAATTTGTACAATATTGTATAACATTTTCTGTTTTTTTAAAAGAGGTTTACAATAATTATCTAATAAAATTTAATATGCATCCTATTATTGTATAAATTGCTAATAAATATAATTTTGAAGATATTAATTTATAACAGGTATATTTTATCCCTACATCATTCAATTTCTCATATTCTTTTACTATTTCATCTGTTTCTTTTACTTGATTTTCTTCTAAATATTCTTTTGCAATATATTTTGCTTTAGTCATTGCTTCTATTTCTAGGTAACTTCTTATAGCATAAAATATAACTATACAAATTAAGATAATTGCACTAAATAACGCATATTGAGTTATAACTCCTGCAATAGTTAATATCATTGTTATTAACCAAAATATATTTAACAAATTCGCAAAAATATAATTAAACCACAATATTTTTTTATTTTGAGTTGAATGAATACATTCATGGGCAATTGTTTGTACTCTTGTAAAATATTTTTTGTCTTTATTCAAAATAATTTTATCTGTTGCTATAAAGTAAAAGCAATTCGTATTCTCTTGTTCTTCTATTTTTACTTTTTCATTTCTTAATTTTTTTAGAATGTCTTTACATATATCTATATTCTCTGGAAGCTTTTGCACTATATTATTTAGTTTCTCATTATTTGCTATTTTCATTATTATTTTTTTATTACTTCCTAACATAAGCTTTAAAATAACTATTGTAATTACTACTAATATAAAAATAATTAAACTTTCCATAAAACAAAATAGGGATATATCTAAAATATATCCCTTCCCCCTTATCTTTATCCTATAACATCTTTTATTGCTTCACTTATAATTTTATTTATATCTGTTACCATTACACTAAATCTCATTTCAGCTTCTAGATAATTTTTAGCAATTTCATTTTGATATAGTTCTGTATATAAATTTTGTAATTTTACACTTAGTTCATTTGCATTTGCCTCACCTTTTAGCATTGCTTTTTGAGCTTCTACTCTTAGTTTATCAAATTCATCAATTTTACTTTTTACTTCTGCATTAGATTCTATTTGTTGTTTTGAATTTTTATATGCTTTATATTCATCTGTTTGTTTTAACTCTACTGCTAATTTATTTGCTGTATCGTAAATATTCATTCTCTAGCCTCCTATTTTTAAGCATATGCATGTCTTTTCTTGAAGCTTAACAAGTTTGTAATCTCTCCTTGTGTATTTTTTGCTTTCTTTGTTTTCTTTGCTTTTTCTTGCTCCAATTCTCTTCTTTGTTTTTCTGCCATTGTTTGACATATTGCTTTTTGATATATAAAGTGAGTATCTTGTGCTATTTTGGTCCAGTTATATTGTGCTTTTACCTTCGCTTTTGCATTTCTTGAAACTTCTGCACATAAGCCCGGATTATATAATAGCTCTAATATTGAATCCGCAATTGAATTTGGATTGCCAGCATAACTCTTCATTCCATTTTCTTTGTGTTGAACTATTTCGTTTAACCCTCCAACATCTGAAACTACTACTGGTGTTCCTGATAACATTCCTTCTAAAGCAACTACTCCAAATGGTTCATATGTACTTGGGAATACTGCTACATCTGCACATTTATACATCTTAGTTACTTGGTTTAAATTTAAGTAACCTGTAAAATATACTTTATTTTCTATTCCTAATCTTCTAACTTCATCTCTTAATTCGTCTATCATTCCGCCTTTTCCGGCTATTATTAATTTTGAATCATAATATCCATTTAATACTTTTGGCATTGCTGCTATTAAATTTTGAATTCCTTTTTCGTAAACTAATCTACCTACATAAAGAATTATTTTTTCATTATCTGCAGCATATTGTCTTCTAAAGTCGTAATCTCTTTCTACTCCATTATATAAATTTAAGTTAACTCCATTTGGTACTACATTTATCTTTTCGTATGGTAAACCAAATAACCTTTGTAACTCATTTTTCATATAATTACTATTTACTATTACTTCTGTTGACTCATATGTTAACATCCATTCTGTATCATTTATATATCTTTGAACTTCATCATGTATTCCAGAATTTCTTCCTGATTCTGTCGCATGTATTGTTGCTATAATTGGTATTTTGAATGAATCTTTTAATGTTTTTGCTGCATATGCAACTAACCAATCATGAGCATGTATTACATCAAATGGGCCTTCTTTACTTATTAATTCTGTTGCTTTTGATATTAAATTAAAGTTTAATTGCATAATCCAATCTATGAAATTATTTGGATTAATCATATAGTTATTTACTCTATATACTTTAACACCATTATCATCTTCGAAGTCTTCTACATTTCCTTCCTTATATGTAACTACTGCTACCTCGTGACCATCTTTTATTAATCTATGAGATAAATCATGCACTACTCTTGCGATTCCCCCTACTACTCTTGGTGGATATTCCCATGTTAGCATTAATATTTTCATTTACATAAGCCCCTTTCGATATACATTTTCTTTAGTAAGTTTTTTCTCCGCATACTAGTTTATATTGTATATAAAAATTCGACAATTGTAAATAACTTTTTTGTAAAATATTGAATTTTTTTGTAGTTTTTTTATAACGATTTTTTTCACCATTTTGTTTTGATTTTAATATAATTTACAAGATGATATTTTAATATAAAAGTACTTTATACACATAAAGTTGCTTTTTATATTTATGTAAATGTGGAGGTGTTTTTATGTGTGGAATTGTTGGATTTGTAAATTATAAAAAAGACATAAAAAATCCAATTTCTATTCTTAATAAAATGAACAATACTCTTACTAATAGAGGTCCTGATGAAGAAGGAAAATATATATCTTCTCCAGTTTATTTAGCTCATAAAAGATTAATTGTTATTGACCCTATAGGTGGAAAACAACCTATGCTTGCTACATATGATGAAAATGAATATTCTATTGTTTATAATGGTCAAATATATAACACTAAAGAATTAAAAAATACTCTTATTCAAAATGGATTCGAATTTAACACAACTTCTGATACAGAAGTCTTATTAAAAGCATTTATCTTTTACGGATATGATGTTGTTAAACATCTTAATGGAATTTTTGCTTTTGCAATTTGGAATAAGAAAAAAGAAGAACTTTTTTTGGCAAGAGATCATTTTGGAATAAAGCCTTTGTTTTATACTTTAAATAATGATAATTTAGTTTTCGCTTCTGAAATAAAGGCCTTGTTTGAATTTCCTGGCGTGGAAAAAGTTGTTGACCAGAATGGAATTTGTGAACTTTTTGGAGTTGGTCCTGCTCATACTGCTGGTACTACTGTATTTAAAGATATATATGAATTAAAGCCAGCTAATTTTGCAATATTTAATAAGTATGGGTTATTTGTTCATAGATATTGGAAATTTATAAGTAAACCACATGTAGATTCTTTTGAAGAAACTTGTATGAAAGTTAAATATTTATTAGAAGATAGTATAAAAAGACAGTTAGTGTCTGATGTACCGCTTTGCACATTTTTATCTGGTGGTTTGGATTCTAGCATAATTACTGCATATGCTAGTGACTATTGTAATAAAAATGGGCTACCTCCCCTTAATACATTCTCGGTAGATTATGTAGATAATGATAAAAACTTCGTCAAGAGTGATTTCCAACCTAATTCTGATAACTATTATATTAATCTAATGGTAGAAAAATATAAAACTAACCACACAAATATTGTTTTAGATACCCCTGATTTAGCGAAATATTTAGAAGATGCTATGATTGCAAGAGATGTTCCTGGAATGGCAGATGTTGATTCTTCTATGCTTTTGCTTTGTAAAAATGTAAAACGATATGCAACAGTTTCTTTGAGTGGTGAATGTGCTGATGAAATCTTTGGTGGATACCCTTGGTTCTTTAGAGAAGATGCATTAAATAGTGGAACTTTCCCTTGGTCTATTGCACTCTCTGAAAGACAGCACCTTTTAAATCCTAATATAGCTTCTAAAATTAATTTAAAAGATTATATTGATTTTAGATATAATGAAAGTTTGGCTGATGTAGAAATTTTAGATATTGATTCTAAAGAAACTGCCGAGAAAAGAAAAATCTCACATTTGACATTAAATTGGTTTATGCAAACTTTATTAGATAGATCTGATAGATGTTCTATGTATAATGGTTTTGAACTCCGTGTTCCTTTCTGCGATTATAGATTAGCAGAATATGTTTGGAATATTCCTTGGGAAATAAAAGCATATAAAGGTCGTGAAAAAGGTTTATTAAGATATATAATGAAAGGTGTATTGCCTGCAGAAATTGTAGATAGGAAAAAATCTCCTTATCCTAAAACACATAATCCAACATATTTAAAAGCTGTAAAAGATATGCTTACAGATATTATGAATGATAAAAATGCTCCTATTAATAATTTATTAAATAGAGATTATATATTAGAAATTTTGGAAACTAATGGTTCTGCTTTTACAAGGCCTTGGTTTGGTCAATTGATGACAGGTCCACAATTAATGGCGTATTTATGTCAAGTTAACATGTGGCTAGAGAGGTATGAACCTAGGATTGAAATATAATTTTTAGCTTGAGGTCACAAATTGTGACCTTAACGTTGTTTAAATATTATCATTTTGCTAAGTTTAGCAAAATGATCGTTCATTTTTATATGTAATCATTTTCGTAACCTCACGAAAATGATATTTGTTTTATTTTATTATTGATACAATATTTTTTCTCTAATTATAATTACTTATTCTTTTTAAATATTCTTTATCTTCAATTTTAGAAATTGCAAAACATTTCTTTCCTAAATCTTTTAAAGATGCTCCTACATGATACAATTCTTTATTATCTATTACGATAAATCTATCATGGAATTTATTGGTATATGCTAATTTTAATACCGGATACTGCTTATTAAATTTTGTAATATCTAGTTTATTTAGCTTACTATTTTGTAACGTTAAAATTACAACTTCTACCTTTTGGTTTTTCTTTGATAACATTTTTAAAATGCTATCATCTATGTAATTGTCTATAATTAATATTTTTTGTTTCGCTTTTTTTATAATATCTATAATTAAACTATAAGCATCATAAATTTGCCCATCAAAAAATATTTTTTGTTTGAATTCCATTTTCTCATCTTTTTGTAATTCGTTAAACACTATATCAAATTTTTTATCATGTTCTAATATTTTACATTCTACGTTTGTTAATCTCTTAAATAATTTTCCATTTAGTGATATAAATTTTCTCATTTCTATAAAAGCTCTTATAATATTAATACTAACTTGTACTGCTATTTCGTTTTTTAGAACTCCTGCTAGCATAGATATTCCTTGTTCTGTATAAACATATGGTAAATATCTTCTTCCACCATAATTTTCTTTTTTTAAACTTGAGGTTCCAAATTGGAACCTCAAGTTTTCCACTTCTTTTTCTGTTAATTGAAAACAAAAATCCTCTGGAAATCTATTAATATTTCTTTTCATCGCTTTATTTATACTTTTAGTTGTATACTGATATAACATTGCAACATCACTATCTAACATTACTTGTTTTCCTCTAATTGTATAAATTAAATTTTTAATATTTTCTGTTTCGTATTTTATTGCATTTAAATCTTCATTTACTGGTACGATATTATTGTTTTTTTCTTCCATTAATATCACATCCTAGGTTTTATTTGCAGTTATTATAAAACATTTGTTTGTATATGTCAAGTATTTTTATGTTATTTGTATTAACTAAATAAACAAAAAAACTTCAGAGTCATTCTCTAAAGTTTCTTCAATTTACAATTTTATTTATAAACTATAGATGAAATTTCTGACCAAATCATATTTGGTGGTGCAATAATAAAATCTTTATTTCCAGATAAAGTATTAGCCTTAATCAAAGTATAATCTTGATAGCTATATTCTATTGTTCCACCATCTGAATAAAATCCTCTTCTGCATACACCATATTTACTATCAACCTCTGCCTGTTCCAAAATTTCATCTATAGAGATATATTTTGCCTCTATTGCTTCTGAAAAATCTTTTGCTTCTTCATTGTTCTTTGCAATAGTTACATTGCCACCAACCACATAAATATCGAAATCTTCTTCTGAATTTATTTTATCTACTCCCATATCTTTTCTTTGTGCATAATAAATATGGTTGTTTTCGATATAGGCAGTATTTTGTAACTCGTATTCAAATAATTCTACTTCATCTTGTACATCGCTTGACATATCAGACCTTTTTAATATGATCTGTATCAAATTTCCTTCTTTTAGAAATTTTCTTTCCATTTTATAAGGTTGCATCAAATATTCTTCATTCACAATCCCTTGTGAAGAATAACTATCATTACTATAATCTGTTTTAACAATTAATTTTCTATTTTTGTAATTTTCATCATAGTTCTCTTTTACAGGTACATATGTTAGCTCCTTTGTAACGATTTCGCCTTCCACAGTATATAAATTAACTTTTAATGATATTTCATGTCATATAAAACATTGTTTACATTTTCGATAAATTCATCTAATTTTTCCAAATTGTATACCTTATCATTTGAAATTGTTATAGAATCGTCTTCTACCACATTTCCGCGTTACATTAGATATTTTGTTTACATCAACCTCTTCTTTTTGTATAATAGAAACCCATGCTAACAATAATAAAATAATTAATATTAGTACTAAAATTACTTTTTTCATAATATCACCTTTTCTCTTTTATTATTTAGACAATTTCTTTTTTAATTTTATTTGTCTTTTTATTAAAAAAATCGAAAAGGTTACAACAAATATAATAGTTGTTATAATAATACCCAATGATACTATATTATTTGTTGAACTTTCTGCTGCTCCTGTAGCTTGAGCTGTAATTTCTATAGTGTCATTTTTTCCTGTATAACTGTCCGCTCTGTTATATTCCTCTTGTGGTTCTGTACTTTGGTTTATTGATTTATTATCAGCTGTGTTTTTTTCGTCTATTGCGACCTCATCCTTTTCCTTAACAGAATCATTTTCTTCTGGTTCAACTTCATTTCGCTCTGTTAAACCTCTTGTTTTAATATATAAAAATACTCCTACAAAAATAGTTATCACATTTCCCAATAGCAGTTTTATGGTATTTAAAGACTTATAATAATGCCATTGAACCGCTGGAATTTTCATGTTCAATATATTAGCTATCTCTCTAAATGACAGGTTGCTAATTATTTTTAATGATAATATTTCTTGCTGTTTTGGCGGTAAATTTTCTATTAACTTATTAAAATATTCTTTATCTAACACTTTTTCTATTTCTGTGTCATTATCTGTGATTTCATATAAACTTTCATAATTTTTTTCTTTTGAATGTTTTTTTATGTAATTAATAGTTTCATTTTTTGCAACTGAATATAACCAACTTAAATGTGATTTAGTTGGTAATTTTTCGTTATCTAATTTAAATATTTTAACAAATACATTTTGTAGTACATCTTCTGTTTCATCTGTATTTTTTAATATACTATATATAACACCATATACTAGTTTTGAATAATTTTTATATAATTCTTCTATTCCTAATTTTCTATTTGTTTTTAATAGTTCAAAAATTTCCTCTTCTTTTTTCATAATTCCTCCTGCCTTTTAGACAGTTAATGCTAATATTTTTGTTAGTATTTTTATAAATTTTCTATTATTTTTTTAATTTGTATATCATCTTTTGCTGAAATATTATTTGTATTTAATGAATATATATAATCTTTTTTAATATCAAAGTCTGCATTTAAAAACTTAAAGAGTAAATTTGCTGTATCTAATGCATGCTTTGGTTCACCACTGCCTCCACCTGCTAATACCAAAATTCCTCTTTTTTTCTTAAATACGTGTGTTATATCTAAAAAGTATTTATTACTCCAAATGTAATTTAATCTTGTTAATAAAGAAAACATTGGTGGAGTTACATTATACATATACACAGGTGATGCTACTACTAATGTATCATAATCGTCTTTATATATTTTATCCATATCATCTTTAATAGCACATCCTTTGTTTTTCCAACAATATCTACAGTCTACACATGTGCTAATTTTAGCATCATATAAAAATATCTCTTCTATATCCCCAATTAGCTTCTTTTTTATCTCATTTACTATATATGCTGTATCACCATTTTTATGTGGTGAACCGTTTAAAATTAATGTTTTCATACTCCAACCTCATTTAATTCTTTTAAATTTGTTATTCTGCTGTATTTATTAAATTGCCTATAATTATTAGCCCTATCCATTAAAATTGGGCTTAACTTCTTTTTTACTGCAACAACTAATAAATCAGGATTATCATCAACAAATATAGCTTCATTTTCTTTTATATTAAATTCATTTATTGGTCTGTCAAAAAATTTTCCGTCCTTTTTTAATTCACAATATTCAGAAGAAATATATATCTTAGTAAAGAAATCATATATATTCCACCTTTTTAAAATATTATAAACACATGGCCAATTGTCTGATAATAATATTAATGTATGCTCTTTACTTGCATCACTTAAAAAATCATATACATCATCATACATAACATATTTATCTTCGTTATATACAAAATCTCGTGCTAATTTTTCAGCTTGCTCTTTAGGATTTCCATCTATATGTAATTCATTTATTATATTATAATAAAACTCTTTAAATGCTTCATATTCTTCTTCTCTAGTTGTCATCTTTACAGATATAAGCGCATTATATTTATTAAATAGAAATTTTAATTTTTTTAAATCTATTTTTTCTGTTTCTAATATTTCAAAAAAATTTGGTGTTATAAACCATTCTCCTGTTTTTTGTTTTCCTAATACTAATCCAAAGTCCAAAATTATATACTTTTGTTGCTTAACCATTATTCCTCCATAATCTATTTATTCAATTTATCATACATTAAATATGAATAACCTTTTAAGTTTCTTCTTGTTATATCTAAATTTAATTCTTTTACAAAATTTAATAATAATTGATTTGCTTCATTTATTGGAATATTTTTATCATATACTTCTATTTCCACAAAATATCCTAAATCTTTAACTTTATCTAGTGATATTTCAAATAAGTTCTTATATATGAAGCTATCTCGTTCTTTTATTAAATCACATACTTTGTTTATGCGTACACCTTTTAATATATTAATTGTATCATCTAAATTAGATACTTCTGTCTCATATTCTACAATATGAATATCTTCTTCATCATTTCCCATATATATTTTTTTATAGCATAAAATATATTTGTCTTTTTGTATTCTTATTCTAATACATTCGTCATCAATATCTCCACCAAAAAACGTTGGATTTTCTGGCGAGAAATATATGTCATGTTGTTTTTTATTTGTGTGTTTATTATTTTCTTGTTTAAAATAATCAAATAATTTTTTATATTGTTCTTCTTCTATTTCTAATTTTATCTCTATTTCTATACTTGAACTGTTTTTCTTTTTTATTAACCTTTCGCCTTGTAAGAGTTCATTAATGGTAACACCTAATATTTGTGATATATCTGTAAACAATGATAAATCAGGCATATATTTTCCTGTTTCCCATCTAGATACAGTTTTACTTGTTACTCCTAATTTTTCTGCGAGTTCTGCTTGTTTTAACTTCTTTTCCTTTCTTAGTTCGCCTATAAATTTTCCTATTTTTGCTTGATCCATATTTTCACTCCTTTTGGGTTTATTTCATATATTGTATTAGCTAAGTTTAATTATTGTAAACCCCACAAATAGCGATTACCTATTAATATCTTGTGCTAATTTTTTTAGTGCTATTTTTCTACTACTAATATTGTTCTTCTCTTCTGTTTCTAATTCTGCTAATGTTCTTCCATCTTCTAATTCAAATATTTCGTCAAACCCAAATCCATTTTTACCTCTTGGAGCTTCCGATATGTATCCATCTAGTGTTCCTTTATATATTTTTTCTTTTCCTTGTGAATCTACATAAGCTATACATGTTATGAATTCAACTTTTCGTTTAGCTTTTGGAATGCCTTCTAATCTTTTTATCAAATAATTATTTCTTTCTTCTTGTGTTGCATTTTCTCCTAAAAATCTTGCAGTTTTTACACCTGGAAATCCATCTAATGCTTCAATACAAATTCCACTATCATCTGCAATACATGCTGTATTAGTCAACTTATAAATTTCTCTTGCTTTTATTAAGGCATTAGATTCAAATGTTTCCCCATTTTCTTCTATTTCTATATTTATATTCATTTCTTTTAGTGTTTTTATATCTTCATTTTTAAGTATCTCTTTAATCTCTTTTACTTTTCCTTTATTATTTGTCGCTAAAATAATCATCATATTTCTCCTGTCGGGATTCTAGTAGCGTCCCCAAATCCCTCCTTTTGCTAAATTTCTATATACTCATTTCCACAATGGTTTATAAATTTTATTAGATCAGCGTATCGTATAGATACTGTTGCAGTGTTTCTATTTGGATGAATTAGTACTTTATTATTTTTTAATTCTTTATCTAGCACAACTGTTACTTTTTGTCCTTTATCGTTTATTATTCCAAGTGGTGTTACTGAACCTGGAGTTAAACCTAAATATTCTTGTAAATCGTTTTCGTTTGCAAAAGATAATCTTTTACTATTAATTTTTTCTGGTAAAGTTTTTAAATCTGCTCTTTTGTTATCTGGTAATGTATACAAAAATAGGTTTTTCTTTGCATCTTTTAAAAAGAGATTCTTGCACCCTATTCCTTCCATTTCTAAAAAAACATCTTGTAAATCATCTACTGTATACACAGCTTTATGTTCTTGTATCTCATATTCTATATCTAATTCTTTTAAAACTTCCAAAATGTCCACAAAATCATCTCCTTTTATTTAGCCTAAAATATCATAAAACATAAAAAAAATCTAGTATATCTAGATTTCTTTTACGTCATCTTCAATTAAATAACACATTTCTTCGTGTGCATCTATATTTTCGTTAATTTTATTTGTGTCTAATTTTATATATTTTATAATTCCATTTGCAAGTACATTTCCTTCTAAATCTAAGATTTTAGAGTCCACTACAAAAAATTTACTATTTTCTTTTATAAGTATTCCTTTTCCTATTAGTTCTGTATTATATGGTACTGGTTTTCTATATTTTGTATCTAATGACATTGTAACACCAAAATCTTGCTCAGCGCCTTTCTTATATGCCCATAACGCTCTTAATCCCATCTCATCAAGCATTGCAGTAATTAACCCACCATGTACTCTTCCCGGATAACTTTGATGTTCCTCTCTATATCTAAATTTTGTCATTACACTTCCATCTTCCATGTTATAAAATTGTGCATGTAACCCATATTTATTATCCATTCCACATATTGCACACATTTTACTATTTCTTTGTTTACTTACTACTTTCATTTTTCTACCTCCTAAAGGGGATTTAGGACGGTCCTTTTTTCCTTTTTTATATAATTTAAATAAGCAAAAAAAGAACGTCCCCTAATCCTTATCCATTATAAAATTCGTTGCTTAAATATTTTTCTATTATTCTTTTGGTTGGTTCACATGTATTTTCTGGCATATTGCTTATATCAAACCACTCATATTTAATCAGTTCTTCTGTATTTGGCAAACTAATTGTACCACTATAATCTTCTGCAAGCAAACCAAATGTTGCAAATTGTGCATAGCTATTTACATCATTTTGTACACAAATAACTTTTATTTTACTTACATCTAAATTACATTCTTGTTTTGTCTTTCTAATTCCAGCCTCTTCTATCGTTTCTCCAAATTTTACTTTTCCACTTGGAAGCGTCCATGTACCTTCTAATCTCATGTCTGAATCTGCTTTTTTTGCATCATCATTTCTAAGTAACATTAGTATTTTGTTTTCTTTATTTTTAATTATTATTCCTACTCCAATACCTATTTTTTCCATCTTTTCTCCTCTCTTACTTTGCTATATATTTTAACAAAGACAATTTGAGATTTCAATTATATCATCTTAAAGTATGTCAATAAATTTTTCATTAAAAAAGCTTTTGGTGACGTGAGCACACGCCACCATGCTTTTAGATAAAGTAGACTTTGTCCACTCCGACCTGCAACAAGCCTTTTGTAGCTTGTTGCTGCAGGTAGGAATCCTTTTGCAATAGCTTCCTATCTACAAGAAGCACCGATTCGATACATCCAGAAATTGAAGAAACTTCTAGGAATCCTAACCTAATTTCCAAGTTTCGGAAGTTTCTGTCGACTACAGCAATCCCTTTCGAAAGAGCGCTCTTCACTCTTATATAAAAAAGATTATTAGTTTCCAGTTGAAACGTCTGCCAGTCTTCGATAGCTTCGTCCCCCTGGACTTCGGCTGCAATCGCGGAATAATCTATCAGTCTGACTCTTTTTCGAGCTACCAGATTTCTAACTCTTTTGCTATTTTCTAGCCCGATTAGTAAAACTAACCGATTCCCTTCAGATAATTTTTTGAAATTAGGTCTTCCCTTAAAAAGCCCTTGACAGATTTTTCCTTTCTTTCTTGCTACTGGGTACAACTTCACAGTGCTCATTTGAGCCTCTAGTTGCTTTTCCATATACTCCAACCTCCTTGAAATTT
>ERZ1673700.2558-NODE-2558-length-13908-cov-3.833466_pt1 | contig 13908 bp, 18 predicted proteins | sample MGYA00580230_ERZ1673700 | MGnify/ENA primary metagenome ERZ1673700 (study PRJEB41218, sample SAMN15661782) | gut metagenome | host: Homo sapiens | place: Canada: London | collected 2015-08-20/2019-03-30 | study: EMG produced TPA metagenomics assembly of...
ATAGGTCAAGCTACATACATAGACCTAAAAAAACAATTAGAAAAAATAAAAAACATTGTAGGTAATGAAATAAATTAATAAACATTATATAAATATACCAGTTAACTTTTATAAAAGCTAACTGGTATATTTTATTTTAACATATCTTTTTTATTTAACCATAAAGTAACTGCTATTGTCATTATAATAGCTATTAAAACCATTATCAAAAATCCCATTGGACTATTTTCAAATGGTAGCTTAACATTCATTCCCCAAAAACTAGAAATCATAGTTGGAACTGCTAAAATAATTGTTATAGATGTTAAAAACTTCATAACCCCATTTAAGTTATTTGAAATAATAGAAGCATATGCATCCATTGTTCCATTTAAAATATTACTATAAATTTGTGCCATTTCAATAGCTTGTCTATTTTCAGTAATAGCATCCTCTAATATTTCTTCATCTTCTTCATAAAGTTTTACTATCTTTCCTCTTAACGTCTTTTCCATTACAATTTCATTTGATTTTAAAGAAGTTGTAAAATATACTAAACTCTTTTCTAAACTTAATAATTTTAATAATTCTTTATTTTGCATTGAATTTTTTAAAATATATTCTGCTATTTCTGTTTCTTTATTTATTTGTTTTAAGTAATTTAAATAATATGATGAATTCAAATATAAAATTTGAAAAATAAATCTTGTTTTTTTATATGTCTGAAAATTTTTTATTTTTCTTTTTTCAAAACTTTCAATTATTTTATTCTTTCTTAATGAAACTGTTAAAAAAAACTCATCTCTAACCACTATCATTCCAAGTGGCATAGTAGTATATATCTCATTTTCTTCTCCTTTTTCACTAATTGGAACATCAACTACAAAAAGTATTGTGTTATCGTCTTCCTCTTTATCAATTCTGGCCTTTTCCTCATAATCTAATGCATCTCTAATAAAATCTTCCTGAATATTTATATTCTCACATACCTTTTTTATTTCATTTTCAGACGGGTTTACTAAATTAATCCATGATCCTTTTTTAAATTCTCTAATTTCTTGAAATTCATTTGTTTCAATATCTGTATTATATATTTTTAGCAAACCTCTCACCTCTTCTATTTTCTTTAATACTATTAATTTTAGACTTCAAAAATAAATTTGTCAATAACATTACTTTTATATGTTTTCAAAAATTATCTATAACTTCTATTTTATTTTATATTGCACATTTTCATTATATATTCTTTTAATACAGTTACCATTAACTCTTCATTATCTTTATTTTTATTCATAAGTGGAATATCATGTTGTAAACAATATCCTAATTTAGCTGTAATATCCTGATTTTTTCCTTTAATTGGGTATTGTTTTAAATCTGCACAGATACAAACCTTAGGTGATTTTGATAAACTATTGTTTATTCCATTCTTAAATAAATTACAATAAAATGCAGGCATAAATTCTTCCAACATCTTTTGATTATATAATTTTGGTAACTCTTCTTTTAATCTATTCTGTAAATCTTTCGAAACCTTACATCCATCCCCTATAACAACTATATCTGGACAAATATTACCTTTCTCATATTTCATTTCAGAACTGATACCACAACATTCTAAAGCTTCTTTAATGCTTTCTATATTAATTATATTTACTTTATCTTCTAACTTCTCTTTTAATTTATTTGTAAAATGTGGATTTTCCTCAATTATAATTACATCTTTTTTACTTTTCATTTTTTTCCTCTTTTCAATTGAAACTTTTCGAGTTTAATTATACACCAAAATCATGTTTTATGTCAATTAGTTTTTATTAAGTTTATATTGCCGTAAGTTCGAAGAATTTTTTTATAATACAAAAAAAGCGATATAATAATTTATATCGCAAAAGTGGTGCGCCATAGAGGGGTCGAACCTCCGACCGTCAGATTAAGAGAAAGACGCACCTCATAACTCTCCAATAATGATTAATAGTTAACTTTTCCTTATTATACCGTACTTTCAGGGAAAAATCAATGTTTTTTTAGAAAAAAAATACAATTTAAAATAGTTTAAAGAGGTTTGAAAAATATTAAATAAATTTGATAAAGTTTAAAAAGTTGGTGCATTTTCTTTAAAAGTTGGTGCATAAAAAATCATTTGCGCCAACTAAAATATAAATTCAAAATATCAGTTTTACGGAGGTGTTGTGTATGCTAAAATTTTTAATTGGACTAATATTGGGGGCTAATCTTAGCCTCTTTTTATATGCCTGCATATTAGCAGGAAAAAAATCAGATGAATAATTTTCATGAGAGGAGTTAAATTTTGGATGAAAATATTAAAAGTAGTTATTATTCAATTTTACCAGCAGTTGTTAGATACGATAAAGATTTAACAGATAAAGCTAAGTTATTGTATAGTGAAATCACTTGTCTGTGCAATAAAGAAGGATATTGTTTTGCTACAAATAATTATTTTGCAAACTTATATAATTGTACTCCTCGAGCTATACAATTTACAATTTCTAAATTACAAGAAAAAGGCTATATAAAAATAATCATAGAAAATAATTACCAAAGAAAAATATATTTAACTGATGCACTAGGGTATGAAAAAAATTTCACCCCACCCCACGAAAATAATTTCATAGGAGGGTATGAAAAAAATTTCACCCATAATAATATAAAATATAATATAGATGATTTATTTATTTTAATTATAAATAATAGCAATAAAATTCCAAATGAATTTTATTCAAATTTGAAAAGGCTTGAATTTATATATCCTAAAAAAATTATAAAAATGATGGAACAGGCTAATTTGATAAAATTAAAAGAAATCATTTATACTCTATTTTTAATATACAATAGCAATTTTAAAAGTATTATGTGTAAGTTTGATAGAGAAATTTTGATAAATTTATATTTAACTTGCAAAGATCATAATACAGATGACTTTTTTTATTATTACAGACAAGCTATTATAAATAAATACATCGACACATCATAAAGGAGTTTTAATATATGATAAATAGTTACATAAATAATTTTGAAAGTATAATATCAACAATTTTATTTTATGGCTTTAAATATACTTTGTTTTTACTTGTGATTCTTTTAATACTATCTCTTATATTGCTAATAGTTGGATGTATTATAAAATCACAAACAATTAAATCGAAATTTTTAAAAATTGTACCAGGCTTATTACTAAGTCTTATTTTTTTACTTCTTTTGCCCTACATTTTAGTACAATTTAAAAATTTATTATAAATAGTGCTTTCCTTAATTTGCCCTATCAAAAGTTAAGGAGATGATGTTTTATGAATGTTACAAAAAGAAAAAAGAAACTTATTGCAAAATTATCAAGCATTGGAACAACAATTACATTGTTACTAATCAAATCTAATCAATGCTTTGCTGAAAGTATTGGAACGGCTGAAGTACAAACAGCAACAGATAATATTAAAAGAGTTATCACAAGTATTGCAATGCCATTAGGTCGGTGTTTTAATCTTTGCTAGTGTAGTTGTTGCAGCATTAAAAATGATAGCCAATTCAAACAACCCACAAAAAAGGGCTGAAAGTATTGGTGCACTTGCCTGGATATGTGGTGGCGGTGTAATTTTAGGTGCTTCACTCATCATTGCTGGAATTATTATCAATGTTGCTACAAATAATAGTGGCACATTGCTTGGAAGTTAGGTGATTTATTGTGAGAATATTTAAAATTCCATTTGATATTAAACGAGAAGAAAAGATTTTTGGTGGTTATTTAAGTTTAAGACAAGTTTTATATCTAATGCTTGCAATATCAAGTTTAGGTATTTTTGCTACACCATTAAATATTATTGTAAAAATAATTATTATCACTATAATTGCTACATTTTTTCTACTTTGTGCTTTTCTAAAAATAAATGAGCAAAATTTTGATAAGTTATTTTTATGTGCCACAAAATATATTATTCGTAGAAAAAAATTCAAATATGAGAGGTGCTTAAAATGATAATAATGTTTATTTTTCTTGGATTAACAGTTGTGTTTGTTATTTGTACTGCTATTTATTTAAACAAAAAGAAAAGTCAAAATGGATTTACCAAAAATACAAGTGGAGATCAAGGCAAAAAAGTAGATAAAAAGAAATTAGAAAATATTTTTAATTTTAAAATAAAAGATAATATAATTTGCATTGGTAACAGATATTCAAATATTGTTAGACTGGGTAACATCGATTATAATATGCTTTCTGTTTCTGAACAGGATTCTATTGAAAATATTTTAATACAAACTGCTCTTTCAATTGATTATCCAGTCCAATTTTTTAGTACAACTGAATACATAGATACAACAAAAGTTATTTCACTTATGAAAAAAAATAAAAATACAAATGAAAAAATCGAAGAATACAAAAACTATTTAATAGACTACTTGCATAATTTAATGGAAAACAGGACTATTTCTGTTGTTAGGAGTTATGCAATTATTAGTTATGATGGAAATTTAAAGGATGCAATGCAAGAATTAAACAGAAAAACACTATCTTTTACAAGTAGTTTATTAAGAGCAAAGATAGTATGTGAAGTTTTAACTGAAGATGAAATTTACGATTTAATTTATAAAGAATTAAATAAAAATTCAACCATAAATATTAGCAATTTACAAGGAGGTGGAAAAGAATTATATGTTGGGAAAAAACAAAAAGTCAAAAGAAATAAACATATTTGAAAATGTACCTAAGCTTTCCGACTTACTGATTCCTGATGAATTACAAGAAAAGGTAGATTATTTGAAACTTGGATATAACAAATTTACTAGAATATTTGTTATGACAATTTATCCTGAACAAACTTGGGTTAGTTGGCTAGATGATTTATTTGCTATTGGAAATATAAATATTTCTGTAAAAATAGAACCATCTATCAATGGAAATGTTATAAATCAATTAACAAAAAAATTAGTACAAGCACAAAGTGAGTATGCAACTTATTCAAGGCAAGGCAATATATTGCATTTGCCAGAATTAGAAAAACAAATTGGAGATTTAGAAGATCTGCGAATGCTAATACAAACTAATCAAGATAAACTATTTTATGCGACAATTTTTATATCTCTAAATGCTGAAAGTCTAAAAGATTTAAACGAGAAAACAAAAATATTAGAAAGTGAATTGAACAAAAAAACTGCAATGATAAGAACACTAACTTTTAGACAGTTAGAAGGATATAAAACAATACTTCCTACAAACGAATACCCTGTTCCAAACTATGAGAGAAATATGGTAGCTGGTCGGTATTGCAACTTTGATACCTATTTCTACACCTAATTTATCACATGATAAGGGTATTTTTATTGGTAGAAATATATATACCAATGCACCTGTTTACATTGATACATTTTGTGGGCCTCCTACGCTCCCTAATCCTCATGTATTTATTTGTGGTACTTCTGGTCGGTGGTAAAAGTGTAGCATTAAAAACATTAACTGCTAGAAATATTGCTACTACTGGATGCGGAGCATTTTTTATTGATGTTGAAGGTGAATATAGCAATTTAACTAAAATGCTTGGTGGAAAAGTAATAAAAATTGAGCAAGGAAAACCAGCAGGAATAAATCCTTTTGAACTAGAGGCAGACTTTAAGGGTAAAGAAAAATTTTTAAATATACTTGATAAAGTGGCAGAAATCAGGGCTTTAATTGCAACAATATGCAGAAATTATGGTCGAACACTTTCAGGAACAGAGAATACTGAAATAGAAATAATAGTAAATCAATTATATAGTGAACGAGGCATTACAAGTGATGTAAATTCGCTTTATGAGAAAAAGGGTGGAAAACTTGATAATGGTAAATATGTAGTAGGAAAAATAGAAAAGAAAATGCCTACACTTACAAATTTTCACGATAAATTAGTACAGCGTGGCAAATGCAAGGAATTAGCTGACATTTTAATACCTTTCCTAAAAGGTAATTCTTTGGGAATCTTCGATTGTGAAAGTAAAATTACATCTTCTGAAGATATTATTTGTTTTGATATGAGTGAGATTAAAGATGAATTTACAAAATTGTATTCTTCTTTTGTTATCTTAACTTGGGTGTGGCAAAAATATGTACTAAAAAATAGAGAAAAGAAAAAAATCATTGTTTGTGATGAAGCCTGGTTATTTTTAAAATATCAAGAATCCGCAGACTTCCTTGTGAATGTTGCTCGCCGCCGGTCGTAAGTATAATGTTCCATTATTCATTCGGTAGCCAATTTATTGATGAATTTTTAAGTTCTGAAGAACGGAAAAACCATTATAAATATATGTTCAACAAGATATTTATTTAAGCAAAGTCCTGGATCAGTCGATGAAGTTGTGGATTTTTTCAATTTATCTGAAGGTACAAAAAACTTTTTAACTGCGGCAACTCCTGGTCAATGTGTAATAAGTTTAAATAATACTGTTACTGCAATAAAATTTATTATAACAAAATATGAAGAAACCTTTGTATTTACTTAAAATTGGAGGTGAAAAAATTGAATAAATTATTTAAAAGTTTTGTAATAGTAGTTACAATGCTTTTTTTATTATCTCCTATATGTTTTGGGGCAACTCCTGAACTAAAAAAACAAATAAAAAAAGAAGATGGATCTTTATTTGAAAAAATCATTGCGGAATGCATTGGTGGAATTGCTGAAACAGTCCTAGATTTTACAACACGGAGAAAAAGCAAATGTAGGATTTAAAGATTATGACGAACTTATTTTTAATAACAAACAGTCAAATGATAGTTTATCACCTTTTACCAATGAATTATGGTCTAAGACTATGAAATGGTATCAAATTTTTAGTATTATTTCTGGAACATTGATATTAATTGCAGTATTTATATTGGCTTTTAAGATGATAAATGCAGGTATGAATACAACTAGGAAAAATGAAGTAAAAGAAAATTTGATGCGTTTATGTTTTGGTGGTGTTGCAATAGCCCTTGCTCCCCTATTTATCAGATTTTTATTATATATGAATAATAGCCTAGTATATTTATTAGTTACAGCTGCAAATACTGGAACACTTGATGCGACATTAGGAAATTCTATGTTAACGAGTATAAAAACTGGAAATGCAATCTCAACAGCTCTTGTAATTGCAATGTTTATATATTTATTTGTAAAATTAAATATTAAATTTATAGTTAGACAATTTACAATTATAATATTTACTATTTTTACACCTATTGCTGCTGGACTTTGGATAATAAATAAAAATGTAACTGCTGCTAGTATTTGGGCTGGTCAAATTATTATGAATATTTTTATGCAATTTATATATTGTTTTTTATTTTTAATATATCTTGCATTTTTGCCAGCTGGTGGTGGCTGGGCCATCTCTTTAATATGGGCTATGATGATACTTCCACTTGCTGATACACTACAAAATTGTTTGCAAAATTTAACTTCAAGAATTGCTGGCATTGATAATGAACAAATGACAAATAGAGTTCTTGGAACAGGTGCAATGCTTGGTTTTGGATTAGGTGCTATTAAAGAACAATTTAAAACTCCTGATATTCCAAGTAAATCATCTAACAATGGAACTGATAATAATTCTAATAATGGACTAAAAGGCATTATATCAAGAGCAAAATCATTTATAAATCCAGTAACAAACTTATCTGATGAGAAAGATTACAATGGAAATATAAATCCTATAAGGGATGTAATAACACCTACAAAGGAAAATAAACAGGAAAATGTAACAATGCCTAAATCAAAAATAGATAACAAAGATAATATAAGCAATGGAAAAATAACTCCAAAATCAGTAGTTAAGAATGTTGCAAGTGCTGGATTTAAAGGAACAAAAGCTTATTTAAGTGCAGGAGCAAAAATGGCTGAAGGAGATTTTAGTTCATACAAATATAAAAAACAACCATCTTCAAAAAATAACAAGTCTATGCAAAATACTGAATATTTAAACAATATAAATAATTTGCAGAAAGGGGCTGAAAATGAGTTTAAAGGAAAAAACGAAGAATGAAATCAAAAAGAAATTCAAGAAAATCGTTTTTAAAATAATTAAACCATTTATCCCATTTTTAATTGTAATTTTTTTAATTGTTTTAGCAGTATGTACCGTAGTAGACTCTATGTTTACAACTGAAGATGATATGCAAATGGCTGAAAAACTTTCAAGCGAAGATTGCGAAGCGCAATATGCAGAATGGCTAAAAGATAAAGAAACAACACCGAGTACAATAATAAATGATGGAAAAGGTCTTATTCCTACTGGTATGTTTACCTGGCCAATACCTGGTTATACATTAATTACATCACATTTTGGAATGAGAACACATCCTATAACTGGAGTTTACAAATTGCATAGTGGCACAGATGTCGGAGCGCCTATCGGAGCAAATTTTGTGGCTATGGCTGATGGTATTGTTACAACAGCAAAATATAGTAATGCGTATGGAAATATGGTAATGATAGACCATCGGAAACAATATTGTAACTTTATATGCACATGGCTCTGAAATATTAGTACAAACAGGTCAACAAGTAAAACAAGGAGATCCTGTTTTAAAAGTTGGGTCAACAGGATATTCAACAGGTGCTCATGCTCATTTTGAGGTTAGAATAAATGGAAGTTTTGTAGATCCTGAAACTTATTTTAAATAGTTAAATAGGAGGTTTTAAAAATGGTTTTAATTTTCACAGATAATGAAATATTAAACAAAGATTTGAACAAAAATATTGAAAATAGTAGAGTTGTATATTATCCAGATTATATATTGGAAGAGAAAGAAGCTAATATCTTAATTGCTACATTACAACCAAATAAATATAATTTTAAAGACTTTATGTTTAAAGTTAGAGAAAAAAATATAAGAGTAATTTTAATTCTTGAAAATGCACAAGTACCAGAATTAAAAGATGCTCTTTTTTTAGGAATATATGACTTTATTTTTGATCCTTTTGAAATTGAAGATATAAAAAAAGAAATCAGCATTGCTACACCATTTTCTGAAATTTCAAAGTATATAGAAAAATACTTGAATTAAAGTATTTTAACTATTCTAATTGAAAGGCGGTGATATAACTACATTTCAAAATTTTAATGGAAGGAGGATTTTAGTTTTGCACAAAAAAGTAATTATAATATCAATTACAGTCGTTCTTATAATTATTGCAACAATATCTACATTTTTTATAGTTAAATATTTTATGAATAAAAATAAAATAAACTATGTGTATGAAGAATATTCAAATGATAATACACAAAACAGACTAGATACTGAAAATAACAATATTGAATCAGATTCGACTGATAATTTAATGTTACATATTGATGGAGAAAATGTACTTGGTGTTATAAAAATTGATAAGATTAATTTTGAAGGGTTAATTTATGAAGGAACTTCTATGCAAACTCTTTCAAAAGGAGTCGGACATTTTGAAAATACACCATATATCGATGGAAATGTATGTTTAGCAGCACATAATAGCAATTTATATTGGGCTAAATTACATACATTATCTACTGGAGATAAAATACATTATACTTGCTTTTTAGGAACAAAAGAATATGAAGTAAGTAATATTTCAAAAATTAGTGAAACTGATTGGAACTCTTTGGAAAATACTGATACTAATACTTTGACACTTATTACTTGTGTAAGAGGACAAAAAAATTTAAGACTTTGCGTTCAAGCAAAAGAAATAAAATAAAATTTTTTTCTTTTGAGCATTGTCAAAACAATATAAATGATGTTACCCTAGAATAAATATAAATTATGAAAGGGTGATGTTTTATGAATAAGAAGAAAATTTGCATAATAATTAGTAGTATTTTAATTTTTATAATTATTATTTGTGTAGCATTATATTTATATAGCAAGAATAGTCAAAAATTAGAAAGTAGTAAATCTCTAGAATCTGAAGAAATACAAAATGATATAGTACAAGAAGAAATAATAGAAAATACAATTGATGTAGAAACTCCAGAAGTTCAAGAAGAAAAATCTATATCAAATGAAGATGAAAATCAAAAAGAAATTAATACTTCTATTGTTCAAGAAGAAAAAGAAGATTCAAAAAATGTTGCTGAAGCAAGTTCAAAAACAAGCTCAGAAAAAACAAATACTAAGTCAATTGAATCAAAAGCAAAAACTACACAAACAGAAACTAAGAAAACGGAAACTCCAAAACAAGTAGAAAATACAACAACAACTACTATTATTGAAACACCAAAAAAAGAAGAAATAAAAGAAGATCCAAAGCCTAGTCAAAGTACACCTAGCACTAATACTGAAAAATATGTAAAAAATGATGCTATGATAAACAAAATTAAAAATGTTATACAAAATAATGAATCTGATTTTATGAAACAGTATGGATACAACATTGTGGTAGATAGTTCAATAAAAGCACAAACAAATCAATTTACTTATACCGAAAATAGAGTTAAGAGCTATATAACATATAAATTTGGAACAATAAGAATTTATGCTGAAGATTATTATGTGAATGGAAATTTAATAATGACAGAATGCTATATATTATAAACAAAGGCACTTTATAAAGTGTCTTTTAATATGTCAAAAATAAGGAGGATTTTTAAAATGAAAAATAAAATAACAAAAAAAGCAATAGCAGTTTTAATGCTATTAACAACAATTCTTTCATCTCTTTCTAATATAGTATTTGCAAAAAGTGTTGGAAATGATGCCTATTTAGAGAATAAAGGAGATTGTGGATATCATGTGCAATATTGGGATGAAGCACATAGCAGATGGAGTTATATTATATGTACTTATGTAACACATACTGAAGCAGGAAAGGAATACCCAGCTTACTGCCTAGACCGTGAACTTCATGGGGTTGGCGAAGAACATAATTATACTGTTGATTTAACAAAAACCTTAGATGATGTGAGAGTTTGGAGAACAATTATAAATGCATACCCATATAAAACACCTGCTGAACTTGGTGTAGAGAATGAATATGATGCTTTTGTAGCAACAAAACAGGCCGTTTATTGTATCTTATACAATTGGGATGCGACAAGTAGATATCGTGGTGGAGACGAACGTGGAACAAAAATTGCCAATGCAATAAAAAATTTAGTAGATATTGGAAGAAATGGAACACAAACTCCATATACTGCTGGAATATCTACAAGTAAAGTTGGTGAGTTAAAAAGTGATGGTGAATATTACACCCAAGAATTTACTACAAATTGTGGTGCTAATACTAGAAGTTATATAATTACTGCAACAAATGGAATGCCATCAGGTGCTAAAATAACAAATATGAATAATGAAGAAACAAACACTTTTGATGGAAATTCAAATTTTAAAGTAAAAATACCAAAAACTTCAATGAATACTGATATAGATATATTATTTACAATACAAGCTAGTTCTAAGATTTATCCAATTTTTTATGGTAAAACAAGAATTGATGGAACACAAAATTATGCAATAACAACAGATCCATATGGAGATATATTTGGTACAGGAACTCTAAAAATTAAAACAAATACAGGAAAAATAAAAATAGTAAAAAATGATGTAGATACTAACCAACCAATAGAAGGAGTTACATTCCAACTTACTAAACAAGATAGAACTGTAATTGCTAATAGTACAACTAACAAAAATGGTGAAGCCTCTTTCTCAAATTTATATCAAGGAAATTATGTTTTAAAGGAAATATCTACAAATGATAATTACATACTAAGTGAAAAATCATTTGATGTGAATGTAGAGTATAACCAAACTAATACTCAAACAATTACAAATGAACATAAAAAAGGAAATATTAAAGTATATAAAATAGATAAAGATAATAAAAAAGTTGTATTAGGAAATGTAGAATTTAAACTATATTCTGAAGAATTTAAGAAAATCATTGGAACATATTATACAGATGTAAATGGTGAATTAGAAATAAAAAATCTTCGTACAGGAAATTATAAACTAATAGAAACAAAAACCAACAAATGGTACAACCTTGCTAATGATACAGAAATAAAAGTAGAATGGGACAAAGAAACTACAAAAAATATTGAAAATGAACTTAAAAAAGGTCAGGTAAAAGTAATAAAAGTTGATAAAGATAATAACGAAGTAAAACTTGAAGGCGTTGAATTTGAAGTATTAGATGAAAACGACAAAGTATTAGAGAAAATCATTACAGATGAAAACGGTGAAGCCTTAACTTCAAGATATGCAATAAGAGATTTTTCTAAACTAAAATTAAGAGAAACTAAAACATTAGATACTTATGTTTTATCTGATAAAGTAGAAACAATAGAATTAAAAGAAAATCAAATTACAAATATCAAATTTGAAAACGAAAGAATAAAAGGAAAAGTTGAAATTACAAAGGTTGATTCAAAAGATGAAAATAAAAAATTAGAAGGTGCAAAATTTGGATTATATGACGAAAATAACAATTTAATTGAAACATTAGTTACAGACAAAGATGGTATTGCAACAAGTCAAGATTTATACAAAGGAAAATACTACTTAAAAGAATTAGAAACAGGATCAAATTATTATTTATTAAATGAAGATACATTTGAATTTGAAATTGCAAACAATGGCGAAACTATTAAGAAAACAATAAAAAATGAACCAACTGATATAACTGTAGATGTAGATAAAACAGGAACTACTGAAATAAAACCAGGTGAAAATGTAAATTATGAATTTTCTAATGTAGCCAATAACTCTAATGTTTATTTAGACAATTTTAAATGGTATGATTATATTCCAACAGATTATATAAGATTACAAAAAATGACTACTGGTACTTGGAATCAAGACTTAACTTATAAAGTATATTATAAGACAAATAAAACAGATGATTATGTTCTATTTAAAGAAAATTTAAGTGCAAATGAAAATTACGATTTAGATTTTACACAAATTACACTTGCAGATGATGAATACATTACAGAAACAATGTTTGATTTTGGAAAAGTTGAAAAAGGATTTAGAGAAAGTACATCTCCAACAATGAATTGTAAGTCTTTTGATACACTAAAAGAAAATGATACTTTTACAAATCACACAAAAAGCATTGGTACATATTTTGGAGTAACTGCTGAAGCTAATAGCAAATGGACTACAATTACACATATTCCAGAAGAAAAACATGAAGTTGTATTGCCTAGAACAGGTAAATAAAATAAGTTTTTAATCTTCCTTAAAATTGCCCTTCAAAAATAAATTTATAGGAGGATTTGTATTATGGAAATTACAGATATTAAAATTTTTAAAATTGAAAAAAGAGGAGCTTTAATAGGATATGCAAATATTGTTTTTAATAACTCTTTCATTATTAGAGGGATTAAAATATTAGAAAATGAAAGAAATGGAAGGTTTGTTGCAATGCCTTCAAGAAAATTAAGACAAGGAAAAAGAGCATATCGAGATTTATGCCATCCACTTAATCAAGAAACAAGAGAATTATTAACAAAAGAGATTTTTGAAGCTTATGATGCTTTAGAAGAAACAGAAGAATAGTTATTATTTTAAATTTGCCCTATTTTATTTAATTTAGAAAGGATCTTATTATGATTTTAACAAAAGATTTATTAGATGATTTATTAAATTTAGAAAATAATATACACTCTTTAACATTAGTGCAAAATCCAAATAATTTACAAATAGAATCTTTTTTAAGAAATTTAGAAAAAAGAAGATACAGCATATTAAATCAAATCAAGTTGTATAATAAAACAGTAACTTATGGAACACAAAAAATTGCAACTATTAGTGATGAATATAATGCGAAGTTTGAAGATAATATACTTAAAATTTATATACCAGAAGTTATGCCATCTTATAAAAATTTGAAAACACATGCATATAAAAATATTCTTTTAAATATTGCTGATAAGGTAAAAGATTATAATAATATTTTTGATTCGCAAGTATTTATCTATATCAAA
>ERZ1673700.2571-NODE-2571-length-13846-cov-10.030962_pt1 | contig 13846 bp, 9 predicted proteins | sample MGYA00580230_ERZ1673700 | MGnify/ENA primary metagenome ERZ1673700 (study PRJEB41218, sample SAMN15661782) | gut metagenome | host: Homo sapiens | place: Canada: London | collected 2015-08-20/2019-03-30 | study: EMG produced TPA metagenomics assembly of...
TCTTGCCCTTGTATTTCACTTCGAGCGTCTCGCGGTTGTAGCGGTGGCCGCCGCACGCCTTGCAGCGCACGTAGACGTCGGGCAGGAAGTTCATCTCGATGGTCTGCACGCCCGCCCCGCGGCACTCCTCGCAGCGGCCGCCCTTGACGTTGAACGAGAAACGCCCGGCCTTGAAGCCGCGGATCTGGGCGTCGGGCGTCATCTCGAACAGCTTGCGGATGTCGGAAAAGACGTTCGAATAGGTCGCGGGATTCGACCGCGGAGTGCGCCCGATGGGCGACTGGTCGACGACGACCAGTTTGTCGATATGTTCGAGGCCCTCCGCCCCGTCGTACTCCAGCGGCTGGTCGAAGGAGCGGTAAAGCTCTCTGGCGAGAATCGGCCGCAGGGTTTCGTTGACGAGCGTCGACTTGCCCGAGCCGCTGACGCCCGTCACGCAGATGAACTTGCCCAGCGGAAATTCCGCCGTGACGTTCTTGAGGTTGTTGCCCCGCGCGCCGCGGATCACGATGCGCCCGCCCGTTCCCTTGCGCAACGTTTCGGGAATTTCGATCCGCCGGCGTCCCGTCAGGTAATCGGCGGTGATGGTGTCGGACCGGAGGATGTCGTCGAACGTCCCGGCGGCCACGATGTTGCCGCCCTTGCGCCCGGCGCGGGGTCCCACGTCGACGATGAAGTCGGCGGCGCGCATCATGTCCTCGTCGTGCTCGACGACGATCACCGAGTTGCCCGCGTCGCGCAGCTCTTCGAGGCTGCGGATCAGCCGCTGGTTATCGCGCTGATGCAGGCCGATCGACGGCTCGTCGAGGATATAGAGCACGTTGACGAGTTTCGAGCCGATCTGCGTGGCGAGGCGGATGCGCTGGCTCTCGCCGCCCGACAGCGAACGCGACGAACGCGCCAGCGAGAGGTAGCCCAGCCCCACGTCCATCAGGAACCGCAGGCGTTCGCGGATCTCCTTGACGATCTCCTGGGCAATCTTCCACTCCTTCTCCGAGAGCTGTTTTTCGATGGTGGGAACCCACTCCGAGAACTCGGAAATCGACATGGCCGACACCTCGGCGATGTTCTTCCCGGCGACGCGGAACTGCAACGACTCCTTCCGCAGGCGCGAACCGCCGCAGACCGAACATTTGCGGTAGACGAGGAACTGGTCGCGCCACTTCTGGCCGTGCTTCGAATCGTCGTCCTCGGTGCGGCCGATGTACTCGGCCACGCCCTCCCACGAGAGGAACTGGCGTCCGCCCGAAGACGAGAACTCCTGCAGGTCGACCGTCAGCGGCTCGGAATCGCCGTAGAGCACGGCGTTCAGCGCCTCCTCGGAGAAACTTTCGACAGGATCGTCGAGCGTGAAATCGTAACGGCGGCCCAGCATCTCCAGAATGGCGAAAAGCATGTTGTTGCGGTACTTGCCCAGCGGTCCGACGGCCCCTTCGCGCAGCGAGAGGCGGGCATCGGGAATGATCTTCCCCACGTCGAAAACCGCCTCCTCGCCCAGTCCGTTGCAATGGGGGCAGGCGCCCTTGGGCGAGTTGAACGAAAAGGTGTGCGGCGCGGGGTCCTCGAAGGCCACGCCCGTCGAGGGGCACATCAGGTGGCGCGAGTAGAAACGCTGCTGCCCGGTCCCGTAGTCGTGGACGGCCATCGTGCCCTTGCCCTGGCGCATCGACTCCTTCAGCGAGGTCATCAGCCTTTCGCGGGACTCCTCGCTGACCACGAGGCGGTCGACCACCAGGTCGATGGTGTGTATCTTGTAGCGGTCGAGGCGCATGCCCGACGATATTTCGCGGATCTCGCCATCGATGCGCGCATAGATGTACCCCTTCTTGGCCAGCGACTCGAACAGTTCGCGGTAGTGGCCCTTGCGGCCCTTGACGATGGGGGCCATCAGGGCGATCTTACGCCCGGCGAAGCCCGTGAGAATCAGCTCGGCGATCTGGTCATCGGTATAGTGGACCATCTCCTCGCCCGTCACGGGCGAATAGGCCCGCGACGCCCGCGCGTAAAGCAGGCGCAGGAAGTCGTTGATTTCGGTCACGGTGCCCACCGTCGAGCGGGGATTCTTGTTGGTCGTCTTCTGTTCGATGGCCACCACGGGGCTTAACCCCGTGATCTTGTCCACATCGGGACGCTCCATCGTCCCCACGAACTGCCGCGCGTAGGTCGACAGCGTCTCCATGTAGCGCCGCTGCCCCTCGGCGTAGATCGTGTCGAAGGCCAGCGACGATTTGCCCGACCCCGAGAGGCCGGTGACGACTACCAGTTTGCGGCGCGGAATTTCGAGGTCCACGTTCTTGAGGTTGTGAACCCGGGCGCCCAGTATTTTGATCGTATCTTCCATTTCAGGTATGTAAACGTGCGGAACGTCCGGTTTATTGGATCGCAAATCAGCAACGTGCAAAGATACGTTTTTTTTCAATACATTGTCTTCTCCGCAGTTGTCGCGGTCAGGGTTCCGACGCTGAAAAAACGAAGTCCGCCCGAATGCCTTGCGGCATTTCGGACGGACTTTACACGAATCACCGGTATTAACGCCCCTACTCGTAGGTCTGGAGGATATACCAGTTATCGGAAGGATCCTCCGGGAACGACACGTCGATGCGCGTAGGATACCCTTCGGCGTCGAATTGGTAGGTCAACGCACCGTCGGCATCCGCATGTTCCGACATCAGGTGCTTGCAGGAGACGCCGAGCACGCCGATCCACTGGCCCAACTGATCGAAAACATCGGAAGAGCCGAATATATCGGGCGTAACGATCGGATACATGTAGCCGCCCTTGTTCTCCCGGGCCGAATAGCTGTACGTGCTATGGTCCGTCTCGCGGGTGATAATATCTTCCTGGTTGAAAATGCCGTCGCCGTTATGGTCGTGATGGTAATATTTATGCCCGTCATACTCATCATAACTGCCGTCACAGGTGTGCACGCTCTCGGAATAAGTGCTCACCACATTCCCGTTCACCCACGTGGCATTGCAAAACCCGTCGAGTTTCCCGGCATTGTCCGTCATCCGATAGGAGACCAGCTGCCTCTGGTTGTTATAAGTATAGTATATCTTATAGAGCACGACGCCTTTGTGCTGAATAACCGAAGAGCGGGCCAGCCCCGCCGCATTGAGCGTATAGGTAACCTTAAACACGCCCGGCTCTCCGAGGACCTCGCCGCCTTCGAACTGATACCAGACTTTGCCATCCTCGTAATTGATCGGAATTTCCAGCGTCAGGCCGCCCTGTGTTACCTTAATCTTCGACATCCGCCGATTCGCATCGTAACTGTATTCGATGGCGCCGTTTCCCTCCGTAGGATCTTTCGACTCGACCCTTTTGATCTTCTTATCCGCCGACGCCGGGGGAGTTACGAAACGCTGCTCGTCGAGTTCCGCCGTGGAGGGAGTTCCGCCGGTCGGGGCGATCGTCATGGAGGCTTTGCCGTTCCCCACGTCGCTGATGGTGATTTTGCCGAAATCGCTCAACGTGAGTTCGTGCAGATCGGCGGCAACGGAATAGGCACCCGAAAGCAGGTAGATATTGTTCTCCGCAGCCCGGGTAAAGGGCGTTTTGGATAAAAACGTATAAAGGCCGTCGGTTGTGAACTCGAGCGAAACATAGTTCGAACTCTCCGCAAAAGTCCACACTTTGGCGATAGCCTGCTTCAGTTTGGCCTCGGTGTCGGGATATTGCTCCTTCCCGGCGGCTGCCTGCGTGACATCAATCGTCGCCTTTTCACTCCCGGCCGTCACCGTAATCACCGCCGGCGTCGGAGCTGTTTCCGACGTATTGGGATCGGCGGAAACCGTGAACTGACCCTCCCCCGCAGCGACCTTGCACCAGCTTTGCGAAGACTCGGCTTTCCACGCCGGTTGATTGGTGACGACCTTTACGGTGAAGGTCTCCGTCGCCGCGGCCGTAAAGGCAATCGCAGTTTGGGGACTGACCGACAAAGTCGCTTTATCCGGAGCCGGATCGTCCTTCTTGCATCCCGACAGCAGCACTGCCGCCAACAGGAACGATGTAAAGATTTTGGATTTCATACGCATTTTTTTATTGGATGAGAGTGATTTCGAGATACGACACGACAAAACACAACAACCCCTTGTCAGAGTCATTATATAATCGCGGAAAGCCGGATTCAGAAATTCAACCGGAACAGCGCGAGGGGGGGGGTAAGTCGATCGACAGCCGAGAGCCAATGGGGAAGAAATTTACCTCCCGTTTCATTTTCCGAACGAAAACCCGTTCTATCGCTGTCAGATCGTTTCATAGCTGAAAACAAAGGTATTCAAATTCCGCTGAATTCAAAATAAATCAACGGAAATAATCGCCTGAAGGGCAAAATAACAGGCATTGGCGTCCCCCGCGCGCATGACACGTCTATTTCAAAACGAATTCGTCGGCATCCCGCCATGCGGGGAATTTCTCGCGGAACGCCGCCAGCGCCTCCGTGTCGAACACGCCTGTCAGAATTCGTTCCCCGCCGCCGGCTTCGGCCATCGTGCGGCCCTTGAAGTCGACCAACGCCGAATCCCCGGCGTAACGGGCCGCAGGGTCATCCCCCACCCGATTCGCCCCGGCCGCATAGCACTGGTTTTCGATGGCCCGGGCGCGCAGCAGCGTCCGCCACACTTCGCGCCGCGGCGCAGGCCACGAGGCGCAGCACAGAATGGCGTCGTAATCGCCCCGGCAACGGCTCCAGACCGGAAAACGCAAATCGTAACAGACGAGCAGCAGGAACCGCACGCCTCCGTATTCGACCACCGCACGGCTGTCGCCGGGCGTGTACTGGCGCGCTTCGCCGCCGGGTGCGAACAGATGGCGTTTATCATAGCCGATAAATTCGCCCGAGGGTTTCACGAAATACATCCGGTTGTAGAAACGTCCGTTTTCGGCAACGGCGACGCTGCCTGCGACCGCCTTGCCGTATCGGGCGGCCCAGCGGCGCAGGGCCGTGACGACCGCCCCGCCGGCCCCGTCGGCCACTCCGGCGGGATCGAGCGTGAAGCCCGTGGCGAACAGTTCGGGCAGCAGCACGACATCCGCTTCGGCGGCAGCGACCATCGGTTCGAGCCGCGCGAGGTTCCGCGCGGGCTGTTCCCAGGCGATGTCGCACTGGCAGAGGGCGATGCGGAGTTCCACGAAAATCAGAGCTTATAGACGGTCAGCGACGACGCGCGGTCGCGCTGGTGGAAAAGCGTCACCCGGCAGGGCACGAAATCCGACGCCGCACAGCGCCACAGGTCGATGAACTGCTGGGGATTGCGCTCCGTGAGCGGGAACCACGAACTCTGCACCTGCACCATGATCCGGTGTCCGGCGCGGAACGTGTGGGCGATGTCGGTCGTGCGGAAAGGCACGGTCTCGGGGTTGCCCGGCACGAAGGCTTTCGGACGCGCGAAGCCGTCGCGGTAACGGCCGCGCACCACGTCGCCGCGGACGAGCATCTGCATGCCGGCCTTTTCACCCTCGTCGGGGTAAACGTCGATCAGTTTCACGACGAAATCGGCATCCGAGGTCGAAAGGGCCACTTTCAGCGAAGCCTCGACCGGACCGGCAAGGGTCACGTCTTCCGCAAGCGGTTCGGTCACGAACGTCAGCACGTCCTTGCGGCCCTCCAGAAACCGCTGGTCGGCGATCATATACTCCTTGGGACGCCGCGTGCCGGAGGTTGCGATATACGGCACGGGGTCGGCAGGATCGGACGTATAGCTCGTCGAGGAGTTTTTCACCGTCGGTTTTTCGGTCGTGATGCGGCCGCCGCCGGCGAGGTAAAGAGTCAGTTTGCGGGCCTCGGAAGGCGTCCACCGCCCGAACGTATGCCAGCGGTTGTCGCCCGACGAGAAAGCCGCCACGGGCGGCAGCCGGTCGACCGTGTCGCGCGCCCAGAGGTAGCAGTCGAAAAAGGGCGCCTCGAAATGTTCCATATAGTAGGCTCCGGAGGCCTCCTCTCCGAAATCGAAGTCGCCCAGCGTACGCCCGTCGCCGCGCCATGCCCCGTGGGCCCACGGCCCGACGACCAGATGGAGCGGAGTCCGGGCGCTCTGGCGCAGGACGGCTTTGTAAAGGTTCCAGGCCCCGTAGCAATCCTCGGCGTCGAACGTGCCGCCCACGACCAGCATCGCGGGACGGATGTTGTAGCAGGCCCGGCGCGTGTCGCGCGCGCGCCACCACTCGTCGTAGTCGGGATGTTCGGCCATCTCCTCCCAGAACGCATTGGGTGCCAGCAGTTTCGTCAGGTCAGCCCGCGTGGGGCGCTCCGTGAGGAAGAACGTGCGTTCGTCGGGCGAGATCGTCAGCCCGCGCCGCGGCATCTTGTCGGTCGGCTCGTGTCCAGCGGGCGTGTTCATCGAATTGAGGAACCGCACGGCGTCGCTCAGCATCAGCACGCCGTTGTGGTGCACGTCGTCGCCCATGTACCAGTCCGTAACGGGGGCCTGCGGCGAAACGGCCTTCACGGCCGGATGCCCGCTCAAACCGCCCATCAGGGCGTAGAATCCCGGGTAGGAGCATCCCGCGAAACCCACACGGCCGTTGTTGCCGGGAATGTTCTTCACCAGCCAGTCCACCGTATCGTAGCTGTCCGTCGTCTCGTCCACGCTGCCGAAGCCCGCGGGACGCACGTGCATGAACTCGCCCTCGCTCATGTAGCGGCCCCGGACGTCCTGCTGGACGATGATGTAGCCGCGGTCGACGTAGCTGCGCATGTAGCCTTTTTCGAAACTGCCGGGAAACTGTCCCTCGCCGTAAGGTCCCGTACCGTAAGGCGTCCGGAAAATGATTATCGGGGCCTTGCCGGGGGCCTTGGGCGTGAAGACCGAGGTGTGCAGGCGCACGCTGTCGCGCATGGCGATACGGTATTCGGTCTTGTCGTAAAGCGTGCTGACAGGCTGGGCGCACGCGGCGGCCGCTACCAGCAATCCCGCCCAGAGCAGGAACAGAAATCGGCGTAGTTTCATCATTTCGGGAGATTTTTACGTTTCGTAAAGATACGGTTTTTCGGCCAATCCGCAAAACTTTCGCTCCGCAAGCCGGCAAATCCGCCGCATCTTCCGGCAGTACGGCCCGCGAAGTTTGGATTCGGACGAAAATAAACGTACTTTTGCAGCGTATATACCGGAAAAACCATGTTGAAAGCAGGACGCATACAAACCCTCACCGTAAGCCGCGTATCGGAATACGGCCTATACCTCGCCGACGAGGAGCAGAACGAAGTGCTGCTCCCCAACCGCTACACTTCGCTGACGGACAAGGTCGGCGACCGGAAAGAGGTCTTCCTCTACCACGACTCGGAGGACCGCCTCGTGGCGACGACCGAAACGCCGCTGCTGCGCGAAGGCGAAGCGGGCTATCTGCGCGTGGTGGACAAGACGGCCCACGGGGCTTTCCTCGACTGGGGACTGCACGGCAAGGACCTGTTCCTCCCCAACCGCAACCAGCAGGGCGGCATCCTGGCCGGACACAGCTACATCGTCTACCTCTACGAAGACAACATCACGGGCCGCTGCGTGGCCACGACCAAACTCAAGAGTTTCATAAACAACGACCTGATCACGGTGAAACCCCGCGAGGAGGTCTCGCTGCTGGTGGCCTCGGAGAGCGAAATCGGCTTCCGCGTGATCGTCAACAACCGCCACTGGGGCATGATCTACCGCAACCAGATCTTCCGTCCCGTGGCCGTCGGCGACCGGCTGAAAGGCTACGTCAGGCGTATCACCGAGGACAACCGCATCGACGTGAGCCTCCAGCAGACGGGATTCGCACAGGTGAAGGACTCGGCGGAGGTGCTGCTCCAGCTGGTCCGCGACAACGGCGGATTCCTGCCCCTGAACGACGACAGCGCCCCCGAGGAGGTGACGCGCCTCACGGGAACGAGCAAAAAGGTTTTCAAACGCTCGCTGGGCATGCTCCTCAAGCGCGGCGCGGTCGAAGCCGGCGAAAAAGGCATCAAAATCCGGAAACATGGCGAAGATTAACACCGCGGAGCGCGTTTCGGCGGAAGCCTCGGACAATTTCGTTTTCCAGCGCTCGCTGCTGGCCTACCACGCCGCCTCGGCGCGCATCGCGGGCGACGTGCTCGAAATCGGAACCGGAGCCGGCTACGGCATCGAGGTAGCGGCGCCCCGGGCGCGGCGGTTCGTCACCGTCGACAAGCACGCCCCGGCGCCGGAACTGCTCGACCGCCCCAACGTCGAGTTCCGGCAGGCAGTGGTCCCGCCGCTGGACTTCCCCGACCGAAGTTTCGACTGCGTGATCTCGTTCCAGGTGATCGAGCATATCAAACGCGATGCGGAGTTCGTGCGCGAAATACACCGGGTGCTGCGCCCCGGGGGACGGTTCATCGTGACGACCCCCAACGCCCCGATGTCGCTCACCCGCAACCCGTGGCACGTGCGCGAATACACGGCCGAACAACTCCGCAGGCTGCTCGCCGCACGGTTTTCGGAGATCGAGACCCTCGGGGTCTTCGGCAACGAAAAGGTGATGGACTACTATGCGGAAAACCGCCGCGGCGTCGAACGCATCACGCGCTTCGACATTCTCGACCTCCAGCACCGCCTGCCGCGCTGGATGCTGCAAATCCCCTACGACATCCTCAACCGCATGAACCGCCGCAAGCTCCTCCGGGAAAACACCGGGCTGACGACCTCGATCCGCATGGACGACTACCGCATCGAACCGGTGGGAGACGGTTGTTTCGACCTGTTCTACATCGCGGTGAAATAAACGAGGGAGGTTTTCGGAAACCTCCCTCTCTTTTTCTATTTCAGCGTCACCCCGAGGCTCTGCCCTGCGCGGAGCCTCTTGCGGACGACCTCCCGCCCGTCCTGCTTCACGGCGACCTCCATCCCCTTCGCCGCACGGCGCACCTCGATGTCGAACGCCGAGCCGAAGGCGCGCACGTTGCGCAGGTTCATGCGGTCCCACGCCGCGGGCAGGCGCGGCGTCAGGGTAAACGACCGGAACCCCGTCGGACGGATTCCGAACACCCCTTCGGTCAGGATGCGGCAGTAAAGGCCGCTCTCGGCCGAAAGATGACGCTGGGAACCTTCGGGCCACGCCTCGATGGCGTAGGGAACATGGTCGCCCAGCAGGCGCACCCCGGAATAATAGGACAAATAGCCGGTGGCCTTCTCGGTCTCGCCCGAGGCGTAGACTCCGCGCAGGGCGTAGAGCGTCGACCGGTCCCAGAAGGTCTTGTCGCCCGACCGGGTCAGCAGGCCGTTTTCGGTCCACAGTTTCGGCGAAAAGAGCGCCTCGACGGTCGCCTCCTTCCGTTCGTCGATGCCGACGGTCAGCGGAATGCAGATCCACGCACGCAGACGGTCGTTGCCCGTATAATAACGATAGGTCTCGAAGCCCTCGACCATGCCCCCGAAATGGCGGTCGATGTTTTTCCGCAGCGCGGCGGCCTGACGTTCGTAGGCGGCCAGCTGCCGGGCGGGCTTATGCAGTTCGCGGCCCAGCATTGCGGCCGAGAGCAGCGCGTCGTAATAAAGCGACGAGGTGCACAGATTGGCGTCCCCGGCCGGGAAGCGGCCTTCCAGTTCGTCCGAATCGGAGGCCACCACACCGTCGCCGGTCAGCCGGCGGCGGCAGTACTCCAGACACCACTCCACCAACGGCCACACTTCGGCCGCTTCGACGGCATCGCCGCGCGCCAGCGCATAACGCGCCGCACCGTAGGCGATCATGGCTGCATCGCCGCGGTCGCCCGCGCCGTTCCAGATGTCGGTTCCTTCGGCTATGATCGAACTGGGAATCGGCCGGTAGTCGGGATTCATGTAGCGGGCGAAATAGCCGAACGAGCAGAGCGCCGAGCGGTTGCCCCGGTCGTAGCCCAGGAAAGGGAAGAACGGGTTGATGTACTCGGCCTGGTCGTTGGCCCAGATCGCGGCATAGAAACGCTCGCCGCCGGGACCGTGCATCAGGCCGCCCTTGGTGTCGTAGATGCTCTCCGCAGCGCGGATTTTCGCAAAGGCGAACATGGCGTCGATCACGGGATCGGGGGTGTCCAGCACCAGATTGCGCTGCCATTCGGCCACCAGCGCACGGCGTTTGGCGCACTCCGCGTCGGCGTTCAGCGCCAAGGCTTCGTCCCCGGACCGGCGGCCGCTGAAAAAGGCCCCGAAAGCGACCTCGGCCCGCGGAGCGAGCATCAGCGCCGTGTCGCCGCAGATCTCGGCCACCAGTTCGTAACTGCCCTCCACGCCCTTTGCCGGAGCTGTCCGGATCACCGAACGCGCCCGGGGAATCTCAACGTAAAGCGGCTTCTCGCCCGTATTCTTCAGGATGTATTTTTCGCAGAAGGCAGCCTCGTCGACCGACGGGAAAAGGACACGCGTCAGCGAAAGCGAGCCTTTGACCGCCGTCCAGTCGCTCTCGACGGTCATCGTGCCGTCGAGCACGATCCGGCGGACCTTCTCCTGCTGAAGGCAATTCTCATTGACCGAGAGCATCAGGGGAACGTCCCACGCGAAACGCCGCATCAGCGAACCGTGCGTATTGTTCGGGATGGTGCGCAGCATCGGCCACACGATACTGCGTTCGAACCGGAAACTGCCGTCGGCGCCGACACCGTAGCGCAGGACGGCGGAAATCCGCAATCCGCTCATTTCGATATGGTCCCGGTGCGAATCGCCCTCGCGGACATTCCACACGATGGCCGTGCTGTCGGGAACCACCTCCCAGCGGGTTTGCGTACCGGCGAGGGCAGGCGCCGTCAGACAACAGAGAAACGGCAGGAAAAAGCGGCTGATGCGGATCATGGAGTCGGGGTTTTCGTTTTTAAAATAAGTCGTATTATTTCGAATCATAACAAAAATACGATAAAAAACGAACTCCGCAAAAAAAACGACGGCGGCATATTCCACGGAACGCCGCCCGCCGGAGGAGGCAAAACCTTTCACCGCAATTTGCAGCCGAGTTTTTTCCACCGCTCAAAACATTGGTTACCAACCATATAATAACACACGCACGATGTTTTGCCGATTTTTCTTTGTTTTTCTCGTTTTTTTTATACTTTTGCAAATCAGCCATAACGGGTTAACACCCCTTGAGGACAAATAATCCGTTGACAATTGGGAACTTAAAAATATTGTGACTATGTATTGGACGCTTGAACTGGCATCGAAACTCGAAGATGCCCCCTGGCCCGCAACGAAAGATGAACTCATCGACTATGCAGTACGTTCGGGTGCGCCGCTCGAAGTGCTCGAAAACCTGCAGGAGATAGAAGACGAGGGTGAAATCTACGAATCTATCGAAGACATCTGGCCCGACTACCCCTCCAAGGACGATTTCTTCTTCAACGAGGAAGAATACTAAAAAGCGATTTTGAGGCCGGCGGCCTCAAAATAAATCAATGCGAAGCGGCACGATTCCCGGAATGTGCCGCTTCGCATTTTACATACCCGGCCAGGTCAGGGAATCCACAGGACCTCGTCGACGGCATAATGGGCCGTGAGGGTGCGCCCCAGCAGGTAGAAATAGTCCGAAAGCCGGTTCAGCCAGACCAGCGCCGTGGAGTCGACGCCGTATCTGGCGTCGGCACGGAGCGCGGCGCGTTCGGCGCGCCGGCAGACGGTGCGGCACACGTGGCACATCGACACCACAGCGTTTCCGCCCGGAATCGTGAATTTATCAATCGGTTTCAGAACCTCCTGCATGGCGTCGATGCGCCCTTCGAGCCATGCAACGGTCTCCGGGTCCAGCGGAGCGACCTTGTCGCTCCCCGACTGCCCCGTGGCCAGCAGCGCCTCGACCGACATCAGCCGCGAAAGAATGCGGTTCAGGTCGCCGACCGACGGCGCCAGCGCCGCGTCGCCGCGCATGTTGTCGGCCAGCAGGGCCGTGAAAGCGGCCAGTTCGTCGACCGAGCCGTAAGCCTCGACCCGTTCGTCGGTCTTGAAGACCCGCTCGCCGCCGATCAGCGAGGTCATTCCCTTGTCGCCCGTTTTCGTGTATACCTTCATATCCTGAAATGTTGTTTCGGCAAATGGTTGTTGAAAATCAGCAGGTAACCGCGGTTATCCACCGTCGTCGAAGCGTGTCCCGCGATAATCTGCCCGCACAGCGCCTGCCGTTCGCAGCCGTCGTAGGGCGACATCAGCGCCACGGTATGCCCCGCTTCGGCCGCCGCACGCACCAGCGCGAGCGTCGCAGGGCGCGGCAGGCCGCACGTGGCGACGCAGAATTCAGCATCCGCACGATTCAGGCCAAAGGTCGTATAGCCGCAATGAATCATCAGATTCTGCAACTGCACCGCCCGACGGCGGGAAACGCCCGCCGTGAGCAGGGCTTCGTACAGGTCCCGGCGGCCCGGCAGCAGGTCGTCGCGCATGAAGACGCTGCGCACAATGTCGTAGACGAACGGCGAATGGACTCCGTGACCGCGGAAATAACGGGCGCGTGAGAGCCGGTTGCGCAGTTCGGAAACCCGCCCGGGCAACCGGAAAGAAATGGGATGGCCGACGATCTTCATAACGTCTATTTTTTCAGCGACCCGGCCAGGCGGCCCGTCGAAAAGGCGATCTGGAGGTTGTAACCGCCCGTATTGGCGTCGATGTCGAGCACCTCGCCGGCAAAATACAACCCTTTGACTTTCAGCGACTCCATCGTATAGGGATTCACTTCGTCACAGCGCACGCCGCCGGCCGTCACCACGGCGTATTCGAACGGCGCATAGTCCGTGATCGGGAAAGTCAGTCCCTTGAGCGTACGCACCAGACGCGTGATCTGTTCCTCGGTGATTTTGCCGACGTAACAGTTCGCACGGATGTCCACCTCCTGCGCCAGCGGCATCACCAGCGGCTTGGGAACCAGCTTGCGCAGCAGTTCGCCGAAGAACTCGTTGGGTTGCAGCCCGGCGATTTCACGGGCGATGCGTTCGTACAGCACCTCCTCCGTGAGCGCGGGTTTCAGGTCGAGGACCAGCTTCACGCGCTTCTCTTCGATCAGGGCGTCCACCGCGTCGCGGCTCATGCGCAGCGCCACGGCGCCCTCGATGCCGCGGTCGGAAAATCCGATCTCGCCGAACTCCTCGCGCACGGGTTCGTTATCGACATAGAGCGTCGCGCGCACGTTGCGCAGCAGCACCTTGTCGAGGTATCTCATCTGGGCGTGCGACGACAAGAGCGGCGTCAGCGACGGACGCAGCGGCTCGATCGTATGACCCAGGTCGGCGGCGAAGGCATAGCCGTCGCCCGTCGATCCGGTCGCGGGATAGGAGACGCCGCCCGTGGCGAGGATCACCTGCGCGCACTCCTCCTTGCGTTCGAAACCGCGCCTGTTGATGTATTTCACACCGAAGACCCGGTCCCCGAGGGTCAGAATCTCCGTAACACGCGTATTGTAGATGATCTTGACGCCGTTTTCGACGCAGAACTCCAGCAGGGCGTTGGCGATGTCCCACGCCTTGCCGCTCTGCGGAAAGACCCGGTCGCCGCGTTCGATGTCGAGTTTCACGCCTGCGCGTTCGAAAAACTTGATCGCCGCCCGGTTGTTGAACTCCGAGAACGCGACCTTGAAAAATTCGGCGTTGGTGCGCACCTGATCGGCGAATTCCTCGGCCGGACGCGCGTTGGTGACGTTGCATCGTCCCTTGCCGGTGATGCGGACCTTGCGGCCCGACTTCTCCATCTTTTCGATCAGCAGCACGCGCCTGCCGCTGCGCGCCGCCGTACCCGCGGCCATCATGCCCGCAGCGCCCGCCCCGATGACGATCACGTCGAAAGGCTGTTTTTCTTCCAATTGTTCCATACGGGTGCAAAGATAGGCAAAAGCAAATTAAAAATTAAGAATTTGAATCAGTAGTTGAAAATAAGATATAAAAATGCGATGGCTACCTTTCCCA
>ERZ1673700.2572-NODE-2572-length-13844-cov-4.879542_pt1 | contig 13844 bp, 10 predicted proteins | sample MGYA00580230_ERZ1673700 | MGnify/ENA primary metagenome ERZ1673700 (study PRJEB41218, sample SAMN15661782) | gut metagenome | host: Homo sapiens | place: Canada: London | collected 2015-08-20/2019-03-30 | study: EMG produced TPA metagenomics assembly of...
AAGATTTGGAAAATTCACACAGCCGGTTTGCATTTGTGAATTATCAGGATAAGGAACAAATGTACAAGGAAGTGCAGTCCGGCAAACTGGAATGTGGATTTCTTATGCAAAGTGATTTCACAGAAAGGGTTCGGCAGGACAACTGGAAAAAATGTGTGACGTATATCGCCAACCCGTTTACAACCAAGGGAGAAGTTGCAAAAGAAACATTTTTTGCGGCCTTTTTCAAGGAGTACAGCGGAAAATTGTTAGCGCAAAGCGAAAAGGAAATCTTTACAACGCAGGATAAAAAGCGTCTTGAAAAAATGCAAAAATCAAGTGATGATTTTTTGCAGAGCGATTTTTTTTATACGGATATTGTTCCGGTAGATACGAAAGTGAAGAAAGTACAGGACAATCATGATGCATATCCGGTGCAGGGAATATTTGCAGTCTTTCTTCTTGGAATTATGTATTTTGCGAATGCAAAGAGATATGAGCCGAAAGGGATATGGGTACAGCATGCCTTTCCAAACAGGGAACGCTTTTTGTTTGCATGTGTACAGGAACTGGCTGCCGTGACGATTCCGGCAGTGGTCGGCTTTGTGCTGTTGCTTTTTGTTCCACAGTCGAGAGGGCTGGGGCAGGAACTGCTGTCATTTGTAATATTTCTTGTGTATGCTATAATATGGACGGCGTTGTATGCAAAAATTCCATCCAGCGCAGAAGGATTTCTCGCATATGGAATTGTAATGATGGCAATTGCTGTGATCATGTGTCCGGTATTTTGGAATGTGGGAGCCTATATTCCGGTCATGCGTTACCTGAAATATCTGATTCCGGTTGGCGTTTATGTGTAGTGATGGATACACACATAAGTTTGGTAAAATTGTTTACATCGTTATTTATTTATGTTATTGTATGAAAACAGATAGGATATGCGGCATGCATGGAGGGAACAATGGGGGAAAAATTTGCCGTAAATGAAAACTGCAGAAATGATGAAAGTGATAGAAATTCAAAATTTTGAAGCACCGGAGCTTGACGTGTATGCAAGACTGACCGAGAATCAGCTCGTCAATCGTGCAGACCCTGCAAAAGGGATGTTTATTGCAGAGAGTCCGAAGGTGATCATGCGGGCATTGGACGCCGGGTGTGTGCCGGTTTCTGTGCTGATGGAGAAAAGACAGCTGGAGACGGAGGGCGAAGCGTTAGAAGCCATTCGGATGTGCAGCAGTACAAATAAAGAGTTTCCGGTATATGTGGCGGAATTTGAAGTGCTGGCAAAACTGACAGGTTTTAAGCTGACGCGGGGAATGCTTTGTGCCATGTACCGGCCGAAACTTCGGACACCGCAGGAAATCTGCAGGGACGCAAGGCGTATCGCGGTGCTTGAGAATGTCGTGAATCCAACGAATGTAGGGGCAATCTTTCGTTCGGCTGCAGCACTTAATATGGATGCTGTGCTGCTGACCCCCGCATGCAGTGATCCGCTGTATCGCCGAGCAATCCGTGTCAGCATGGGGACGGTATTTCAGATACCGTGGACCTATATCGGAGAAAAGGCGGTCGATTGGCCAAATGACATGGGACAATTGCGGCAGATGGGCTTTCAGACGGTTGCCATGGCACTTCGGGAAGACTCTCTTGGAATTGATGACAAAAGACTTCATGCAGTGGATAAACTTGCGATACTGCTGGGAAACGAGGGAGAAGGACTGGCCGATGAGACATTGGCACAGTGCGACTATACGGTGCGCATACCGATGAGCCACGGCGTGGATTCACTTAATGTGGCAGCCGCCAGTGCAGTTGCCTTTTACGAATTAGGAAAATAGTACTTGGGGAGTATGTATTGTCGAAAAAAGGGACAAAAAAGAGATAAAAAGTTCTTGCATTGGAGTATAAAGTTTGCTATGATTACATCGACAAAGGTGTCAAAAGAATGGAAACATTCTTTTGGCGCCTTTTTGCGTTGTATGTATACTCAATGGATAGTGTCAAGTTTTGTATGAAAACTTGACATGTAGGGGCAATGCATCTTTGATGCATTACAATCATCAGCCCATTTGCTGAAAGCAAATTTTGTATGGGCTGATGTTCAAGGAAAGGAGATTAGAAAATGAGTGCAGGAGATACTGGTTTTATGCTGATTTGTGCAGCACTGGTGTTTTTTATGACACCGGGTCTGGCGTTCTTTTATGGGGGGCTGGTCAGAAGAAAAAATGTGGTAAATACGATGATGGCATGTGTGGCAATCATGGGATTATCCGTTGTGATGTGGGTTTTGTTTGGTTATTCTCTTTCGTTTGGAGGTAATCATGCAGGAATTATCGGTGATTTCCGATGGTTCGGATTAAGCGGAATTGGAATGGATGAAGCGGGACCATATGCTGCAACGATTCCGCATCTTGTGTTCGTTGCATTTCAGATGATGTTTGCAATGATCACACCGGCTTTGATTACAGGTTCCCTGGTTGGGCGTGTGAAATTTAAAGCGTTGTTCTTATTTATCGCGCTCTGGTCAGTAGTTGTTTATTATCCGATGGCTCATATGGTTTGGGGCGAGGGCGGTTTCCTTGCAGAAATCGGTTCGGTCGATTTTGCAGGAGGAAACGTCGTACATATCAGTTCCGGTGTCAGTGCGTTGGTTTTTGCACTTATTCTTGGACGAAGAAGAGGATATGAAAATACGGCATACCGTGTGCACAATATTCCGTTTGTGGCTCTGGGCGCTTTTATCTTATGGTTTGGCTGGTTTGGTTTCAATGCAGGAAGTGCACTTGGAGCGAATGGTCTGGCAGCACATGCATTTATGACAACAGCACTTGCAAGTGCGAGCGCAATGCTTTCCTGGATTTTTATTGATGTGATGAAAGATGGAAAACCGACGCTTGTCGGCGCATCTACCGGACTTGTTGTGGGACTTGTAGCAATTACACCGGGAGCAGGATTTGTTCCAATCTGGTCGGCAATCATTATCGGAGCGCTGGTCAGTCCAATCTGCTGTTTTACAATTTCACTGCTGAAAGGAAAACTCAAGATTGATGATGCGCTTGACGCATTCGGATGTCATGGAATCGGCGGTGTCTGGGGCGGTATTGCCACCGGAATTTTTGCAAAGAAATCCATCAACAGCGTTGCAAAATGGGATGGCCTGATCTATGGTGACTACCACCTGTTCGTTGCACAGATTATTGGAATTGTGGTAACATTGGCAGTAGCAATCGCAGGTACACTGATTTGTCTTGGCGTTGTTCGTCTCTTTACAGAATTGCGTGTAGATGAAAAGGCCGAGAAAGTTGGTCTGGATCTTTCACAGCACGGAGAAAGTGCTTATCCGACCTTCAACGGACTGGATTCATAAAACGAGCGGAATAGAAAAGGAGAATATGCCATATGTTAATAAAAGTAGAAGCAATTGTGCGTGAAGAAGTGTTTGAGGATGTCAAAGACGCATTAAATGGCATCCAGGTGAATGGAATTACCGTATCCCAGGTGATGGGATGTGGCGCGCAGCGCGGTTACAAAAAGCGTGTCCGTGGTACGGAAGTAGATGTAGTCATGCAGCCAAAGATCAAATTTGAGATTGTTGTAACTTCGGAAGAGTGGGAAAAAGCAACGATTGATGCGATTCAAAAAGCCGCTTTTACCGGAGAGGTGGGAGACGGAAAAATTTTCAGCTATGAATTGCGCAGCGCCTTAAAGATACGTACCCGTGAAAGTGGAGAAAAAGCGATCGATTAATGAAAATAGCGTTGAGATGACATGCGTTCTGTGGTAGAATTTGTATAGGTAAAAGGCAAAATTTCAGAATAGGAGATGGAACATATGTCAGAAACGGGGTTTTTCATTTTTCTGGCAGCAATCATAGGTGTCGCAGTATTGGGAGCGGTCATCGCGGTGATTGCGGCTGTATCTGGTGCGTCTGCAGCGATTGCGGATGAAGAGGATAGTGCAGAAGATGTATAGCGAAAAGACATCCGGCGAATTTGCAAGAAGCAGATTTGCCGGATGTTTTTTCATTAAAAAAGTATAAAGCTTTGGGTATTCCCCTTGTAAAATAAGGATTTATTTCTTTATAATGATGAAAGAGTCATAATCATATAATAGCAGGAGGAAAGCATGATTTCAAAGTATAGTGTAAAACGTCCCTATACCGTGCTGGTGGCAGTGGTACTGGTGATCGTTCTTGGTGTGGTCTCTTTGTCAAAAATGACGACAGACTTGTTGCCGGATATGAGTTTCCAGTACGCACTTGTCATCACGACAGATATGGGAGCAAGTCCCGAACAGGTGGAAAGTGATGTGACCGCACCGATCGAATCGGCGATGGCGACCACTTCCAACATCAAAAATATCAGTTCTATTTCTTACAATAGCTATTCCGTCGTAACACTTGAATATGAGCAGAATGCAAACATGGATTCGGTGGTCATTGAGATTCAGCAGAGTCTCGATCAGATTTCCGGCCAGTGGGATGATTCCATCGGAACACCGATGATTATGAAAGTGAATCCGGATATGCTTCCGGTATTGGCAGCAGCGGTGGATATGGATGGCATGGATGCTGCAAAATTGTCCGAATATGTGGAAAATGAACTCTCTCCTGCAATTGAAAGTCTTGAAGGTGTGGCATCGGTTACCACGACCGGACAGTTAGAGGAGAGTGTGCAGGTAACACTTGATCAGGACAAGATCGATGCATTAAACAAAAAGGTGCAGAAAAGCATCGACAAGCAGTTCGCAAAATCCCAGAAAGAAATTGATGCCAACAAAAAGAAGGTAGAAGACGGACAGTCTTCGATCAATACAGGCTCGGATCAGCTGACGGATGCCATCAATCAGACGATGGACAAGCAGCAGGAACTGTTAAAGACCGAGAAAGATTTAAAGAATCAGCTGGTCAATCTGAAAAAGCAGCAGAAATCTCTGTCACAGATTCAATCAGGCATTCAGACTTTTATGCAGTCAGATGCATATACGGGAATTGTCTCTGTGCTCAAGGACAATCCGCAGCTTGCAGAAAGCGAAGAGATGAAAGCACAGATCAAGCAGCTGAACAAAGTAGTGAAAGAACAGTTCGCGGCATTGTCTTCGCTTGGAATTACCGTAAATACATACGAAGACCTTCCGGCTGCTTCCGCAGAAGTCGGCAAGCTTCTGGCGCAGGTAAATACAGGAATTAAAACCATTGAGAGCGCACAAAAGAAGGTGGAGAGCGGCAAGGTCAGCCTTTCCTCTGCATTAGACACACTCAATGCAAATGCGTCACTTACAGCCCTGAAAGTAAGCATAAGTTCTGCGGAACTGACAAGTGCGGCATCTTCCTTAGAGGATGCACAGTCCAAACTCGACGATGCAAAAGACAGTGCTTATGATTCCGCAGATTTAAACAAGGTGCTCAGTGAAGACACAATCACAAGCCTTTTGGCAGCACAGAACTTTGATATGCCGGCAGGCTATGCGATGGATGGGGATACACAGTATCTTGTCCGTGTAGGCGATGCCGTGGAAGACGTCGAGGATCTTAAGAAACTTCCATTGATCGATATGGGAATTGACGGAGTTAAAACGATCTGTCTGTCCGATGTGGCGGATGTGACTGTGACGGATAATTCAGATGAGACTTACGCCGTGATCAACGGCAATCCGGGCATCATGCTTTCAATGGAAAAGCAGACCGGATACTCCACCGGAGAAGTAACGGACCGTATTCTGGAGAAATTCAAATCTCTGGAAAAAGAAGATTCTAATCTGCACCTGAGTGTATTGATGAATCAGGGTGTATACATTGACATGATCGTAAACAGCGTAATGCAGAATATGATCTGGGGTGCGTTGCTTGCCATCCTTGTATTGTTATTGTTCTTAAAAGATATCAAGCCGACGATTGTCATTGCATGTTCAATCCCGCTTTCGGTTGTAGCGGCGGTCGTACTCATGTATTTTACCGGAATTACGTTAAATATTATTTCCATGTCCGGTCTGATGCTTGGTATCGGTATGCTGGTGGATAACTCCATCGTTGTCATCGAGAATATCTACCGTCTCAGAGGAGAGGGCTATTCGATCAAAAAGGCGGCTGTGGAAGGTTCCAAACAGGTAACGGGTGCAATCATTGCATCGACACTTACTACTGTCAGCGTTTATGCGCCGATTATTTTTACCGAGGGAATTACGCGCCAGCTTTTCGTTGATCTGGCTTTGACCATTGCATATACGCTGGTGGCCAGCCTTGTGGTAGCGCTTACTTTCGTGCCGGCAATGTCCTCTGTGACATTGCGCCGCACCAAAGAGATCCGTCATCCGTGGTTTGATGCCATGAAGGAATGGTACGGACGGGCATTGGCATGGTGCCTGCGTTTTAAGCCGGTTGTACTTATTGTTGCAGTTGTGCTTTTGGTTGCGAGTGCGGCACTCAGCGTATCCAAAGGTTTGAATTTTATGGATATGGATATGGAGACCAACCAGATTTCGGTTTCAGTTTCTGCAAAAGAAGGAGAAAAGCTGACCTTCCAGGAACTTACCGAGGCATCGGATCAGGTAATGAAACGGATTTCAGATATCAAGGGCATTGATACCATTGGTGCCATGGCAGGAGGAAATTCGACGTCTTCCCTTATGGGTGGCGGAAACGACAGTGTGAGCATGTACATTCTTCTTGATGAGGATGCGGATGTGAAAGTTTCCGATGTCACAGATGCCATCACAGAAAAGACCAAGGATCTCGACTGTGAGGTATCTACCAATACTTCTTCCATGGATTACAGCAGTTATTTTGGAAGCGGTTTGTCTGTGCGTATCAAGGGAAATGATATTGAAACTTTGCAGAAGCTGGCAGGTGAAGTTGCCGATGTCATGAAAGATACGAAAGGAACGACGGATATCGATGACGGCATGGAAGATTCCGAGCCGCAGCTTACCATCTCGGTAGACAAGAAAAAGGCAGCAAAATACGGACTTACCGTAGCACAGGTATATCAGCTTGTCAGCGCCAAGATGGCAGACAGCAAGACGGTAACGACAATCACCACAGACATCAAAGATTACAAAGTCTATGTACAGACCGAGGAGCAGGCGGATACAAAACTTTCGGATATTAAGGATATGACTTTTTCTTATACGAATAAAAACGGAAAAGAAAAAGAGATTCCGCTCACAAAAATCTGTGAGATGAAAGAGACAAGTACATTGAGCACAATCAGCCGTGATGCGCAGACGCGTTACATTACAGTATCCTGCGGTGTGGATGAAGATCATAATGTGACACTGGTGAGCAACAAGCTGCAGAAAGCCATTGACAAACTGGATATTCCGGATGGATATAAAGTAGAGATGACCGGTGAGGACGAGACAATCAATGAGTCCATGAAACAGCTCGTACTGATGCTGGTACTTGCAGTAATCTTTATTTACCTGATTATGGTGGTACAGTTCCAGTCCCTGCTTTCGCCGTTTATCATTATGTTCTCCATTCCACTTGCCTTTACCGGTGGATTTATCGCATTGCTTCTGACCGGACAGGAGATCAATGTCCTTGCAATGCTTGGATTTATCATGCTTTCGGGATTGATTGTAAACAATGGTATTGTACTGATCGATTATATCAATCAGGCGCGACGTGCAGGAGCATCCAAAAAGGAAGCAATCATCGAATCCGGAAAGACCCGTGTGCGTCCGATCCTTATGACGGTACTGACAACGGTTCTTGCAATGCTGACGACGGCACTTGGCATCGGAGATGGCTCCGATATGATGCGCCCGATGGCGATCACACTGATCGGCGGACTGGTCTATGGTACGATTCTCACACTGATTGTGATTCCGTGTATTTACGACCTGTTCAATCGTGAGAAGGATATGACAGAAGAAGAGATTTAATAGAAAAAATGCATCTTGACAAACAAGCGTGCCGCAAGTAAGATATATTTTATATGAGAAAGTGAAGAGGAAGAGGAGTACATATGGAATTCCTGAAAGAGAAGAATGTTCAGCGGCTGAGAGACATTCGCAGGATGCAGTGTGGAAGGTAGCTTCGGAGCTGGAATATTTAGAAAGGTGCATGCATTGTTCCACAGATATTCCCGGATCGTCCCCGTTAACGGACATGATGAGTATTACAAAGGTGGTACCGCGAACAATTTCGCCCTTTGTACAGAAAAAGATTTCTGTACAGAGGGCTTTTTAAATGTTCTACAAATGTGATGCATCTTAGATGCATCATGTAGCGTCGTCCCTTTGCCGAAGGCAAACTATCATGGGACGATGTTCTACAAATGTGATGCATTTATTAAAGAAAGAAAGGAAGATATCATGAGCAAAGAATTAAGCAAGACTTATGATCCAAAAGATATTGAGGATCGTCTCTATAAGAAGTGGGAGGACAACGGCTATTTTCATGCAGAAGTAGATCGCAGCAAAAAGCCTTTTACAATTGTAATGCCACCACCAAATATTACTGGTCAGCTCCATATGGGCCATGCACTGGACAATACCATGCAGGATATTCTTATTCGTTATAAGAGAATGCAGGGCTACAATGCGTTATGGCAGCCTGGTACAGACCATGCTTCGATTGCAACAGAAGTTAAGGTAATCCAGAGTCTGAAGGAGCAGGGAATCAACAAGGCAGACCTGACACGTGAAGAGTTCCTGGAAAAATGCTGGGAGTGGAGAAAAGAGTACGGCGGACGTATCGTAAAGCAGCTGCGTAAGCTTGGTTCTTCCGCAGACTGGCAGCGTGAGCGTTTTACCATGGATGAGGGATGCTCTCATGCAGTACAGGAAGTATTTACCAAGTTATATAAGAAGGGATGGATTTATAAGGGATCCCGTATCGTTAACTGGTGTCCGGTATGTAAGACTTCTATTTCCGATGCGGAAGTGGAGCATGAGGAACAGGATGGCTTTTTCTGGCATATCAATTATCCGGTAGTAGGAGAAGAGGGACGATTTGTAGAGATCGCTACCACACGTCCGGAGACCTTGTTCGGTGATACTGCAGTGGCAGTCAATCCGGATGACGAGCGCTATCAGGATATTATTGGAAAGACATTAAAGCTTCCAATGACGGACCGTGAGATTCCGGTAATTGCAGACTCTTATGTAGACAAGGAGTTCGGAACCGGTTGCGTAAAGATCACACCGGCACACGACCCGAACGATTTCGAAGTTGGAAAGCGTCATAACTTAGAGGAAATCGTTGTAATCAATGATGATGCTACAATGAACGAGAAGGCCGGTAAATATGCAGGTATGGACCGTTATGAGTGTCGTAAAGCATTAGTGGATGATCTCGAAAAAGAAGGTCTTCTTGTAAAAGTCGTACCACATTCTCATAATGTAGGTGTACACGACAGATGTCACACAACTGTTGAGCCAATGATTAAGCAGCAGTGGTTCGTAAAGATGGATGAGATGATCAAACCGGCAGTTGAAGGTGTAAAGAACGGTGAGATCGAGCTTCTTCCAAAGCGTATGGACAAGACATACTTCAACTGGACCGATAATATCCGTGACTGGTGTATCAGCCGCCAGCTCTGGTGGGGACACCGTATTCCGGCATGGTATTGTGATGACTGTGGTGAGATGGTCGTATCCATCGAGAATCCGGGCAAGTGTCCAAAATGCGGATGCACACATATGACACAGGATCCGGATACACTCGATACATGGTTCTCATCCGCACTGTGGCCATTCTCTACCTTAGGCTGGCCGGAAAAGACGGAAGATCTGGATTACTTCTATCCGAACGACGTACTTGTAACCGGATATGACATCATTTTCTTCTGGGTTATCCGTATGATCTTCTCCGGATATGAGCAGATGGGCAAGGCACCATTCCACACCGTACTGTTCCATGGACTTGTCAGAGATTCCCAGGGACGTAAGATGAGTAAATCACTTGGAAATGGTATCGATCCACTTGAAGTTATTGACAAATACGGTGCAGATGCACTTCGTCTGACATTGATTACCGGTAATGCGCCAGGAAATGATATGCGTTTCTACTGGGAGCGTGTTGAGGCTTCCCGTAACTTTGCAAACAAAGTATGGAATGCTTCCCGTTTCATCATGATGAATCTGGATGGAATGGAGATTAAGGAGCCGGCATTGGATGAACTTCGTCCGGCAGATAAGTGGATTATTTCCAAAGTCAATACACTGGCAAAAGATGCAACCGAGAATATGGACAAGTTCGAGCTTGGTATCGCCGTACAGAAAGTATACGATTTCATCTGGGATGAGTTCTGTGACTGGTACATCGAGATCGCAAAAGTCCGTACTTACAAGAAAGATGAAAATCCACAGTCTGCAAACGCAGCACTCTGGACATTAAAGACTGTATTGACAGAGGCTTTGAAGCTTCTTCATCCATATATGCCATTCATCACAGAAGAAATCTTCTGTACATTACAGTCAGAGGAAGAGACAATTATGCTTTCCAAGTGGCCGGAATACAAGGATGAGTGGAATTTCCCGGCAGAGGAAGCTGCAATCGAGCACTGCAAGGATCTCGTAAAAGGCATCCGTAATGTCCGTACAGAGATGGATGTTCCACCTTCACGCAAGGCAAAACTGTTCATTACTTCTGAGGATGCAAATCTTCGCAATACGTTTGAAGAGAACAAAGAAGTATACGTAAATCTTGCTTCTGCAAGCGAGATTACGGTACAGGCAGACAAGAAGGGAATCGGAGAGGATGCGGTATCCGTTGTGATCCCTGGCGCTGTTGTTTATCTCCCATTAGAAGATCTTGTAGACTTTGAGAAGGAAAAAGAACGTCTCAACAAAGAAAAGGATAAGCTGACAAAGGAACTTGCACGTTCTAAGGGAATGCTTTCCAATGAGAAATTCTTAAACAATGCAAAGCCTGAAAAAGTACAGGAAGAGAAAGACAAGCTTGCAAAATATGAGCAGATGATGGCTCAGGTTGAGCAGCGTCTTGCCCAGATGAAGTAGATTTGCAGGAATTACGTCGCTTTTTGCGATATTTTTCTAAAAACTTTATAGAAATTTACTTGCATAAAAAAGTCACTATATTATAATGAAGAATGCCAACAGATGTCGCGATATCCTTCGTGGCATCTGTTACAAAGAATATAGTGTTGGCCTGGGCAAAAGGAGAACGAAAATGATAAATTTTGAGAAAGAATTGAAAAATTTCGAACCGAGTCTTGAAGTGGAAGAAGCAGAATCTGCTATATATAATCACGATTTAACAGATGTGACAGACATTATCACAGAAATTTTGCGTGATGTAAAAGAAAAGGAAAACAGATAAGCAGTGCAGACATAAGAGAGAGGTTCATATGATTTGTTATAGATGTGGAATGGAAGCTGGCAATGCGCGGCACTGTCCGTCCTGTGGGGCTGACTTAGAAGTGTTTCATCGAGTGATACGCATTTCCAATTCATATTACAACATAGGACTGGAACAGGCGAGTGTACGTAATTTATCGAGTGCGGTCATCAGCCTGAAGAACAGTCTTAAATTTAATAAGTACAACATTGATGCGAGAAATTTACTGGGATTGGTTTACTGTGAAATGGGTGAGACGGTTGCAGCGCTGAGCGAGTGGGTAATCAGCCGCAGCTATCAGCCGGAGAACAACATTGCAAACCGCTATCTGGATGAAATTCAGAAGAACCGGGGGCAGCTGGATGCGGTAAATCAGACTATTAAAAAATATAATCAGGCTTTACATTATTGTAAACAGGATAGCAGAGATCTTGCAATTATCCAGTTGAAAAAGGTATTGTCTTTAAACCCGAAACTGGTCAAGGGACACCAGCTTCTTGCACTGTTATACATCCAGGATGGCAAGTTGGAGCTGGCAAAGAAGACACTTCGCAATGCCGGAAAAATTGATGCCAATAATACTACAACTCTGCGGTATTTAAAAGAAGTTAATACTAGATTAAAGGAAAGAAATCCTTCGAAAAAGCCGAAAAACGATGATCTGATCTCTTACCAGAGTGGAAATGAGACCATCATCATGCCGAAGCGTTTCAAAGAGACTTCCATTGGTGCAACACTGGTATATATCGTAATCGGATTGTTGGTTGGTACCGCTGTGACAGCTTTTCTTGTCGTTCCGAATGTGCGTAGTCGTGCGATGGAAGATGCAAGGGCACAGGTTGCAGATGCAAGTGATACGATTTCTACTAAGGGACAGGAAATCAAAGATCTTGAAAATCAGATTTCAGATCTGCAGGACAAACTCGACGAAGAAACAAACAACAATGCAAAGGTTGCAGACCAGATTAAATCTTACGAGCGATTGCTTAAGGCATATGTTTCCTATGCGGATAATGATGTGATTGCGACAGGTGAGACTTTAGAAAAAGTGGATACATCCTATTTGTCAAAGAGTTCGAAAACCATTTACGACGATTTAAATGAAAAAGTGCAGGGGCAGTATCTTGAAAAACTGTATCAGGAAGGCTACAGATATTATCAGAGAGGTAACTATGATGATGCGATCAAGGATCTGAAGAAGGTTGTCAAGAAACAGGAAGATTTCCGGGATGGCTCCGCTGCATATTATCTGGCACAGTCATATCGAAAGAATAACAAGCTTGAGACTGCAAAGCAGTATTATCAGTACGTGGTAGATAATTATCCGGGAACGGAACGTGCGAGAACTTCGCAGAATTATGTGGATGCACAGGAATAAACAAACTATAATAAAATAATGATTTAACAAAAGAGACGTCATAGCACGAGGCTGTGAGGTCTCTTTTTTCTTTATAGCAATTTTTGGGAGGAGGACAACTATGGAATTACAATATCAGATTACAAAAGAACAACTGATTGTACCAATGCCAAAAGAAGTTGATCACCATATCGCGAAAACAATCAGCAGGGAAATTGATTTTATTATTGATTCCTGGCATGTGCGAAAACTGATTTTTGATTTTGCCGAGACGGATTTTATGGACAGCTCCGGAATTGGGGTTCTGATCGGGCGAAAAAAGACTATGGATATGCACAGGGGAGAAATCTGTGCAAGGAATCTTGGAGAGCGGGCGCAGAAAATATTTGACAAGTCAGGATTGGCACAAATTATCCTGGTAGAATCTGGAAGAGAGGAGAAACAGTGATGGCAGAGCAAAATCATATGCAGGTGATTTTTGACGCAAAATCAGTAAATGAGAGCCTGGCAAGGATGGTGGTAACTGCTTTTATGACGGATATGAATCCGACGTTAGAACAGATATCGGATGTGAAGACGGCTGTGTCGGAGGCAGTAACCAATGCAATCATTCATGGATATGAAAATAAGGAAGATTCGGTGGAATTATGCTGCGATAGAGATGGTCAGCAACTGATTGTAACAGTAGAGGATCATGGTGTTGGAATTGTGGATATCGAACAGGCGAGAAATCCGTTTTATACCACGAAACCGGAACTGGAGCGTTCCGGTATGGGATTTACATTTATGGAAGCTTTCATGGATAAGGTGGAAGTATGTTCGCAACTTGGTGTGGGAACAAAAGTAGTAATGTGGAAATACATAGAAAGGAACAGTGAAAAGTAATGAGTATGCAAATGAGGAAAATTGGCGCAAAGCCATAGAGGAGGCACAAAAGGGAAATAGAAAAATCAGGGATGCCCTTGTGTCAGAGAATATGGGACTTGTCTATATGGTGGCAAAACGTTTTCAGGGAAGAGGCGTAGAAGAAGAGGAACTGACACAGATTGGGGCGATTGGACTTATCAAAGCGATAGATAAGTTTGATCCGGAACTTCCATATACGTTTTCTACTTATGCGGTTCCAATGATCATGGGCGAAATCCGGCGTTTTTTGCGGGATGATAACATGATTCATATAAGCCGTCAGGTGAAGGAAAACGC
>ERZ1673700.2573-NODE-2573-length-13842-cov-10.973163_pt1 | contig 13842 bp, 9 predicted proteins | sample MGYA00580230_ERZ1673700 | MGnify/ENA primary metagenome ERZ1673700 (study PRJEB41218, sample SAMN15661782) | gut metagenome | host: Homo sapiens | place: Canada: London | collected 2015-08-20/2019-03-30 | study: EMG produced TPA metagenomics assembly of...
TTATTTAACTATAAATATAATTAAAATATAACATAGATTAAAAAATTTGTCAAGCATTTATTTTAAAAAAATTGTAAAAGATTATCGTTTCCAAAATGTATGAAAAGCAAAAACAACATTTTTATTTAAGAATAGTTAACGGGACTAAAACTAGATTGCTTTGTAAAAGGCTCGCAATGACAATTATTAAAAAACTAAATTTTAATAAATAGCCTTAAATCAAAATAAATTATTATAAATACCATTCACTTAACCAATTAAACTATTGCAAAAAATGTTATTATATTGTATTATTATTTGGACATTTTAGAATAAAAACTATTAAAAGGAGTATAAAAATGATAGTAAAACCTCAAATATCTAATAATGTATGCAGAACTTCTCACCCATTAGGTTGCAGGCAAGAAGTTGAAAATCAAATTAATTATGTTAAATCTAAACCAAAGATTAACGCCAATATAAAAAATGCGTTGATACTTGGAGCTTCTGGCGGATACGGACTAGCAAGCAGAATAGTTTTAGCTTACGGTTTAAACGCAAATACTATGGGCGTTTCTTTTGAAAGAGCGGCAACCGAAGAAAAAACGGCGACTCCTGGATGGTATAATAATCAAGCATTCAGCGAGTTTGCAAAAAGAGACGGACTAAAAGAAAAAACTATTGTGGGAGATGCTTTTTTAGAATCTTCAAAAGAAAGCATTATAAAGCAAGCTAAAGAATTCTTTGACGGAAAAATCGACATTCTAATTTATAGTTTGGCTACGGGAATAAGAAAGGACGAAAAAGAAAATATAACTTATCGCTCAACATTAAAACCCATTGGCAAAAAATATAACGGCATAGGCGTAGACTTTATGAAAGAAGAGCTTATAAATGTAGAAATAGAACCCGCAACCGAAGAAGATATAAAAGCTACAGTAAAAGTTATGGGCGGCGAAGATTGGAGTTTATGGATTGAAGATTTAATTAAAGCCGATTTGCTTTCGGAAAACGCTTTAACTTTAGCCTATTCTTATATAGGTCCTGAAATAACTAAAGCTATATACAGAGACGGAACAATCGGAAAAGCAAAAGACGATTTGGAAGAAACTGCAATTAAACTTGATAAAATGATGCAAGATAAACTCAAAGGACATGCTTATGTTAGCGTGGCAAAAGCCGTTGTCACGAGAGCATCCGCCGTTATTCCTGCAATGCCTTTATATATAAGTATTTTATTTAAAATAATGAAAGATAAAGGAATACATGAAGGTTGCATCGAGCAAATGTATAGACAGTTTAACGATAAATTATATTCAGGCAAAGGCGCTATAGTTGACGAAAAACATAGATTAAGATTAGACGATTGGGAACTTAGAGACGATGTTCAAAAAGAAGTTTTGGAATCTTGGAATAAAGTAAAAGATAACGACACTTTAAAAGCGAACGCCGACTTAAATCAATTTAGAGACGAATATTTGCATTTGCATGGTTTCGGTTTTAACGGAATCAATTATGACGCCGATGTGCAAATATAATTTATAATAAAATTAAAAATATTAAAAAATAATTAAAAAAATTGCTTCTTAAATAATTTATATTTACGGAGCAATTTTTATTTAATTTGCTCAAAAAATTTTAAACAAATTTTTTTATTTTTTATTATCTTAATAATAGATATTATGTTTAAATAAATAGCGGACATTGTCGATAATATATATAAGTCAACAAAATACTATAAAATTTTTATGTTGACTTTATTATGTATATATTTAATTTAAGAGGCAATTTTCAATGTCAGTAAAGCAGATTTCAGACAAAGAAATACTATCAATGTATTTAAACTATGAGAGAGTGGAAAAAGGCTTATCTTTAAATACTCTTGAATCCTATGGCAGAGATTTAGCGATATATCTCGATTTTTTAAGCAGAAATAAAAAAAGCATATTAAAAGTTAGCAGAAGCGATATTGAAAAATTTTTAGACGAAAGAAAAGAACAAGGCGCAAAATCTAGAACTGTGGCAAGAAATAAAGTTAGCGTTGTTAATCTCTATAAATTTTTGGTAATGGAAAATTATATTACAAAGAATCCAACCGATAATTTGGAGATTATAAGATTAAAAAGAAATTTGCCAGAATCTCTTACATCGCTTGAAGTTGAAAATTTAATTTCTGTTCATAACGAAAAAACCGATAAAGGCTTGAGAGATAAGGCTATTTTTGAGCTTATGTATTCTTCAGGCTTGAGAGTAAGCGAAATTTGTTCTTTAAAAATTGAAGATATATCTTTTGAAGGAAAATATTTAAGAATATTTGGAAAAGGCAAGAGAGAGAGAATCGTCCCAATTAACGATAGCGCTTTAGATATACTTAAAAGATACATAAATACAAGCAGAGTAATTTTAGTAAAAGGCAAAGATACTAACGAATTATTTTTAAATTTTAGAGGAGATAAAATTTCAAGAGTAGGAATTTGGAAAATAGTAAAAGAGGCTATGAGAAAGAGCGGAGTTGAAAAAAATATTCATCCTCATACTTTTAGGCATAGTTTTGCAACGCATTTAATTCAGCATGGGGCGGATTTAAGAGCGGTGCAGAGAATGTTAGGACACTCGGATATAACGACAACGGAAATATATACTCATGTTGATTCTTCCCATTTAAAAAAGCAAATTGACAAACATCCTAAACATCCTAAACATACGAGAGAAAATATGTAATTAAAATATAAATAAAGGAATAATTTTAAAAATGAAAAAAAGCATATTAGCCACGACTATATTATTATTAATTTCAGTTTCGCTTATATTATTGACTTTCGGAATCAGCGAAAGAATAGCCATAATAAATTATAATAACGAATCTACTCAATATAAATTAGACGAAGACAATAAATTTCGTAGAATAGATATGTATAATCCCGACTCACTTTCTTTAGCTACAGTAAAACCTATATACGATTATGATTTATCGGTAGATTTGGAAGATTTTTATTTTAAAGAAAATATAAGCGCCGATAGTAAAATAGAACTTTTGAATCAAGAATTATTATTAAGCGAAAACGAATTAAACGGAAATATGCCAAATCCAAATGTTTTGCCCGCTTTAGTATTTTCTGCAAATAATACGGATTCCGCTGCGGATAAATTAAGCGAAGCGGTTAATACGGCTATAAGAAATTCAAGGAATAGAGAAGCGCCGAGAGTTTCTATAGATTTGTCTAAAATTTCGGTTTTCAGATACGAACCCGTTGTAATAAACGCTTCAATATACACGGGAGATTTTATAAAAAATATAAGCATATATGTTAGATATAAATCGGATAAAATTGTAAAAAAGAACGGAGACGATAGATACGCTATAAATGTATTTAAAGTTCAAAACTCTCAATATAAAGGAACTTATTTGCATCCTTTCGGCGGAACTTTGGGAGAATATCAAGCTGTAGTTTTAGTTCAAACTGCAAAAGGAATATACGGATATACTAAAGATTTTACCGTAAAAGGAAGACAATCGCCGCCTGCAAAAGAAACTAAAAAAATAGCGACTTTAGAATATGCTATAGATTTAACTACGAAAAAAGTTCCGAGCGTTGAAACGGGAGAGTTAACAACTTATGATGCGATATATGATTGGATAAGATACATGAAATGCGATATATTCTGGGCTATAGGCGGACAAACTACGGGATGGACAAAAGGCATTAACTCTGACGAGCCTTGGGCAAAAGATATGATTAAAAATATTGAAAATTTAGCGTCTAGCAAGAAAAAAGGAAATGTTGAACTTGGCGCTTATGTTATGAGTTATTTTGCCGCAGGAGGCGGAGCGAGAAAAGGCGGATACGATGTTTCAATAGGTTATAATTCTGAAACAAAAAGTTTAGTTGAAAGCAGACATATATCTTTAGCCGATACTAAAAGAGTTCAAGATATAATAGATATTTTAAAAAGATACGATTCTAATCCAAATATTTCTTATGTCGGATTAGATTTTATAAGAACGGGAGAAGTTGATGGTTATGAAATGGTTGATGAAATGGTAGAGCTTACGGGCATATATGTTCCCGCTAATTGGAATACTATGAATAAACAAGCAAGAATGAGATGGCTTGCAGTTAACAGAGGAAAAAAAGAAATTGGAATGAAATGGCGATGGTTTAGAGCGCATAAAGAATCTTTAATAATAAAACAAATAAAAGAATCGGGAATAAAGAAAAAATTATGGGCTTTCACTTTAGGTTGGGCGCAAGGGCAAGAACATGGGCAGGACCCTTATATGTTTTTTGATGCTGGAATAGATTATGATGCGGTTATGATATACGAAGCAAACAGAGCGCAGCATGTTGGAATGCTTGCAAGTTGGCCCAGATATTTATCGGGAGAATATAATACTTTAGTCGGCAATATGATTGATAATAGACTTCAAGATGGAAGTTTAAGACCCGAATTAGAATATATGAAGAGAGTTTACGAATCGGAAGCGAAATTTAATAGAAGTAGTAGAATAAGAGGAGTATTCTTTCATGATATTTCAAGAATGTTATGGTCAAAATATAAAGGCTATGGAAATACTATAAGAGAATGGGCTAATATAAACGCTTCGATAGTTTCAAGAATAGAAGAAAAATATTCTGAAAATCCTTTTAATGTTAGCGTTAAACTTGACGAGAAAAGCAGAACGGGAATTTTGACTATAGTTAATAGAACTTCAAAACAACAAAAAAATGTTTCTATAAAAACGGATTTATCTCAAGCGTTATCGGCTATAGCTCTTGATTACGACACTATAAATATAGAAGCGAGAGAAACTGCCGAGATAAATTTTAAATACGCTTACGGAGGAAGTAGATATTCTTCTTTAATGTCTTTTAGAGTAATATCCGATTCGGGAGAAGAAAATGTCGCTGTAGCCTATACTTTATTGCATACTTTAATTCCTAAACCCGAACCCGTAAAAGACGAAAGCGCTATTATAGCTAAAGGCGAAGAATCTAAAAGCAATAGCGAAAAAAATACAAAAGACAATTAATTTATTATAAATAAAAAAATAAGAGGGGATTGATTTTTGCAATTCCCTTTTTTTATTTAAAAATTATTTAATAAATAGAATAATATTTTTTATGGAAAAATACAAAGAAGAAATTTTTAATAATTTTAATATATCAATCGCTCTCTATCGCCCTGAAATACCCGCAAATACGGGAAATATTGGAAGGCTATGCGTTGGGCTTGGAATAACTTTGCATATCGTCTCAAAACCTTCTTTTATTTTAAGTTCAAAAGAGATAAGGCGAGCGGGATTGGATTATTGGGAAAATCTAAATCTTATAAAACATGAAAACGAAAATACTTTTTTGGAATATTCTAAAAAAAATAATTTGAGAATAGTTCCCGTTTCAAAATTCGGAAATATAAGATTCGATAAATTTGATTATTCAAATAAAGATATATTTCTTTTTGGAAGAGAGAGTTCGGGTTTAAGAGAATCTTTATGGGAAAATAATTTAGACAATTCGATTTATATTCCTATGAGCGATAAAGTTCGTTCAATTAATCTTTCTAATTCTGCGGCTATAATTTCTTACGAAGCTTTAAAGCGTATTAAACTTTTATAAACATTAATTACGCTAATATTAGTATTGATTTATTTCATAGTGTAAATTAAAATGGCGCTATATTCTTATAAAGGCAGATAAATGATTTTTGAGAAACAAGATTACCAACAAGATTGCATAAACAATATAATTAATCTTTTAAAAGATTTTGATTTTAAGAAACATGATGCAAATAATCTTAAAGAAGTTTTTAATAATTTTTTAAAAGATAAAGTATCGGCGTTTGGATTAAGCGATAAATTAAATATAGATATTTTAATGGAAACGGGAACGGGAAAAACTTTTACTTATTTAAATCTTATATTTGAAATTAATAAAATATATAAACAAAATAAATTTATAATATTCGTTCCGAGAAAGGCAATTTTAGAATCCGTTAAACAAAATATTAAACTTACTAAAGATTATTTTTACAATCAATATAAAAAGCATCTTAAAACTTATGTATATAGCGATATTAAAAGTTTAAGCGCTATAGTTAATCATTATATTAAAAATAAAGAAGAATTAAGCGTTCTTATTCTTACTAATAGCGCTATGGATAAAAGATTGTCTATACTTCATAGAAATGACGAAGCTTTATTTAATACCAAAAGCGTTTTTGAAAATATAGCCGAGTTAAAACCGATTTCAATTATAGACGAACCGCATTTACTTAAAGGCGAGGCTTTCAGTAAATATTTTAATAAAATTAAAACTCTTTATTTTCGTTTCGGGGCGACTTTTCCAAAAGATAGCGATTTTTCGCTTTCAAATGTCGCTTATTGTTTAGATTCTATATCCGCTTTTAGAAATTATTTAGTTAAGCAAATAAGAGTGCATACTATAGGACGAGATAATCAGAGTCCTTTTTTATTATCTACAAATACAAAAATAAAACAGGCTATATTTTCTTATTTTAATTTTGGAATAGAAAAACAAACTAAAATTCATATAGGCGAAGATTTGGGAAAATTAGATTTAAGATTTAAAGGAATTTCATTAAATAAAATATCTCAAGATAAAGTTTATTTAAGTAGTGGAGAGATTATAGAAAAACAAAAAACTTATAAATTAGAAAATAACGAAATTACAAATTTATTAAACAAGGCTATTGATTTGCATTTTGAAAAAGAAGAAAAACTTTTTAAAGATAATATTAAAGCTTTAAGTTTATTTTTTATTCCAAATATTGAAGATTTTAGAGGAGAGAAGCCTTTTATAAAAGAAGAATTTGAAAGATTATATAAACAAAAGAGAGCGAAAATTTTAAAGCAAGATTTAAGTAAAGAATATAGAGATTATTTAGAAAAAGATTTTGATAAAGATTTTAACTTAAAAGTGCATGAAGGTTATTTTAGCGGAGATATTAAAAATAAAGAAGATAGAGAAGCGGATGGAGTTAAAATGATTTTGCAGGAAAAAGAAAAATTGCTTTCTTTCGATTATCCTTTAAGATTTATATTTAGCGTATGGGCATTGCAAGAAGGTTGGGATAATCCGAATATTTTTACTCTTACAAAAATTGCAAGCTCAAGTTCCGACACGAGCAGACATCAGCAAGTTGGAAGAGGATTAAGAATTTGCGTTAATAACGAAGGAAAAAGAATAAATCATAAATATTTAAATTATAATGACAATGAATTTTTTGATATAAATTATTTAGATATGCTTATAAGCGGAGAAGAGCGAGGATTTATAGAAGGATTGCAAAGAGAAATTATTGAAGCGAGTTTTACTTTAGGAGGCGATATTTTAGATAGAGATAGTTTAATAAAATTAGGATTAAATCAAAGAGAAGTCGACAGATTTACAATAGCTTTGGAAGATTTAGGTTTGGCGGAATTTGACGAAGAGAGCGACACTTTTAAAATAATATCTCCGATTTACGAAGGCATTATAAATGACGAAAAAATTAAAAATTTACTTAAAGATAAATTTGATAGAATATTAGAAGCATTTAAAGAGCCTACAAATAAACATTCGCAAATTATAAATTCAAATAAAAAAGAAGAGAAAATTAAAATCAGAACGAATTTGTCTAAAGAGTTTAAAGAATTATGGCAAACTATAAATAAGAGAGCGATTTTAACTTATAATAATATAAATAAAGATATTCTTTTAAAAGAGATTACAAAAAGATTTAATAATGAAAAAATTGAAAAAGAAAAAATAATTTATGAGAAAAAAATTTACGATACGAAACATAATAAAATAATTACCGAAGAAGTAAAATCTTTCGCTATAAAAGATTATTCTAAAATATTAAAGATAGAAGATTTAATTTTAGATTTTTCAAATGACGAAGGAATTCCTATAAAATTTTTAATTGAAATTTATAATAATCTTAATAAAGAAAATTTTATTAACTCTCCAAAAAAAGCTTTTGAAACTCTTAAATATATTATTAAAGAAGAATTGCATAAAAATCTGCTTTTGTCCGTAAGCTATGATTTTTGCGAAAATTCTTTTTCAAATTCTTCTTTTATAAACGGATATGATATTTTATATAATAAGGACGGAACGCCAAAAGAAGATATAGAAAAATTTAAATTGGGAAGATATATTACTAAAGATAAAAAACCGAGCGAAAATTATCTTTACGAAAAAGCAGTTTGGGATTCTAAAATTGAGGAAGAGGTTATTTTAGAAGAAAACAGATTAATTGACGATAAAACTTTAGAAGTTTTCGCTAAACTTCCAAAGTTTAAAATTCCAACGCCTTATAAAGATTATGAGCCAGATTTTGCATATTTATTAAAAAATAAAAATAATCAAAAAATATTTTTCGTATGCGAAACTAAAGGCTATGATAGAGAAAGCGATATTCCAGAAGATGAGATGCAAAAAATTAATTACGCTAAAAAGTTTTTTGAATGCCTTAATAATAATCTTAAAAGAGAAGATATAAAAGTAATTTATAGAACGAGAATAAATAAAGAAAATTTAATTGAAGTAATTCAAAAAGCTATGGCAATATAGGAGATTAAAATGATAAATAAAAATGAAGCTATAAAAAATAATATCAAAGTTGTAGACAATTCTATTAAAAACGAGTTGTTTGAAAATTTAAAAACAAATTTTCCGCAAACGATTATAGAAGGCAAAGCGGATTTAAAAGCTATATCTTTACTTTTGGGCTTGGATAAAAAATCAGATATTTCGGGCTATGAGCTTACTTGGACGGGAAAGGGACTTTCAAACGCTCTTTATAGTTCGCCTTGTAATAAAGAATTAAAATTAGAAGAAATTTTTTCTAATGCGGATTGCAAAAATTTAAATTCGTCAAATATTGAAATGAAAGATTCAAACAATCCTAAAAATATAATAATACGCGGCGATAATTTGGATGTTTTGAAAATTCTAAAATCGGCTTACAGTGAAAAAATAAAAATGATTTATATCGACCCGCCTTACAATACGACAAATGAAAATTTTATTTATCCCGATAATTTTAGGCAAGATTACAAAAAGATTTTAGAGGAAGTTGGCTTAATTGAAATTGACGAAAACGGGCAAGAAGTTGAAAGCGAGGATTTGAAATTTTTTAAAAACATTCAAGGAAGTAGAACGCATAGCGGTTGGCTTTCTTTTATGCTTCCGCGTCTTAAACTTGCGCGCGATTTGCTTAAAGAGGACGGCGTCATTTTTATTAGCATTGACGATAATGAACAGGCAAATTTAAAACTTTTATGCGATGAAATTTTCGGGGAAGATAATTTTGTAGCGTGTTTAATATGGAATTCTATAAATAGTGTTTTAAAGCAATCAAAATTTATTAGAAAAGAACACGAATATATTTTGATTTATGCAAAAGATAGGGATAATTTAGAATTTACAAAATTAAAAAATACTATGGAATTTTCAAATCCTGATAACGACCCAAAAGGCGAGTGGTTTAGTAGCAATGCAGCTTCTCCAAATCAAAATACAGATAAAAATAAATTTTCGATTAAATTACCAAATGGTAATGAATGCATAAGAAGTTGGAAATTTAGTTTAGACGATTTTCAAAATGGTAAAGTTAGTTTATATTTTAAAAATGGAAATGTGCCAAGACTTAAAATTTACAAAAGTGAGTATGATGAAAATACTCAAATCCATTCTAGTATTTTTAAAGATTTAGGCTCACTAACTACCGCAAAAACAGAAATTAAACACCTTTTCCTTGAATGTAAAGACGATGTATTTGATACTCCAAAACCTATAAATTTAATAAAAACATTATTACAAATTTCAACTACGCCAAATTCAAACGATATTATTTTAGACTTTTTTGCAGGAAGCGGAACGACTGCCCAAGCGGTAATGGAATTAAACGCAGAAGATAAAGGCAATAGAGAGTTTATTTTAGTTCAAATTGACGAAGAGATAAAAGAAGATAAAAGCAAGAGCGCTTATGATTTTTGTAAGAAAGAATTAAAAAGCGAAAATCCTGTAATTAGCGATATTACAATAGAGAGAGTAAAAAGAGCCGCTCAAAAAATAATTCAATCGTCAAAAGACAACGATTTAAATTTAGGCTTTAAAGTTTTTACTTTAGAAGATAAGCCCGAAATTATAATAGATAAAGATAAAAATTTAAAATTAATTAATCGTAGAAATTTAAGCGTTATCGATAAGGTTGTTAATATGTTTCTTATTAGCGGAAAGACTCTCGATAAGAAAATTGAAAATATTTTTGACGGAAAACTCTATAAATGCGAAGATTCTTTTTATTTGATAGAATGCGATAAAGAGATTTTAAAATATTTAATAAAAACTCAAAACGAATATATTTTTATAGACGCTTACGGAGATATAGAATTGGAAGATTTTTTAAATTTGGATGCGGGATTTAAAGAAAGGTTGAAGGTTGTTTATTAAAAGATTAGATTTTATTTTTTATTTTTTTAATGCTTTTTAATCAAAAAATAAATTATAAATTTTTTAAAGTCGTTTATATTTATACAAATTTAATAATCAACTTCTTATTTAAAAATTTAGCCGCTTTTTCCAAAGTATCCAAAGTCACCGATTGATTATTTTCGTCTAATAATCTGTTAATTGCAGCTCGGCTCGTATGCATTCTATTTGCTAGTTCTTGTTTTGTTATCGCTTCTTCTTTCATTATATTTCTTAATTGATAAACTATTAACTCTTTTGAAGATAAAGCCAAGCATTCTTCTAAAATTCCTTCTTCAGCCAAATATTCTATAAAATTAGAACCTATAGGATTTGTTTTTTTATTTTCATTTAATTTATTTACGCTTTTCATTTTATATATTATAATAGTATCATTTTTGATACAATTATCAATATATAAATAAATTAAAAATATGAATTATTACAATTAATTAAATATTTAAATATTTTTCTATCTCGCCGAAAGCGATTCCCGATTTCTCTTTAACATAAATATCGACTATAGAATTTGTAAAACTTGAAGGCTCGGGATTTATCTCTATAATTTTAGCTCCCGACCTTTTCGCCAAATGCGGAATTTGAGCGGCTGGCATAACCTCTCCGCCTGTGCCAATTATAATAAATAAATCGCTTTTGTTAGCGTCATCGATTGAACTTTGAAAATCAAAAGAAGGCAATTGTTCGCCAAAAAATACAAACGCTGGTTTTAATACAGAAGAACATTTTTCGCATGCTGGCGGATTCATAGATAATATTTCTTTATTTATTTTGTATTTATTTTTACATTTCATACAAACCGCATATTTAGCCGTTCCATGAAGTTCATAAACTATTTTGCTTCCCGCTTCCTGATGCAAATTGTCTATATTCTGCGTGATAACCGAACGCATTATTCCCACTTTTTCCAAATTTGCCAAAACTATATGAGCCTTATTCGGTTTTACATTATCAATCGGCTCGTAAAAAACTTTTTTTAAAGATTGCCAAGATTCTTTTGGATACCTTGTAAAATAAGATATTTCTGCAAATTGACTTCCATGCTTTTCCCATAAACCGTCAGGACCTCTAAAAGGCGGAACTCCACTCTCAACGCTTATTCCCGCTCCCGTGAAAGCTACGGCATATTTTGATTCTTTAATCGTTTTCGCTATTAATTTATAATCTATCATAATTTTATTATATAATATTTAAAAATTTTTACCAGACTATATAATAAAAATTATGATAAAAAAAATTATAAAGAATTTTATAAAAAATATTTTTGAAATAATTTTTCCAAATCATTGTATAATTTGCGGGAATATGATTGAAAGCGAAAAAATAAATTATATATGTATAGATTGTATAAATAAAAAATTAGATTATATTCATGCGGACGATTATATTCGCTGTGAAAGATGCGGAAAATTATTAGAAGATAAAAATTCAACTTGCGCTTGCAAATACGAAGAAATTTATTTTGACGAATGCAAATCAATGCTTTATTATAAAGATATAACGGTTAATTTAATTCATAAAATGAAATTCGGACATAGATATTTAATAAGCCAAGATTTTGGAGTAATATTATCTTTTTATTATAAAGATTATATAAAAAAATTTGACGCGATAACTTTTGTGCCTTTGGGAAAAAATAGATTTTTTGAAAGAGGATATAATCAAAGCGAATTAATAGCAAAAACAATTTCAAAAATTTTAAATATAAAATTAATCGAAAATATGATTATAAGAAAAAAAGAAACCTATCCTTTAAGTATGATAAAAGATAAAGAATTGAGAAAGAAAACTATAAAAGGCGCTTTTGTTATAAATAAAAATTTTAAATTAGAAAATTCTAAAAAAATAAATATTCTTATAATAGACGATGTTTTTACGACGGGAACTACTTTAAATGAAATATCTTTTGAAATTAGAAAAATAGAGAATATTGATAAAATAGGAGTTTTAACTGTCGCTAGAGTTAATTGATTAATATTTTAAATTATGAAAGACTACATATAAAAGCGGATTTTATGAAATGTTATATACTCAATCTTTATATTTCAAAATGTATATTTAGACGAAAACATTTTTTAGAATTTTTTTTAAAAATGAAATCTAATTATAGAATATAAAAAATAATTTTATAACTGCATTTATACAATTTGTAAAAAATAGCATTTAATTGGAGATGGCGGGACTCGAACCCGCGTCCTACGAAGCGCCCCATATTCGTCTACATAGCGTATCTTATCTTTAAAGTTTCGCCTAACGGCTATAAGATAAGCAGAAAAACCGCAAGACTAGTTTGATTATACATGTATTCAAGTTCAAACGGCGCTCGATACAAGTTCTATGTGTTTCAACGCCGATAAAATAACCCATAGACAAATCATAAAATCAGCGACAGCCTCAATTAGGCTGCAATTGCATATTCGTCTGCAATTATAATTTTAGTATGATATTAACGCGCATACACCTAGCGCGACTATGCAAAATATGACTCAACCATCGCAGTCGAAGCCAGAGCATCCCCTTTCAAAGAACGATATATCTATATAATACGAAATTTTTTATAATTGTCAAGAACTTTTTTCGGATTTATAATATAAAACTTTATATATAATATAATCAAATTTTATAAAAATTTAAATTTTATATCTTTAATATATATAATTAAAAAAGTAATTGCGATTATTTCGGAATTTGAGGCTTTATAGAATTCTATAGAAATGTATAAAAAATATTTTATAATAATAACGATTTTAGCGAATATTTAGTATGTGATAAAAAACTAATCTATACTTTGCGTTCTTGGATTATTCAAAATTTTGAATTCGCTGCTGACTCTGGGAGATGTTTAACCGCCTCTATATATAGTAAATAATATGTATATAATATAAAAAATTTTATTAAAACAGGAGAAATTAAAATGAAAAACAATTTAACCGAAAAAGACATTAAAACTATAAACAAATGGGCTGAAAAATATGGTATTAAAGAATTAAAAATTAATGATAAGGAAAAAAATTTTAATCTTAAACAGCTTTGTATATTTAATACAAATATAAAATATATTACAGCTGCGATTTTTAAAATTACGAACCTTAAAAGTCTTTCTATTTACTGTAATAATTTAAATCGACTGCCAAAAGAAATAGGCGATTTAATTAAACTTAAAGAACTTGATATAATTAGTCGATGCTTAATAGAATTACCAAAAGAGATAGGGAATTTGAGTAATATTAAAAAACTTTCTATTTACTGTGAGAATTTAAAACAATTACCAAAAGAAATAGGCGATTTAATTAATCTTAAAGAACTTTCTATTTATTGTGAGAATTTAAAAAGTTTGCCAAATGAGATTGAAAAATTAACTAAT
>ERZ1673700.2574-NODE-2574-length-13841-cov-5.298419_pt1 | contig 13841 bp, 13 predicted proteins | sample MGYA00580230_ERZ1673700 | MGnify/ENA primary metagenome ERZ1673700 (study PRJEB41218, sample SAMN15661782) | gut metagenome | host: Homo sapiens | place: Canada: London | collected 2015-08-20/2019-03-30 | study: EMG produced TPA metagenomics assembly of...
ATTACAAAATATATTGCACAAATAGTTATAGAAAATTCAATACTAATTCCACTAAACATTGGAGTTCCACCAAATAAATATTGGCTTAGATCCCAGTTAGGTGTTACAAAATATTTTACCCAGTCCCATTTATAAGATATAGCAATCATATTAATCACATCACTACCCATGTATCCAAGTATAGGTAATGCAACTGCAAGTGGTGAATTTAAGAAAAGTGTACTTAATGCAAAAGCTAATGTTCCAATTAAAATAAATATTGGTAATTTACATATAAATATTAAACCAAGATATGCAAAAATGTTTAATGTTACAATACTATTAGTTGTAAAATCAAACTGTACAACATTCATCATATAAGTTCCGAAGCCATATACGATTCCACCAATAATAAATTGTAATAATAAAATTGTGGCTGTAGTAATAAGCATTGTTATAAATACAGCAATTAATTTTGAAATAAGTATTTTAGTTCTACTATATGGTCTAACTAATAGTAATTTTACAGTACCTTTATTAAACTCTTCACTAATCGAAACTCCAGCAACTATAACAACAATCATAACTATAATTGCGATATATGTGCCTATTGAATTTTGAAAGGTATAATTTGCTGTAGCAGTATTTTGATATTCTGTATCATTATATAAATCATATTTATATAAATTTGCTTTTTCTAAATATCCATTTATTTCTGATTTTTCTTCATCTGTTAAATTTTTACCTTGTGATGATTGAATATAATTACTCATATACATTCTATAATTTTGTACAGCTATACTTTTATAGTTATCACTACCATAATTAATGTTCTTATCTAATCTTAAATTAACTACTTCTTTTTGTAATTCTAAACTCTTTAATTGAGTTTTTAAATCTTCATTTTCACTATCTTGTGCTATTAATGTATTTAATTCTTCTATTTGTGTATTTAAACTATCTAATTCTTTATTTGCAAAATACTTCCAATCATTATTTTTTAAAGCTGTAAGCATTTCATCATATTGAGCCTTAGAAATAGTAAGTGCTTCATTATTTTTATCTATATATTCATAATTGTTCATTTCCTCTATTATAGGAGAAATAACTGTTCCAATTACTTCTGCTTGCCAGCTAGTTTCTTTATAATCTTTTGCAAGAATTGCTAAATCTTTTTGTGATTTAGTTTCGACATATTTATTTATATCTGAAGGTTTATTAGGGTCTAAATTTGATAACTCTTCATCTAAATATCGTATATAACTTTCTGAATATGCAGAATATGAATTTGACATGTTTTGACTTATTTTATTTAAAACGTTAAAGCCTATTATTATAACCAAAATAATTACTCCAATAACAATCATACTTTTCTTAGAAAAAATCTTTATTAACTCATTTTTTATCAACTTACTCAATTACATTACCCCCTGTTTTCTTTAAGAATGCATCTTCCAAGCTTAAATTTTCTTCTGAAACATTATATATTTTTACATTTCGTAAAACTAATTCTTTAATTAGAAGAGGAACTTTTTCTTTCTCTATATAAACTCTAACTTCTGTTTCTGTTAAAATATTCATCTTATAATCTACGATAGATCCTATAACACTAGAGTCTTCCACTTCTAATATATAACAATTGTTTTTAATATCTTTTTTGAATGTATCTATATCGTTTGTTTCTACTATTTCGCCATTCTTAATAATTGATATCTTATTACAGAATGTATCTAACTCTGCTAAATTATGGCTAGATATTAAAATTGCCATATTTTCTTGTTCAGCCAATTTTTTAAGCAATACTTTTACTTCTTTTATTCCTTCAGGATCCAAACCATTTGTTGGTTCATCCAATATTAATAATTTAGGTCTGTGTAATAATGCTTGAGCGATTCCTAATCTTTGTCTCATTCCTAATGAATACTTAGAAACCTTATCTTTTATTCTATTTTCTAGTCCAACTAGTTTTACAATTTCATCAATTCTTTTTTTGTCAACATTTTTATATAGGTTGGCTACTAATTTTAAATTTTCATAACCAGACATATACATATATAAATCTGGACTTTCTACTATTGTTCCTACGTTTTCTATTGCTTTTTTAAAGTTCTCCTCTATATCATATCCATTAATATATACCTTTCCAGATGTAATACTTTGAAGTCCTAGTATAAGTTTTATAGTTGTGGTTTTACCCGCTCCATTCGGACCTATAAATCCTAAAATATCTCCTTCCAATAATTGTAATGATACACCTTTTAAAATTTCTTTCTGACCGAAAATTCTTTTTTAAATTTTCACATCTTAATACAATCTTTTTCAAGTCTTTCCCCTCCCTATTGTTTTTACTGTTCATATATTAGCACATAAATATTAAGGAAAAAGTATACAATTTATTAAGATTTTATTTAGGAGGATTATTTTGAAAATTAAGGTTATACATTTATCTAAAATATTACTTTTTTCAGCATTATTAGTCACACTGCTTACTGTTGGTATTTCTATTGTTCTTGCAACTTCTGAGGATTATATAGAAGTTCCAATAATTATGTATCATAGCATTTTGAAAGATCCATCAAGGTCTAATAAATATACTGTTACTCCTACTGTTTTAGAAGAGGATTTAAAATATATTAAAGATAAAGGATATACTACAGTTACAATAGCTGATTTAATTTCTTATGTATATAATGATACACCACTACCAGAAAAACCAATAGTACTAACTTTTGATGATGGTCATTATAATAACTACGGATATTTATTTCCTTTGTTAGAAAAGTATGATATGAAAGCAGTTATATCGATTGTTGGTTCATATACAGATAAATTTACTGAAACAGATGAAGCAAATCTAAATTATTCATATTTAAGATGGAAAGATATTAAAGAATTAATGGATACTGGACGTATAGAATTTCAAAACCATACATATAGCTTACATAGTAATACTGGAAAAAGAATTGGTACAAAGAAAATAAAAGGTGAAACAGATGAACATTATAAAAGTATTTTAAAAGATGATATTTTAAAGCTTCAACAAGAATTTGAAGAAAATACTCATTATACTCCACAATGTTTTACATACCCTTTTGGAGGAATTAGTAATGCATCATTAGACATAATAAAAGAATTAGGTTTTAAAGCAAGCTTATCTTGTGAACAAGGCATTAATAAACTAACTAAAAATCCTAATTCCTTATATTTATTAAAAAGATATAATAGACCAAGTTATATTAGTACATATAACTTTTTCCAAAAGATTAATTAACTTTTATAATTTCATATTGTCTAGTACCTAGGCCAATTTTCTCGGCATGTTCTAGACAAGATTTCCATTCACTCTGTGGTGTTGTGTTTTTAAAGTGATCATGATAATCTTCAAAATCTTTTGAATGCATGTTTTCATCTAATTTGCTTCCAGGTATAGGTTGCTCAGCATTACATGCATCTGCACATGCTTGATCTAATGCTACAGGGTCAAAACTTGCAAACATTCCTATATCTGGTAATATTGGAACATCATTTTCTGCATGACAATCGCAATATGGCGAAATATCTAGAACTAAATTAATATGAAAATTTGGTCTTCCAGCTAATACTGCTTTTGAATATTCTGCCATTTTCTTATTTAATAATTCATTTGCATGAGAATTATTATTATATATTGCATCAAAATTACAAGCACCTAAACATCTACCACAACCAACACATTTGTTATGATCTATATGTGCTTTTCCATTTTCATCAAATGAAATTGCACCATGTGCACAGTTTTTAGCACATAAATGACATTTTTTACATTTTTCTATATCTACAGATGGTTTACCAGAGCGATGTTGTTCCATTTTTCCAGCTCTACTGCCACATCCCATTCCAATATTTTTTAAAGCTCCCCCAAAGCCTGCTGCTTCATGTCCTTTAAAATGATTTAAAGAAATAAATATATCTGCATCCATTATAGCTCTTCCAATTTTGGCAGTTTTTACATACTCTCCGCCTTCTACTGGTACTTCTACATCATCAGTTCCTTTTAACCCATCACCTATAATTACATGACATCCAGTAGAAAATGGGCTAAATCCATTTTCGTATGCTGCTTCTAAATGGTCTAAAGCATTTTTCCTTTGTCCAACATATAAAGTATTGCAATCAGTTAAAAATGGTTTGCCTCCTAATTTTTTAACAACATCAACTACAGTTTTTGCATAATTAGGTCTTAGATATGCCAAGTTACCTGGCTCACCAAAATGAATTTTTATTGCAACAAATTTATTTTCAAAATCGATATTTTCAATTCCTGCTTTCTTCATTAATTTCTCTAATTTCTTTTGTAAATTTGTTCCTGGTAATGATCTAAAATCTGTAAAATATACTTTTGCTTTTTCTTCCATCTTTATTCCTCCTAAATATTTTTAAATATATTTCCTAAACTATCTTTAATAACTAAATTTGCCACATTATCAAAAGGAGTAGCAGCTTTATTTATTAAAATCAAGTTGTTTCCATTATAATATCTAATAAGTCCACTTGCTGGGTATACTGTTAATGATGTTCCTCCAACGATTAATATATCACAATTAGAAATTTGATATATAGCCTCTTCTAATATATCTTCATTTAAACTCTCTTCATATAAAACAACATCAGGTTTTATAATTCCTCCACATGTACATTTTGGAACACCTACTGAATTAAACACATATTGTGCATCATAAAACTTGCCACATTTCATACAATAATTTCTATGTACACTTCCATGAAGCTCTAGAACATTTTTTGAGCCTGCTTTTTGATGTAGTCCATCAATATTCTGAGTTACTATAGCTTTTAATATTCCATTTTGTTCTAATTCTGCAAGCTTTATATGTGTAATATTTGGTTTATATTTTAACGAATTCATTTTAGCCTTATAAAATTCATAAAATTCTGCTGTATGATTAATAAAAAAAGTATGGCTTAATATTTCTTCTGGAGGATATTTATATTGCTGATTATATAGTCCATCTTTACTTCTGAAATCAGGAATTCCACTTTCTGTAGAAACTCCTGCCCCACCAAAGAAAACCACACTTTTACTTTTGTTTATAATTTCTTTTAAATTACTCATTAATTTCACCTTATAATTTAATTATCAAAAGATAATAGTTTCTTAATAAATGCTATTAGTCTGTTTTTATATATTATAGCTAGTGCATTTTTACTGTTCTTTTTCTTAAGTTGCTTTTCTTTTTTATTTAAACTTTCTACTATTTTTTGATAACCTTCTTCATAAAACTTATCTTCTTCTACAACACCTCTATAATTTTTTAGCTCTTCAAGTTTTTGCTTTACTTCTTTTATTTCTTCTTCACTAGTTATATGAATAGGCATATAGTAAAAATAAAATTTCATAATATAATTTTGAATACTAAAATACATTTCTCTTATTTCTTGCTCTACTTTATATAAATCGTCTGTAGTTTTGTAATCTAATATTAGATAATATAATTTTTTAAAATCGCCTGTAAGTCTTTCTATATTTCCATTTGAGATTTTATTTATTAAAACATAATAGTCGTCATTATTATTTATAACAGTTTCTACAAACTCTTTTCTGCCAACTAAAAAATCTATTTGCATAATTAGATTAACTAATAACGCATAATCTCCTTCTATTAAAGAAGATAAAAATATTCCAAATACATTCATTCTTTCTTTTAATTCTTGAGTTAAAAGTTTAGCTGCAAAATTATTTAAAGACTCTTGGAAACATGTTTGTTCCCTTCCATCTTGTAAAAAATGTAAATATTCTATAACTAAAACTTCATTAATAGAATTTGTATGAATTTTATTAGAAAAATATATAACTCCATTTGAATAATAATGAGACATATTTCCATCTTCAAATTTTGCAATTTTTATTTGACATTGCTCTAATTTTTTTAATAATTCATCATATTGCTCTTTTAATTCTGTAAATACATTTGAAATTCTTATAGCGATTTCGTTTGCTATCTTATTTACTTTATATTGCGGTATTTCTTCTATTATTTCTTTTATCTTTTGCTCTTCCATATTAATTACCCCTATTATTTTATAGTTTTCTTTTGTTATGAACTAATTTTTATTTATTAGTAATTTTATTATATAATTTTCTTGTTTTCCAATAATATACAAACCTTCTCTTTTCTTTATAAACCAAGATGTTAAATCATTATATTTTTCACCATCTATTATTAAACCATTAAAATCTGAAGGATTTCTTACTCTATACTTTTCATTTTCTAAATCTATTACAACTGTTTTTATTATTCCTGCTTCTTCTAACTTTTCTAATTCTTCCATTCTTGCTTTACTGTTTTTTGCAATTTTACTATATTGCCATGTTTTAACAATATAAACTATGGCTCTTAAACTTATAAGAGTAATAGTTGCAAGTATTGCACTTAATATAATTATAGTATCATCACTCATAATATTTACTTCCTTATTTTAATATTTACTCGAATTATATCACAATAGAAATAAAAAAAACAGATTTATTAAAAAAATCTGTTTTTTACAAACTGTATTTAAATATTGCATGCAGATGTGAAATTTATTTTTTTGCTATAGTTAATTTATTTTTTAAATCATTTTCAATATTTACTAATTCGTCCTCAACTTCTTTTCTCTTTGTTCTGCCTTCTTCACTTATTTTTATTGTTTCTTCAATAGTTGTAATTAAATCATCATTAACTTTCTTAAGAGTTTCTATTTCAACAATACCTTTTTCATTTTCTTTTGCAATTTCTATAGTATTAGTTTTTAGCATTTCAGAATTTTTCTTTAATAAGTCATTAGTTGTTTCTGTTACTTGCTTTTGTAAATCCAAAGCACCTTTTTGTTTTACAATACCTAACGCAAGAGCGATTTGGCTTTTCCATAGTGGAATCGTATTTAAAATTGATGATTGTATTTTATCTACTAAAGCTTTATTTCCAGATTGTAAAAATCTTATTTGTGGGGCAGTTTGTATTGCAACAGCTCTAGTTAGTTTTAAATCATGTACTTTTTTCTCAAATCTATCAATAAAGTCATTCATATCTGCAACTTTTTGTGCATCTAATGGATCATTTGTTTCTTTTGCCTTTGCTTCTAATTCTACTAAATCTTTTGTTTTTAATTCTTCTATTTTTTTGTTACCAGCTATAATGTATAAATCTAAATTATGAATACATTCTGTGTTCTTCTCAAATAGATTGTCAAACATAACAATATCTTTTAGTAATACCATTCTTTCTTTGTCAAGTTTCTCGGTTATTTCATCTATTTGATTTTCCATTTTTTGATATTTAGCTAAGAATTTTTTTGTTTTATCAACTAATTTACCTATAATAGGAATATTTTCTAATGGATCTTCTTTTATTAAACCATTAACATCTGTATCTTTAACTTTTACCATTAAATCTGATAATATATCTCCTACATAACCAGAATCTTTAGCTCTAACATCTTCTATCATTTTGTCAGAAAAACTAGCAATATCTGCTTGGGCTCCAACACCATATTGTATAACACCATTGGAATCTCCTGTTTTTACATTGCTCATAATTAAAGCTACTTGTTTTTTATCTTCTTCTGATAATTTGTCATAATCATATATTTTTTCCTCTGATAAGCTATTTTTTTGTTCTACTAATTCATTTTTATTAATTTCTTCCATTAATATATCCTCCTATTTTAATTTACTTTATAACGTCCATTATTTTTTGCATTGTATCTGGATTTGGCATCTGAATTACCGCATTTATATTTTCAGGAATTCCATAAAATCCTTCTACATTTGTATTTATTGTTCCATTTACACCAGTTCTAAAACCATGTTTTGTCCAAGCAATTTCTTGAATCTCTGGATCTTGCATTGCCTCGATAAGTCTTGCTCCTTTTTCATTTAATGCAATTAGTGGATGTGAACTCCAAACTGTTGGTTCTGGATATAAAACTGCTACCTGATCTTTTACAGCATTCCAAGAATTAGGATTTTCTATGGCAAATTCTATCATTTGATTTTCGTAGCCAGCAATCATCGGTTTAGCTCCCATACCAGTTTTTAAATATTGTTCAAATAAATCACTAGAAGAATGTTCCATATATCCGATTTTACCAAAGAAATCTTTTAATTTAGGTAATATATTATCTACAGTTGTAGAGTCAACAACTGTTTGATTATTCATAATATTGGCAACCAGCCCTGCAAACATATTTCCAGAATTAGATTTGTTTGGATCGGTAGATTGTATTGTAATATACCCATATAAATCGTTTATACCTATATCACTCCATTTTTTTCTTTCAGTAACTAAATTAATTAATTTAGTAGTATCTGCTATATAGTAAGAATTATCTTTTTCCTCAACTATACCATTTTGAATTAACGATTCTGCTATTGGTTTCCAAGTATAGATTACAATAGGTGAATTAAATACAATTTCACTTTTATATAATTTATCACTTTTAGTCTGATTAAATAGTTCTAATGCTGTTTGGCTTGAAGGGAATAAATAATCTTTATCGCTTGAATCTTGTTCTATCATTTCTATTGAACCTGCTTTTGTATATTCAACTGTTATTCCATACTTGTCCTTTAATATTTTTTGAACTTCTTCATCTTCCATTAACCCTGTTTTTTCTCCACCTAGATATCCAGTTACAGTAATCTCATCAAGTTTATTTGCATTAATAATTTGAACTGCTATTATTGTTATAATTACAACTAATAATATTATTCCACCAATAATTTTTGATTTCATTATTTCACCTCCATTTAAAAGTCTTTCATATTTATACTATTATTTAACAAATCGATTTCTGTATCCAAATCTAAAGCATCATTTTGAAGCATTTTAGAAAATTGTTCTTCTAAAGACTTTTCTATTAAAGTTAATGATTTTTCAGTTTTATCCATAACTTCTTCAATTTCTTTTGTATGAACATTTTGAGTAGAAATATCATTATATGAATTTATAATTTTTAAAATTGCTTCTAAATAATATGTAAAAAATTTTTTATTCTGTCCAATTTTATTTGGATGCTTTTCTAAGTATTTTAATATTTTAGCTATTTGATTCACAATTAATGTGCATTTGGCCTTTATTTCTGGCTTAGTCAATTGATTTCTCAGCTTTGAAATTTTTTCATAATTTTCGTAGCCATTATCTAATAAATCCATATATTCTTTTTGCTTATTAGAATCCTTTATTCCAAGTAATACCAATTTATTATTAGGAGCAAATAATAATGAGCTCCCAATATAAATTAATAATGCTAATACCCCAGAAATAATAATCTCCATTTTTAGTACTGCAAATAGAACTATAAATATTATTATTCCAAGTAATGTATTTAAAATATCAAACCTAATAATATTTTTTCTATATATTAACATATTTTAGCCTTCCTTTTTTTAATTAATTATATCCTTTAGCTTCTTTAAATGCTTTTTCTAAATTTTCTTTTCCCTCAAATACTCTAGCATTAGAAAATTCTGCTAAATCTTGTAATTCATAATCGTCAGAATTACCAAATGTAATTGAGAATATTGGAATATCTAATCCAGTTGAATTCCATTTATCTATAACATTTTCTATTGATCCACCATTTGACCTACCATCTGACATTAATATAATTGAAGTTGTATAATCTTCTACATTATATCTTGATATTTCATCCATTGCAGTTATAAGTGGCGCATATATATTAGTACCGCCTTGTGGCTCCATATTTTCTATTTCATTCTGTAGATTTTCTAATGTTTTTGGGTTATTTCCTTCCGCTTTCCATACATCTAATATTGTATTATCAAATGGAATTACTATTGTTACATCCTTAGGACTTGCTTGTAACATGTAATTAGATGCTTTTTGTTGGTCTAATAACATACTCATCGCACTTCTTAAGCTTTCTACTCCATCACCTGACATACTTCCTGAATAATCTAAGCAATATACTGTAAGTGATGGTTTTCTAAGTTCTGTTTGGTACATATTTAACGCTTTTTGTATTACATCTGCAGATGGCATTTTCATTACATTCAATACTTTTTGTGTATCTATTCCCCAATCCGGATTAAATACATCTTGATTATTGTTTTCAAAATTTATTGCATACGAAGTTCTTCTTCCCAAATTTAATAATTCTGGTTTTATTTCGTCAGAAGTTAAATATTCTTGAAGTTTTAAAAATGCTTCTTCTTTTTTTGCATCTCCATTATCAATATATCCAAGAGGTGAATCTGCAATACCTAATCCATCTTTAGGATATATAACATATAATGGTTCTTTTCCCTGTGATACAAGCTCTTTATTTGTATCAATAATTACTGATTCATAATTTACCATTGCATCATAATCACTTTGTAAGAATAAATCTTTTAACCAATCAGAACTTCCAGATGAACGATTTACACCTGAAAGAATAGTTGTTAAATCATTTTTAAGATTTTCATTGTCTAAACTTTCTGAAGTAATTACTTCTGGATTATTTAAAAGTGCATATATAAAACCTAGATATGCAGTAGCTCCAGAATTTGATTGAGTTGCAGATGTCATCATAAAGCTTAATTCTTTGGTTTGAATTTTTTGTAAGATATCTTTTGTTGTAACATCTGTTCCAACAAAACCTAAATTTTCTGCAACACTTTTCTTTATTCCAAATACTACCGGTGTTGTAGTTATAGATTGTTGATGCTTCACTTTTAACCCAGTATCTCCCATGCTTATCCAAATACTATTTGCAGGAAATACAGCATCATATCCTGTCGCTCCATTTTGTAATTCTTGCATAATATCTACTGAGCCTTCATATGTCATATTTATATCTACATTATTTTCTTTTTCAAATTTTTCTAAAAGCGGTTCTAATACTCTATTCTCTGAACCTGATAATATCTCTAATGTTTCTTTTGGACCTACTAATTCTTGCATATTTGATAAAACTATAGTTGCAATAACGACTACAATCAATAAAAAAATTACTATAAAAGCAATTTTAGAATTTTTTGATTTCTCCATATGTACCTCCCCTAAAAAATTAATAACTATATAATATAGCACTTTATATTTTTTATATCATAAAAGAAAAAAATTGTATATAATTTTTTATTCTCTTTTTGTATTATATAACAAATAATTAAAGAGCTGCTAAATAGCAACTCTTCATAGGATTTTTTGGACATTCTTAGAAATCACTTTTATATATTGTTTTTCCATCTTTTATGGTTTCCAAAATTTTTATATTTCGTAATTCATTTTTATCAACATTTAATGGATTTCTGTCTACGATAATTAAATCTGCTTTCTTTCCAGCTTTTAAACTTCCCTTTACATCTTCTTCTCCATACTGGTATGCAGAATTTATTGTAACCGCTTTAATTGCTTCTAATACAGATATTTTTTCATCTTCTCTAAGCACTTTACCTTCTTTTGTTGTTCTATTTACTGCACACCAAATTGTTTCGAACATATTAGGCTCTATAACAGGTGTATCTTGGTGAAAAGTAAATAATATATCTTGTTTTAGGCTTGAACCTGCAGGACTGATGTGTTCAGCTCTTTTTATACCTAAGTTTTTTATATGGATATCTCCAAAATAATATATATGACTTATAAAAAACGAAGGTATGATATTATATTTCTTTACATCTTCTAATTGATCTAATCCTAAAAGCTGTGCATGTATCATAACTGGTCTTTTTAAATTTGATACCTTTTTAACTGCATTTATATATTGTTCTGCTGCTTTATCTCCATTGCAATGAGCTAATATTTGTAACTTACTTTCTTTTGCCTTTTCTAATATTTCTTCTATATCTTCATCTTTCATTATCCTATATCCATAATATTCTGGTTCATTTGCATACGCTTCTCTTAACCATGCGGTTTTTGCTTGTGGTGAACCATCTAAAAAAATTTTTATTCCGCCTATTTTAAATTTGTTCTTATATTTATTAATATATTCACTATATTCTTTCTTTATTTCATCCATATTTTTGTAGTCCATGTATGCAACAATGTCAAGAAATATTTCATTATTATTTGCCAATAGCTTAAATATTTTTGCTAAGTCATTTGTTATAACACCTTCTTGTGCCATAGTGATTCCATGTGATGCATATATTTCTTGTGCTTCTTTAAACGCATTAATTATTTCTTCCATTTTTGGAAGAGGTATCTTTTTAAGAGAATCAATAAATGCATTTTCTTCTAATAGCCCTGTATCATAAAAAATTCTTCCACCTTCTGGATTTGCAGTTGTCTTTGTTATACCTAACATTTCTAATGCTTTACTATTTACAACACCATTATGTCTAGATTTATTTTCTATAATAACAGGGGTATCTGGGAATATTTCATCTAATTCATTTTTAGTAATATGTTGTCTATTTTTTAATATGTTATTATCATAACCATTTACTATAATCCACTCATTTGTTCTATTTTCTTTTTTATATTCGGCTAGGCAATTCTTAATTTCTTCAATACTAGTTAATCCATCTATAGATATTTGCATTAAACTTTTAGCTAATGCAAATATATGACTATGAGCATCTATAAAAGCAGGCATTAATGTATTTCCATTTAAATCTATTATTTCTGTGTTTTCGTCTGCTAATTCTGTTATTTCTGCTTTAGATCCAGTTTTTATGATTTTATCATTTTCTGTTGCAATCGCTTCTATGTTGTCATTCTCTAATGTTATAAAATCTCCATTTATATATATCTTCATCATAGCTACCTCCATTTTATAATTTATATAAGTATTTCCAGTTTAATATAATTTAATAACATTACTTTAAACAAAAAAATAGGATTATAGCATTATTGATATGCTACAACCCTATTGTACGTTATGGTTTTCTTAAGCTTCCTTTCTCATGATTAAGTTTCCTGTCCCTTCTAGAAACAAGCTCCCACTTGCCATTAGGACCTTTCTTCCACTCCTGTCTGTCTTTTGGTTCTACTAACCTCCGATGTTTCCTTCCCATAACATATACCTCCTATAAAATTTGAATGTATTATATCACTACTTTTTATTGAATTCAAATTTTCTGTATAGATTTTAGTTTTTTATATTATTAAAACGGAGAAATTACATCTTTCTCCGGTTAGCATTATGTTATTGTAATACAAGCACCACATCTGTCGGCGTATTGTAAAACATATACCCTCCACCTGTCTTTACAAGAATAATTAAAGTTTTAAAACGTTGTTTTAATTCTGCGTATAACAGCATTGTATCCAAAATCTGCTTTTTAGCAACAAATTTTGTTTCTTCATCTTTAATATATTCCCAATTAAAAACATTCGAAAAATCTGGCTGCTGAATTTTATCCCATGAATAGAACCATTGCTCTTTCATACCGATTAAATATAGAATTATTTTACCCTTTGGCTTTAGGAATTGTTTCATATGCATAATATTTGATATAGTTTCTTTCAAAGGTGTAAAATTATGCAAGTTGGACAAATATATTACATCAAACATTTCGTTTGGTAAATTTGCTTTAAAGATATCATTTTCTGTTATATAAATTACAGCATCTTTTAAATCCTGCCTTGCTTTTGGCCAATGTTCTCTTTCTACATACTTGAACAACAAATTTCTCTCCCTTTCAACTTATTTTTTCCTTCATTAATTATAGTATTATGTCAATTTGCTTTGTTTATGTTCTTATTACAAAAAAATCATCCATATTAAGCATTTCGCTTAATACGAATGATTCCTTTTATAGATATCTATTAATTCATAATTAAATTTCGGATTAGTCACCTAAACAAATTCCAACATCTCTTGCTGTTTTTACTAAATCATCATCCATTGTAACATATCTTACGTTACTT
>ERZ1673700.2579-NODE-2579-length-13826-cov-5.671193_pt1 | contig 13826 bp, 7 predicted proteins | sample MGYA00580230_ERZ1673700 | MGnify/ENA primary metagenome ERZ1673700 (study PRJEB41218, sample SAMN15661782) | gut metagenome | host: Homo sapiens | place: Canada: London | collected 2015-08-20/2019-03-30 | study: EMG produced TPA metagenomics assembly of...
GATACCTACACTGAACTCTTTTCGGACATGGGTTCGACTCCCATCGCCTCCACCAACAAAAAGAGACGTCAATTCGTCAAGAATTGGCGTCTCTTTTTTCGCTTTGGTTACGCTTTTGGTTACACTTTTGTTTTATCCTATCCAATCTACCTTTTTGCCGTTTTGGCCCTCTTGGTGCCGAGAGCGTTTCGGCTGCGTTTGACCGGTCTATCCGGCAAAAGCTCCTCAGCAAAAACGAGGCTGCCATCCGGCGCGCAGAGTTCGAGCGCTCCGGCCGTGATTCTGCCGTGCAGCTTCTGCAATTTGCTTCGCAGGTCGTCATGTACCTCTGCGCCTGCAATGCCGAGATCACGCCCGATCCGGAGCAAAAAAGCATCACAAGGCGCACCCCCGGCGTCATAAAGGACCGCTATGCAGAGGTCTGTAAGTGGGACGTCGGTTTCCGCTTCGGTGCGACGGTCCGCGCCCAGCAGCAGGCTCCCGCCACCGAAAACTCTGTCTCCCGCCATGGCAGCCACACCGCCAAGCGCCCGCACATGCGGCGCGGCCACTGGCACCACTTCTGGACCGGCCCCATGGACAGCGCACAGGACCGGAAGCTGGTGCTCAAATGGCTCCCGCCTATTTTCGTCGGCTCCTCACAGGATGGCGAAATGCCGGTCACGCTCCACAAAGTAAAGCTCTGATACACGCAAAAACAGCCCCGCAAGGCCGGTATGGTCCTGCGGGGCTGTTGTCATGCTATGCGGCCTTGCGGCCTGCCGCCGGAGCGGCTAAGTAGTATAGCGACCTTACTTGTTGACCTGGTTCTTCTTGTCCTCCAGGTACTTGTCCGCCTGGATTGCGGCGATGGTGAACGAGTTGTTGTTCCACCAGCTGATGAGCGCGGCCACGGTGGTGATGCCAGCGGTCACCAGCTGCTCCACGGTGGCGCTCTCGATGGGCAGCACGGGCTTGCCGCAGGCCGACAGGATCTGGTTGGTCAGAGCCAGCAGCAGGACAGCAGTGCGGGTGATGGTACCGGCGGAGATGGTGGGTGCGGTGTAGGTCTTTGCGTTCATGTTCATAGTCAGTTCCTTTCTTTTTCTGCTTGTGACAGTTCTTTTGCTATCTGTTTTTCCCGGTCGCTCAGCGTCCACACGGTCGTGTTCGCTCTTTCCGCTGCGGCCTTTTCAGCCGCGAGCCGGTCAGACAGCAGCAGGCCATAGCCGAAGATCTCTTTTTTGTACGGCCGCTGCGCGTCCAGTCTGCCGATTCGGACACATTCGCCGCGCGGCACCTTGAAGTCGATGCCATACCGCGCGTATTTCTGCATCAGGGCGCTGGTCACAACATGGTCGGGGTAGGAATATTTCGGCAATTCCTTGACGGTCTCCCGCAACTGCCGCTTGGCTTCCTCGTTGATCAGCCTGGTCAGCTCCGGTGCCGTCTGCGCTACGACATCCCCGCCGTAGCTTGTGACGAAAGAGGTGCGCACCACTGCGCCGTTTTCGTACACGATGTTCGCGTCGCAGATCAGGTGATTCGTCCGTTCCTCGCAGGTCCTTGCCGAAAAGCAGGTCAGGCTCGGCGCAAACAGAAAAAACGGAATGCCCCGCTCCAGATAAAACGCGGTGATCTTGGCCAGAATGGAAAACGGCGGGTTATCCAGCACCACGGCGCCTTCCGGGTAGTCGTAGTGCTCATAGTCACCGCCGGGGTAGAACGGCCGCACGATCTTGTCCAGGTCGATGCCGTACTCTTTGCACGCCCAGTCCCGGACAACGGCATAAATGCCGGGTGGAGTGTAGCAGTCGTCCGTGGTTTTCTTCGGCTTGAATTTTTCCACGAATTCCTCATATGATTTTTCTTTCATGATTCTTTCTCTCTCGTGTTCGTTTGCTTCTAAACCGTCGGGCTCAGTGTTATGCGTCGCTGTCACGGATGGTCAGTGCCAGCAGCGGGACAGCGGTGCGGGCGATGGTTGCGGTAGAGATGTGATACTTAGACATGGTTAGATCCTTTCTGCTCTGTAGAGCTTTCTGCTTTTTGCTTGAGAATATCCACGGCCTTGATAATGACCTCCGGGATCGGCAGCCCCATCAAGCCCGCATTTTCGATAATAGAGATCGTTTCATTGGCCACGAACGCGATAACGGCAGCGTCCCGCACGAAGTTGGAGCCCATCACGGCATCCAGACGGCAGGCAACCAGCACGATCAGCAGGGTCTCGCCCTTGCGGATCAGCCCCTTCCAACCTGCGCGGCTTTCCAGCGTGCCGGTCTCGGTCTTGGGGCTTGCGTGGAAAACGCCTGCCACGATTAGACCTGTGATGTAGTCGATGGCCATAAAAATGACCAGCGTTTGCAGAGATGCGTCCCAGCCGCCAAAAAGGCTGGCGATCAGGCTGCCGATTGCGCCGATGGCAAAACATACATAGTCTTTCACAGTTCACCCCCTTACTGCGTCCAGCGGCTTTTGTTGGGCCGGGTGTCCACATGGACCCAGCCTTTGGTGCGGCCTGCCTTGACCGGGTAGCGGCCAACGCCGCCCCAGGCAGGCAGCAGGCTTTCGGCGTAGGCGGCCACGTCCTCGACGGACACGCCCGCCACCTGGATGTCCGCCGCCCGGCCCAGCAGGTGCTGGCTGCTCTTGGCCCCACCCACGGCCGCGTTGTGGGCCGCCGTGCGGTACCCGCTGGTGATCGTGATGGGCTTGCCAAAGTGCTCCCGGATGCACTGCAAAAGCACCACAAGGCTCTCGTCGATCATCACGACGTCGCTGCCGTCGCGGCACCGGAACTCGCGCACCTTAAAGGCCGGGGACAGCTGCTTGGCACCGTCCTTGGCGAGGCTGTACTGTTTGATTGCCATTTTGTCACGTCCTTTCTGTTTCGTCAGGTTCTTCTGTTTCTTCGTCCTGCTCGGATACTGCGGAGATGCCGTTTGCGGCCAGCAGGGCTTCCACGGTGCTGCGCAGACGGGCGGGCACCTCGTCCAGCGTCTTGATACCCTTGCGGATCAGGGCTGCATAAATTTTCGCCATCAATTTTCCTCCTTTTCTTCGTACAGCTCGCACAGGGCCACCTGAAGATCGGTGACACTGCTCTCCACGGCGGTCACCTGCGTCAGCAGGTCCGCCAGGGTGGGGTAGTGGTAGCCGTCAATCCAGAGTTCCAGAGGGAACATTGTTTTGGATAAACAAGCAACATGAAGGATGCCGTTTGTTTGGAATGTGATTGTAAAATCGTTGTTACAGTTATAAATTGTCGTGCCACCGCGTGCAATGCTTTTTTCAGTGCTATTACCGTAGCTGCTGAACTTGCCTTTGGTAATGCATATCTTATCAACATTGCCTGGAATCTGAACATCCCAAGTTTTGAATCTTTCAGGAGACTTCGCATAGGTGTTCCACACCAGCCGGGGCTCCGACTTTACCGCCACGGCGGCAGCGATCTTGTCATTGAGGGTCTTGCCGCTGAGGGTGCCGTCCTCGTCCACGTCCAGATAGTCGCCCACCTTGACGCCGCCCAGCTGGTCTGCCGTAGCAGGCGGCAGGCTGTAAGGCCTGCCGAACTTGGCGTCGGCCTCTTTCTGGTTGTACACCTCCGTTTTCGGGTAGGTCTCCGCGCGGTTGTACACCTCCGTCTTTGCGTAGGTCTCGTTCTTGCCGTAGGCTCCCACATCCTCCGCCGTCAGGGCTGTGTCCTTTCCGGTTCCTCCGTGTTCCACGCCCAGCACGCCGGTCATCACATCCAGTGCCGTGGTGTCCTTGGTCTGCAGCGTCCGTGTGCTGCCGTCGCCCATGGTCAGGGTCATCACCTGCCCGTTCAGCTCGATGCGCTCCACATAGTCCGCACTGCCCGCTTCCAGCGCACCCACGTCCGCCGCCGTCAGGGTCACCACGCCGCCCTGGCCGTTCACGCTCTTCACCGGTCCGTCCGCCGGTGCCGTTTTATCCGCCCGCTCGGCTGCCTCCTCGGCCCGGGCTGCGCCGCTTTCTGCCGCTTTCTGTGCCGCCCCGGCCTGTCCGGCCGCCGTCACCGCTTCTGTCCGTGCTGCCTCGGCTCTCTTCGCATCCTTCGCGGCCGCACCTGCGCTGTTCCGCGCTTCCTGCGCGCTGGTCGCCGCACTGTTCGAGTACGCCAGCACCCGCGCCACAAAGGTCTCGTACTGCGTCGGGCTGATCTCCGCGTTGCCATCGGTTGCAAGCGTCTCGTAGCAGTCGTATTTTGCCGGCCGTGTCAGCGCCCGGAAGCCGTCCTCGCCCAGGGCCAGCAGCATCCAGCTGCCGCAGCTCGACGCGGTAAACTCCTTGCCCACCGCGCAGCTGTGCACTTCGTCCAGCAAAATGGGGGCAGGCAGGGTGCCGTCCTGCCGCTGGATGTGCAGCGTCACGCTCTTGCCCTGCCAGCTCTCCGGCAGGGTAAATTCCAGCCGCTCTACGTTCGCGCTGCTCTGCCCGCCCAGGTGCAGCACCTTCATCTCCGGGGCAAACTCCACCCCGCCGAATCGCTTTTCCACGATCCTTACCTGCATGGTCTTTTCCTCCTTCCGTTTTTCTCCCAGTCTACCGTCCCGCTGCCCCGCAAAAAACCGTGTACTTTTACAAAAGCACCCCGGCAGGTCTTGCCCGCCGGGGTGCTTTCTATTGGTGACAAAGCGTCACCGGATGGCTGCTGGTTGGCACTTGGTTGGCATCTGGTCGTCACCGCAGCAGTGCATACGGGTCCTCTTCCGGTTCCGCCTGTGCCGCCTTCTCCGCTGCTTTTTCCCACTGCGCAAAGGTCTTTTCCGTGTACAGGGCGTTTCCGTCCGTGTCTGTTAGGGCCAGCAGCACGTCGGCCAGCTGCTGCTTGTCCGCATCGCTGCCCGCCAGATACTCCGGCTTTGCCAGCTCGGTCAGCTTGCTCTTCACGCTGCTCGGCGTCCGTCCGGCCTTCATCAGCCGGTCGTACTCGGCCTGCACGTCCTGCGCCTTCCGGCTGTCCACCGCCTCGCTCAGGTCCGCGTACATGTCGCCCGCGTCGCCCTTCAGCATCTCGGTCTCCAGTGCATTCACGGCCCCGGTCACGCAGTCGATCACGGCTTCCCGCTTCGGCGCGTCCTCCTTCACATTCTTCCGGATGCCCAGCACGTCGTACAGCGCTTCGATGGTCTCCGTCTCCAGCCGGTACCGTTCGGCTTCGTTCCCTTCCATCTGTGCCTTTGCCGCCGCCCGGGTGTCGGCGTCGTACTTCTTCAGCCGGGTCTTCAGCTGCTTGTAGATCTCGCCCTCCTTGCCCATGGCCACCAGTTTCTCCACCGCCGCCTGTGCCTCGTCCGCGTCGCCGCTGGCATAGGCGTTGTACAGCCGGTCATACTGCCCGGTCGCGCTCTCCGGCAGGCTGTTGAAGCTAAATTTTCCGCCCTGCGCCACGTTCTGCGCATCGTCCCAGTACCCGCGCACTGCGTCCACCATCTTCCGGCCGTTGCCGTAGGGCACCCCCACGATCTCAAAGCCGTTTTCGATCAGGGCCATGCCCTTCTCCATCAGCTTCTTGTGGTGCTTTTCCAGCTCCGCCTCGTCCATCTCGCTGGTGTCCTTCTTCAGCTCCGCCGTAAACTTCACCACATCCGACGCCATGTCGTTTACTGCGCTGATGTTCGTGGCGCTGATCACGTCGTAATCCTTGCCCTGGATAGTATTGTCGATCAGGCTGTACAGCTCGCTGCCAAACAGGAAGTTGCCCATTGTGCTCTCGGTGGACAGCGAGAAAAAGCGGCTCACCATGCTCTTCAGGGTCACGTCGCCGTTCTCGTCCTGCTCCCGGTCCCACCGGTGCAGCAGGAAGTCCGCGCCGATCTTCATCATGGCAAACACCGCCACCTGCGCCGCCTGGCTCAGGATGGCCCGGTCCCGCTGCTTTGTCGCCCGCTGCAGCTCTGCCTTGTTCGCGTCGCTGGCGTCCGCCTTGTACCGCGCCGCCTGCGCTTTCCAGTCGCCCACCGCGTCGATCAGGATGCCCGCATTCTGGAAGCGCTGGGTCGTGAACATCGTAAATGTCTTTACCATCTCGTCCGGGTTGCGCTGGATGCCTGCCCGCTGCATCACGGTGTAGTTCGGCTGGGTCTGCTCGATCACCTTCTGGTAGGTGCGGTTCACGGCCTCCCAGTATGCCGGGCTGCCGGTCTCGCCCGCTCCCTCGAATTCCGCCGCGTGGTTTTTGACATAGGCCTTGCTGCCCTCCCACAGGGCCGCCACCGTGATCTCGTCCATGCCGTTGATCCACCCGGTCAGCCATCCGGGCACCTTGTCCATGCCCTTCTGCATCAGCGTCTCCCGCTTGCCGATGCTCTGCAGCTCGCCTTTTCCGGTCCCACGCTGCCGCCACTGCAAAAGCACGTCCCCGTGCTCTGCAATTTCCGCTTCCAGCGCCGCCTTCTGCTTCGGCGACAGGTTTTTCACAAATGGCATCACCGACGCCATGGTGTCCCCGCCCAGCACGGCCGCCGCCGTCGGCAGGCTCGCCGCCTGTGCAATGGCCACGCCGGGGTTCAGGGTCAGCACCGCCCCCGCGTAGTTGCCCCGCAGCTTGCTCAGCATCCGGCTCACGCCGTTGGAGCGGTGCCGCTGGGTGGTCTGCAGGTCGGTCAGCAGATCGTCCAGGTAGCTCACGGCCTTCGTGCCCCACTGCTCCTTGATCACGCCGTTTTTCAGGGTCTTCACGCCGTCCCGGGTCTCCACCCCTGCGTTCAGGATCTTCTGCACGTCCCGGATGGGCGCGGCCAGTCCCGCATAGGCTGCCGTGTCCCGCAGGCTGCGCTGCACCACGCTCGAACACTCTTCCAAAAGGATGGGCTTGCTGCTCTTCACACGGTTCTTTAAAAAGCCCCGGCCCTCAATGGTCGCGTCCAGCTTCACGCCGTCGATCTCGGTCGCCAGTGCAGCCTTGTCCACCGCAATGGGGTAGTAGTTCTGCACGGTGGCCCGCTTGTAGCCCACCAGCTGCAGGCTCGTCTCGTTGATCAGCTTCGTGGTGTAGTTTCCAAAAAACTCCTTCATGTCCGCGCACCACGCCCGGTCGTAGTCGGTCATGGCCGCTTCCAGCGTGTTCAGGATGGTGTCCGCCATGGCTTCCCCGTTTCCGTCGCTCAGCATGCCCAGCTGCACCAGCTGTCCCTTCTGGTAGGCCTGCTCCACGTCGCCCTTGCTGTACAGCTGCGCATCCGGCACCACCATGCCGCCGGTCATCAGGTGCTCCCGGCTGTCCTTGTTCTGCAGGTGCATGTACAAACTGCACAGCTGCGCATGGGTCAGCGGCACCGCGTTGTGGTCCGTGTCTCTCAGGCCCACGTCCACAAGGTCCGCCCCCGGCCCGGCAAAAGCTTCCACCTCTTTCAGGTGTTCCTTGCCGGTCACGTTGGCAAACAGGCTTTCGCCTTCCACGAGGATCTCCGTCTGCCGGTACTGGCCGTCGTTCAGCATCTGCCCGATCTTCTCCATCTGGCCGCCGTTCTTGTAGCCGCCCAGCATCCGCAGCACCCGCTCGGCCCCCAGCATGTCCAGGTTGTACTTGGTCAGCAGGTTCTGCAGCCCGTCCAGCGCCCCGCCGGGGTGGTTGCCCTTGCTCAGTGTCACCTCATAGGCTGCCTCGTCCGCGATCTTGCTCACCTCTTCGGCCTTCGCAAGGCTCACGGTCTTGTTCTCGTTCCGGATCACATGCAGCGTCGCGCTGGTGATGGCCTTCAGCATCCGCATCTGGTCCACCGTCATGGGCAGGTAGGTGCGGCTCTCGGTCTCCCGGATCCGCTTGCGCAGCCGCTCCTGCAAGGCCAGTGCCTTCTCGCTGTAGGGCAGCGCCTCGGCTTCCGCCAGCTTTGCCTGTAAGTCGGCCAGCTTTGCATCCTTCCACGCCGTCAGGTCGGTCTGCAGCGCCGTGATCAGCTTCGGCACCCCGGTCTGCTCCCACTCGGTGGTCATGGCCGTGGGGCTGCCCTCGCTGCCCATGCTCGCCTGGATGCTGTTCTGCAGCCGCGTCAGCTGGTTCACAGCCCGGTCGTTCAGCACGGTCATGTCGGCGATCTTTGCCACCTCCGCCGCCTGCACGATCAGCCGCTGGCTCACATACTTGCCCTTGCTCGGCCGCAGCACCATCTGGTTCAGCGCCGCCGCATCCTGCCGGATGCCCCGCTTCAGCTCGTCCATCTTCCGGCCGTCCCGCGCTTTCTGCACCCGCTTCTCGGCCACCCGCTTCGCAATGGCGATCTCCTCATCCCGCTGCTGGCGTGCCACCTCGGCGGCCAGTGCGTTCCGCTGCGCCTGCTTCTGCTGCCAGGCCTCGGCCTTCCGCTGGTTCTCTTCCTCCCATTCCATGATCTCGTTTTCCTGCACGATCAGGCTGTACTCGGCCTTGTCCGCACGCCGCTGCTCGTCCCGCACCTGCCGGGCAAGGTCGGCGTTCTCGCCCCGCAGCTGCCGCACCTCCAGCCTTGCCTCGTCCCGCATCTGCTGCAGTTCGGTCCGCATCCGCTTGCGTTCGGCTTTCCATTCCCGCTCGTAGGTCTCCCGCAGCACGGTCAGCTTCTCGTTCAGGTCGCCCACGTTGCTCACGTCCACGCCCAGCAGTTCCAGGTTCGCGTCCAGCTGCTTTTCCGCTTTCGCGTTCCGCTTCTGCAGCTCGCTCACCTGCTGCACCTCGGCGTTCCGGCCCGCCGTGCGCTGGTTCTCGGCCAGCCGCCGGTTGAATTCCCGGCTCTGCACCTTCTGCACGCCCCGCAGGCTCTTTTCCACCTCGGCCGCCCGCGCCGCGTCTCCGGCAGCCGCCTTCGCCGCTTCCAGGTTGTGCCGCTGGATGCCCTCAAAAATGGCCTCGGCATCGGTCAGCTGGGGCAGCTGCATGATGTCCCCGATGATCCTGCCCGCCAGCTCCATTCTGACGTCCTCATACTCGGCCTTGTCCGCAAAGCGGCTCATGGTCTTCGGCTTGATGGCGTCGTGCAGGTTCATCAGCACGTCCAGCCACTCGGTGCTCTCGAAGCTCTGACTGCCCGCCACACCGGCCTGCCGCAGGGTCACGCCGTGGCGCCGTGCCTCGGCCACCGCCTCGCTCCAGCTGCCGTACCGCTTCACAAGCTCGGCCTTCGCCTGCCCGCTCTTGTTCACGGTGTACTCCAGCTTGTGCAGCTCCGGGTACTCGTCCCACAGTTCGCTGTTGCGGTAGGTCGCCCCGTCCTGGATCTCCCCTGCCAGCGTCTCGGCCAGCGCTTCGGCCTTGTTCATGTCCGCGCCGTCCGCCTTCAGGTAGTTCACCAGCACTTCGGTCTCCTGCGCCAGCTTTGCCCGGTCCGCCTTGCTGCCGTTGGCCTTCAGCCAGCGCCCGGCCAGCTCGTCCACCGCGCTCCGGCTCACGTTCACGCCCTTTGTCAGCCCAAAAAACTGGCTCAGTGTGTCCAGCGCCGCCGCCTTCTCCGCGATCACCCGGCTGGCCTGCTGCTGCTCGTTCCGCTTCGCGTCCCGGCTCGCCTGCTCCGCGATCTGGAAACGCACATCCGGCACACGGTTCAGCACCGCGGTACGCTGGGCATCGTCTCCGGCCTTGTACAGCTCCACCTTCACGCCCTTCTGCTGCAGCTCGTCGATCAGGCTCCGGCTTGCGTTGTCCGGCAAAATCGCCGCCCGCACCTCGTCAAAGCCCACGGCACGCTGCGGCTTTGCCTCAAAGTACCCGGTCGGGATCTTCGCCACGTCCTTGTACAGCTTCAGGATCCGCTGCGCCGCGTCCTTGCTGATGATGTAATCCTCTTTGGCAAATGCCTTGCCGATGGCCGCCGCCGTCCGCTTGCCCTGCGCCGCCTGCATCAGGATGCCGCCCAGGATCTCCTGTTCCTCAAAGCTGTTGTCGCTGTGCGGCGTCGTTTCCTGCCGCAGCATCCGGATCACCTGTTCGATCTGTCCGTCCGCATCCTCCAGCAGCTTCTTGTACTCTGCCTCCGGCATCTGCCGCAGCCGTCCCTTGTCCGCCCGCGCCTCGTCCAGTGTTTTGTACTCCGCCGTTGTCGTGCTCATCAAGGTGCTTGCCGATACGCCCCAAACATCCTGTCCGCGTGCATTCTGGCTGTTCATGGCCTTCACCAGATTCTCCAGCGTGTAGGGGTTGTGCAGCTGCGCAAAGCTCCGCTTCTTACCGCTCGGGGTAAACGGTTCTTTTTCATTCCGGATACCCTTTTCTCCCAGCACACCTTCCAGCTTGTCGTACACCCACTGCTCCACCTTTTGCTCCGGTGCCTTTTCCCGGATCGCATTCCGGGTCGCCTCCACATCCAGCGTCTGTTTTCCGGCACTTGTGTCCGTCAGCATTTTGTATGCGTGTTCCAGCAGTTGGTACAGTCGCCCTCTGTTTTCATTCCGCAGCTTATTGATTCGCAGCATCCACCTTCTGTTTTGCCCCTCCAGTGCTCCATGGGTGTACTTTTCCTCCAAGGCATCCGCAGCCGCATCCGCCAGCTTGTCCAGTCGGTCAATATCTCCGCCTTCAAACGCCTCCTTGATCTCTGCCTCGCCCGTGCGCCGGATCACAGCCTCCAGCGCATCGTTTCCAATGCTGTCAAATTGTTCCTGTTCCATCCGGTACACCGGTTCCACCGTTATTCCTTTGTCCTTCAGGTATGCCAGTTGCACCCCGGTGTCTCGCTGCATCTTCTGTGCCAGTTCCTCCCGGCTCAGGCTGCTGGCCTCGTCCACACCTGCACGCTGCACCGCAGCGCTGTTCACAAACTTTCCTTCAAAGGCTTCCCCGCTTGCCTCGTACACCCGGTTTTCAAAGTCCCTCATGGCCTCGTAGTTCACTTCATACTCCACCCCCGGCCTTGTCGGGGTCCACGCATCCGCACCGTACACCCGGTTTGCCTTGTCCACCATGGGGTCAATGGTATCACTGCCAAACACCAAAGAGATCGGCCCGTACTTCGTGTGCCCCTCCTGTGCCTTTACCACCGCGATAGACGGCGACGGCATCCCGCCCAGTTCCAGCGCTTCCTGCAGGTTCTGTTCGGTTAGGTTGTGCACCGCCACAAGGTCTTTCTGGCTGTCCACCTCTACCGGTGCCGCCAGCTGGAAGCGGATATTTTTCTTTACAGGTGCGTCATTCTGTGCTATACTTTCTTTAGAGCCATCCGGCAATCTACTCCTTGAACCATCTGGTTCTTCGTGGGTACCACCGGATGGTTCTATTTTTGTTTTAGCGAGATTTACCAGGTCGTAAAAAATCTCTCTGGTGTCCGGTCTGATAGCAGTCAGCACATCCGCTTTATATGCGTTTTCTCCTACCTGAATTTTGATTTTTCCACGGTTGAACGCCTCTGCATTTTTGTGCCTTGCCGGTTCACGGTATACTTCATCTGCTGTCTGAATGATTTCATCCAGATTTGCAGCCATCCGCATTTTATCTGCATAGGCAGTAGGATTCTCCCATTGGAGTGCCTTGGAAGATTTCGACCATACAAATTCATTCCGCCCATCTTTACTGTTCAAAATCGTCCATCCGTTCCGCACGAATCCATTCGGGAATTTTTCTTTAATGGCCTGCTTGACTACCGACTTCCAGTTTTCCTGTGGCACACCTTCCAGAATATCTTCGTCGATTTTAACATAGCTTTCTCCGTTTTCATCTCGAAGAATTTCATACCTTCTTTCCTTCGCCGCACCCTTATTCTCAAGGGCCGCGGCGTTTTCTTTTGCCGCGCGCAGGGCGTCCATGGCCTTTTCCGCGTGGGCAAAGTATTCCTCCTGCAGCGCCCGTTTCTCGGCCTCGGCCAACCGCTGCGCTTTCAGGGCTGCCCGGTTCTCCGGGTCCTTCGCCAGCACTTCCTTTGCCCGGCTCACGATGTCGCTCAAAAGGTCCTTCACCGCGTTCATCACCTTGCGGATGGTCCCCGCCCGGCCTGCGTTCTTCTCCGCCTGCCCGCGCTGGAACTCCACCCAGCGCTTGAAGCTCTCCTCGCTGTCAAAGATGCCGCGCCACGCATCCGCCACCAGCTCTTCCGCCGCTTCGCCGTAGGTCAGACCCTGCTGTGCGTAGTCGGAAAGTTTATTTCGGATCAGCTCGTCAACGTTCTCAAAGCCCTCGCTCTTGGCCAGATACTCCATCACATGCTGCTGCACCGCCTTTGCGCCCTCGGTGTCCAAAGCGTTATACCAGTGCCAGTCCTCGTGCAGCGCGGTGCCGAACACGTCTCCCGCGCTGTCTGCAAAAAAGATCTGTCCGGCAGCCGTGTCCACATAGGCCTTCACCCGCTCGTCGCCTTCCAGCACCGCCTTCAGCACCGCATCGGTGTCGGTCGCCCGCGCGTTCAGCTCGATCAGCTTCGTGGCCACCTCGCCTGCCGTGCGCATGGTGCCTTTGTACAGCACCCGTCCGCTGCCGCTTACGCTCTTTTCGCTCAGCGCACCGCCCGGTGTCCCGGTCTGCACGGCCCCGGCTTCCGCTTCGCCCTTGCCCTGCAGCCACGCGATCTTCAGCGCCTCCGCGCCGCCGGGCTGTGCCAGCACATAGTTCGTGTTCACCGCAAGGCCGTTCATGCCCTTCGCCAGCTCCATAGCCTTGTCAAAGGTGGTCACGTCCTCCATCTGTCCCAGCCGGTACAGACTGGAGGCCGCCGCCGCATACCGGCTCTCGTCCGCAATGCCCGTCGGCATGTTCCGGCTCAGCGTCTGTGCCGCGCCCTCGCTCACCTTCCAGCGCAGCAGCTCCCGCTGTACGCTGCTCTTCTGCGCGCCCTCGCTGCGCACTTCCAGCCCGGCCGTCTCCCGCAGGGCTGTCGGTTCCGCCTGCTGTGCAAAGGCTCCCTCACCGAGGGAGCTGTCGAGCGAATGCGAGACCGTGGGAGTTTCCACCGTTTCCCCGGTGTTTTCCACGGTCCGCTTCTGTGCCGCCTGCGCCTGCCGCTCGGCCTGTGCCCGCGCAGCCATCTCCGGATCCAGCACCTGCGTCTCCACGGTCCCGTCCGGGTTCCATGTGGTCATCACGCCGTCCCGGATCTCCCGGCCGCTGCCCTGCAGCTCCCCGGTCTGTTCCTGCTTCACGGCTTCCGGTGCCTGCTGTTCCTCCTGCGCCGACTGCGCCGTGCTCCGCTCGGCTTCCATCTGCCGCAGCACCTGCCGGGTCTGTGCCGCCGTTTCGGGCAGCTCCATCCCGTATGCCTCGGCAAAGGCCGCGCGGTTCGCTTCGTTGGCCGCGTTCGGGGTAAACAGCTTGATGGTCCTGCTTGTCAGGGTCCCGCTGTCCATCGCTTCGGCCAGCTGCTGCACCGCCGGGTTGCTGCTCTGCATTGTCTGCGCTTCCGTCTGCCGTTCCAGCCCCAAGCTCGCCCTCTCGGGAGAGCTGTCGCCCGTAGGCGACTGAGGGAGTTTGCCCCCCAAGGCTTCCCCCTCGGGAGAGCTGTCAGCGCCCTTCGCTGGCTGAGAGGGTTCGTTCCGCTGCACCGTCTGACCGTCCGCTGTCTCCAGCGCCGCGCTCATCCTGCCCAGCTGGGTGCCCACAGCGCCGCCCAGCGCGCCGGAAGCGCCGCCGGAAAGGCCGCTTTCCAGCGCCTGCAAAAAGGTGTCTCGACTGAACATCTCCTCGGCCGCCTGCGCGTCGCCCAGGGCCGCGTCAATGGCCTTGTCCGCATAGGTCTCCACAAAGGCCTGCATGGCGTTGTCGATGCCGCCGGACACCGCATTCGCCACCGTCGGGTACTGCTGCGCCAGCACACCATTGTCCGCCACGCTGCGCACCACGTCCGCCAGCTTCCCCGCCAGCGTGTCCTTGGCGTAGTCGCTTCCCATGGTCCGGGCAAGGTCTGCCGCGCCCACGCTGTTGATGGCCC
>ERZ1673700.2590-NODE-2590-length-13784-cov-28.952946_pt1 | contig 13784 bp, 10 predicted proteins | sample MGYA00580230_ERZ1673700 | MGnify/ENA primary metagenome ERZ1673700 (study PRJEB41218, sample SAMN15661782) | gut metagenome | host: Homo sapiens | place: Canada: London | collected 2015-08-20/2019-03-30 | study: EMG produced TPA metagenomics assembly of...
CTTTTCAGCGAGTGCCGATTTTGTTACCCTATAGTGCGCTTTGATTTTTGGCGTAAGTGGCGTAAGTTTGGCGTAAATCCGCTTTTGCGCGCTCCAAAAATCAAGGATTCATGCGGTTTTTAGGCAGTTATTAGTACATGCCGCCCATACCGCCCATGTCACCGCCAGCGGCGGGGGCAGCCGGAGGTTCCGGCAGGTCAGCCACGAGGCTCTCGGTGGTCAGGACCATCTCAGCGACGGAAGCTGCGTTCTCCAGAGCGGAACGGGTGACCTTGGTCGGGTCCACGATGCCGGCGGCGATCATGTCGTCCACGAAGACCTCGTTCTGGGCATCGAAGCCGTAGTTGGGCTTGTTGGCAGAGATGATCTTGTCGATGATGACACTGCCTTCCAGACCGGCGTTCTTGGCGATCTGGCGCAGAGGAGCCTCCAGAGCCTTCAGGACGATCTTTGCGCCGGTGCGCTCGTCGCCTTCCAGCGTGTCGCACAGCTCACGGACAGCGGGGATGGCGTTGATGGGAGCGGTGCCGCCGCCAGCGACAACGCCTTCCTGAACGGCTGCCTTGGTAGCGTTCAGAGCATCCTCGATGCGGAGTTTCTTGTCCTTCATCTCAACTTCAGTGGCAGCGCCGACCTTGATGACGGCCACACCGCCAGCCAGCTTTGCCAGACGCTCCTGCAGCTTCTCGCGGTCGAAATCGCTGGTGGCTGCCTCGATCTGGTTGCGGATCTGGGCGATGCGGGCTGCGATAGCGTCCTTGTCGCCAGCGCCACCGACGATGGTGGTGTTCTCCTTGGTGACCTTGACCTGACGGGCATGACCCAGCATCTGAACGGTGGCGTCCTTCAGCTCATAGCCCAGATCGGAGGACACGACGGTGCCGCCGGTCAGGGTAGCGATATCCTGCAGCATCTCCTTGCGGCGGTCGCCGAATCCGGGAGCCTTGACGGCGCAGACATTCAGGGTGCCGCGCAGACGGTTGACGATCAGGGTGGACAGAGCCTCGCCCTCGATGTCCTCCGCCACGATCAGCAGCTTCATGCCGTTCTGCATGACCTGCTCCAGCAGGGGGACCAGATCCTGAATGACGCTGATCTTCTTATCGGTGATCAGGATGGCGGCGTTGTCCAGATCGGCCACCATCTTGTCGGTATCGGTGACCATATACGGGGTCAGGTAGCCGCGGTCAAACTGCATACCTTCGACGATCTCGTTGTAGGTCTCAGCGGTGGTCTTGTTCTCCTCGATGGTGATGACGCCGTCGGAAGTGACCTTCTCCATAGCCTCTGCGATCAGGCGGCCGATCTCCGGGTCACCGGCAGAAATGGTGCCGACGCGGGCGATGTCGTTGGAGTCCTTGACCTTCTGGCTGTGGGCCTTGATGGCCTCGACCGCCTTGGTGACTGCCTTGCTCATGCCGCGGCGGATGTCCATCGGGTTTGCACCGGCGGTGACATTCTTCATGCCCTCGGTGACCATGGCCTGTGCCAGAACGGTTGCGGTGGTGGTGCCGTCGCCTGCGGCATCGTTGGTCTTGGTGGCGACCTCACGCACCAGCTGTGCGCCCATGTTCTCGAACTCGTCCTTCAGCTCGATCTCCTTCGCGATGGTGACACCATCGTTGGTGATGACCGGGGCGCCGAACTTCTTGCCCAGCACCACGTTGCGGCCCTTGGGGCCAAGGGTGATCTTCACGGTATTTGCCAGCGTGTCAATACCGGCGCACAGCGCCTTGCGGGCTTCCTCGCCCTGCTTGATCTGTTTAGCCATAATCAAATCGCTCCTTTAAAGCTCAATTTCAAAAATAGAGGGGAAGATCTCAGTCTTCCACAACGGCCAGAATGTCGCCCTGACGGACGATGGTGCACTCCTCGCCATCCACCTTGACTTCGGTGCCGGAATACTTGCTGGTGAGGACCTTATCGCCGACCTTCACGGTCATCTTGACTTCCTTGCCGTCCACAACGCCGCCGGGGCCGACAGCGATGACCTCACACACCTGAGGCTTCTCCTTGGCACTGCCGGTCAGGATCAGGCCGCCCTTGGTGGTCTCCTCGACCTCAACAGTCTTGATAACAACACGGTCTGCAAGAGGAATGATCTTCATAGTTCTTGCCCTCCTATAATAAATTTAATGATAAACTTTTTTGGCCCGGAAGCTCTCGTTTTCTTTGTTCCCGGTGTTTAGCACTCCATTTCTCTGAGTGCTAAGTGTATTGTACTCATCTCGACTGCAAAAATCAAGAGGTTTGCGGCATTTTTTTGTTAAGATTTTATGACAGAAAAGCGGCTCTTCTTGCGAAGAGCCGCTTTTCATCATACGACCGCGTGTTTTTTCAAAAATCTTTCGTAAGCCGGTTTCGGCAGGAGGATGCGGCCCGCCAGCGGCTGAAGGGCCGCCGTGACGGTATCGCAGGGGGCGCACTCGCCGTCAGCAGTCGCGACGATGGGGCCGCGGCCATCCACCGGGCGGAGGGCTACACATCTGGCGCGGCGGTAAATGAAGTACGGCTTTGCCTCCTCGGTCAGCTGGCCATGGGCAAAATGGCGGCCATTCTTGTACATGCCCAGCAGCTTTGCAATGGTCAGCCGCCCGACTTTGCGGACAATGAAAACGTCCAGCCAGCCGTCATCCGGGACTGCTTCCGGCCCGGCGAGGAAACCGCCGCCGTAGGCTTTGCCGTTGCAGATGGCGCACATCAGGCAGTCCACCGTCAGCTCCTCGCCGTCGATGGTGAAGGTCAGCTTCCGGCCGATGTGTCCGCAGAGCTGCTCCACGATGGAGAGCAGATAGGCCACTTCACCGCCGCACAGCGGGATGCGCCGGAACTTCGGGATGCCGTAGGCCACCTGTGCGTCCAGCCCCGCCGCGCAGATGGTAGCGGACAGGCCCAGATTCGTTTTCAGCAGGTCGATGGTCACTTCCCCGCCCGCAAGCTGGGCGTCAAGGTCGGCAAACTCCTCTTTCGTGCCGTAGGTGCGCAGGAAATCGTTGCCGCTGCCGTAGGGCAGACAGCCCACCGCCGCGTGGGGGAAGCCCTGCACGCCGGTCATGGCCTCCATAAAAGTGCCGTCGCCGCCCGCCGTGTAGATGCGGAGCGGCTCGCCGCTCTGGGCCGTCTCCTGTGCCGCCGCATGGGCCAGCTCCCGCGCGTGGCCCGCATATTCGGTCACACAGACCGTGTATTCTCCCTCTGCCAGCCCCGCGCGCCGGGCCGCCGCTTCGATCTGCGGGATGAGGGAAGCGGTGCAGTCCTGCTTGCCTGCCGCCGGGTTCAACAAAAACAATGTGCGCATTGGCGTCCTCCTGCGATTTCTATTATCTCTATAATAACAGAAAAAACACAGGATGCAAGGGGACATTCGGGAGCCTCTGGCGAAACCGACAACTTTGCATTTACTGCCAAGGCCTCTCCTACTAGGAGAGGTGGCATTGCGAAGCAATGACGGAGAGGTTGTACAGAGGAGCACCTTGTCTTTAGAAATTACCGCTGACCGCACCAGTGGAAATTGTTTCGCTCTCTTCCAGCACAACGGAACCATCTCCGGTGCAGTCCGCCGTCCAGTGCTGGCCGGTGTGAGCCGCCCCGGCGGCGATCTGGTCTGCGAGGGCCTGTTCCACGGCCCGGTCCACCTGCCGCCGCAGTTCACGGGCTCCGTAGGGCGACCGTGCCCGCGCCGCCAGCGCCGGACCGACACGGGGCGTGTGGGTGAGCTGGTAGCCGTTGTGGGCGGCCCGCTCCTCCAATTGACCCAGCAGCTTTTCGGCAATGGCGCACAAGCTCTCATCGGCCAGCGGGCGGAAGACGATCAGCTCATCCAGCCGCCCCACCAGCTCCGGCCGAAACCACTTCTTCGCCTCTTCGATGGCCTGTGCCGACTGCTTTTCGAACAGCACCTCGCTGCCCGCCGCAAAGCCCAGCGGAGCGCTCTGCCCGGCCAAGAACCGCGCACCGAGGTTCGACGTCAGCAGGACGATGGTGTTTCGAAAATCGGCTTTGCGGCCCATGGCATCGGTGAGCTGGCCGTCCTCCAGAATCTGCAGCAGGATGTTCTGGATATCCGGGTGGGCCTTTTCGATCTCGTCGAAAAGAACGACGCTGTAAGGGCGGCGGCGGACAGCTTCGGTCAGCTGCCCGCCCTCGTCGTGGCCGAGGTAGCCCGGCGGCGCACCGAGGAGGCGGGCCGTGGTGTGCTGCTCCTGATACTCCGACATATCGAACTTGAGCAGAGCCTTCTCGCTGCCGAACCAACTGCGGGCCAGCGCCTTGGCCAGCGCGGTCTTGCCCACACCGGTGGGCCCCAGAAAGAGCAGCGCCCCGATGGGCCGGCCCGGCTCCCCCAGCCCGGTGCGGCTGCGGCGGATGGCACCGGCGACTGCCGCCACCGCCTTTTGCTGGCCGACGATCTCGGCGTTGAGGCGGGTTTCCAGTTTGTCCAGTCGATCGCGCTCCTTCTCCCCCACCCGCTCGGCGGGCACGCCGCTGGCCTGTGCGACCACATGGGCGATCTCTTCCCGCGTCAGCGTGGGGTTCGTGATGCCCTCCCGCTCGGCCCGGATGCGGGCGGCGGCACAGGCTTCGTCCACAAGGTCGATGGCCTTATCAGGCAGACACCGCCCCGGCAGATACCGCACCGACAGCTCCACCGCCTCCCGCAGCGTCTCGGCGGGCAGACGCACATTGTGATACCGCTCGTACCGGGGAGCCAGCCCTTCCAGAATGGCGGTGGCCTGTTCCGGGGTAGGCTCTTCGATCTGCACCCGGCCAAACCGGCGCTCCAGCGCGGCATCCTTCTGGATGTGGCTGCGAAACTCCTGATTCGTCGTGGCACCGATCATTTGCAGCTCGCCCCGCGCCAGCACCGGCTTTAAGATGCTGGCCGCATCGATGGCGCCTTCCGCCGCCCCGGCTCCGACGATGGTGTGGAATTCGTCCACGAACAGGATGGCGGAACCATCCCGCACCAGCTCTTCCAGCAGGTTCTTGAACCGTTCCTCAAAGTCGCCCCGGTACTTCGTGCCCGCCACAAGGCTGGCCATATCCAGCGCCAGCAGCCGTCGGCCTTGGAGCATCCGGGGCACCTCGTGGGCGGCAATGCGCTGCGCCAGCCCTTCAGCCAGCGCGGTCTTGCCCACGCCCGGCTCCCCCACAAGGCAGGGGTTGTTCTTCTGGCGGCGGCACAAAATTTCCACCATCCGATCCAGCTCCTTTTCCCGGCAGAAGACCGGGTCCAGCTCACCATCGGCGGCGCGGCGGGTCAGGTCACGGCAGTATTTGTCGCTGGCGCGGCTGCCGCGGGGCATAGCCGAAGCGCGGGGCTGGCTGGGCAGGATGAACTGACCTGAAAGCTGGCGGCACTCCCGCACGGCCTCGGTGAGCTGGACCCCCATAGACGCCAGCAGCACCCCGGCAGCGCAGTCGGTATCCTCCAGCATGGCGCAGAGCAGGTGTTCCGGTTCTGCGCGGGACTGGTGGGCGTTCTGCGCCCCAATGAGAGCATAGTCCATGGCGCGGCGCAGGTCCGGAGCCATCGCATGACGGTCGAGATGCTGCGCCGGGCCGCTGCGTTCCTCGGCCAGCTGCCGCCGCACGGCCAGCTCGGTGATGTTCTTTCCGGCCAAGAACCGCCCGGCAGCCCCGTGGTCGATTTGGAGCATTGCCAGCAAAAGATGCCCTGTATCGGCTTTTTTGCAGCCGAAGCCGCCCGCCAGCTCCACCGCCTCGTCCAGCAACAGCCCCGCCTCCCGCGAAAAGCCCTTGTATCTGCCCATGCCGAATGCTTCCCAAATGCTCATTTGTCTGCTCCTTGCTGTTTGATCCTATACAGCAGAAGTATAGACTGACCGGAGAGAAAAAAATCAACAAAAAAGCCGAACCACACAAAACGTGCAATTCGGCAGGGGTGCGATCTTTGGGGTTACAGCTCAGCCAGCGCCTTTTTCAGGTTCTTGGCGATCTGGTCGGGGCAGCTGGTGGGGCGGGGGCCGCAGGTGGTGCCCTCCATCCGCTCGATGGCGTCCTCGGCCTTCATGCCCTTCAGCAGACGGCTGATGCCCTTCAGGTTGCCATTGCAGCCGCCGACGACCTCGACGGATTCAATGGTGTGATCCTCGTTCAGGACGATCTTGGTCAGCTTTGAGCAGGTGCCCACATTGGGAAACTCAAACGATTTGCTCATTTCGGTACATCCTCTCTTTTTCTTGAGTTTTTTTATTATACTATTTTTTCCGTTTGTGTGCAAGTTCCTCGATCCGGGCGATCTGGTCGTCCGGCGTGGTGCAGGTGCCGACCGGATGGACCTTTTTGTGGTTGGCCCCGTGGAAATCGGTGCCGCCGGTGCGGATGAGGCCGTACTGCTCACACAGGGCGATGCACTCGGCGCGGTCTTCGGGGCTGTTGCTGGGGTGATTGATCTCGATGCCGTCCACCATTCCCTCTTTCACCAGCTCCCGCAGCAGCGGCATACTCTTGTACACGGTGGGGTGGGCAAACACGACGACAGCCCCCGCCGCCTTGGCCGTGGCCAGCACTTCCTGCACCGGAATATATTCCGGCGAGTGGAGCACCACGCCCCGCGGGTTCCAGCCGAACAGGTAGTGGTAAGTCTCGCCGTAGATGCTGTCGGCCAGCCCCAGTTCCCGCAGCGCCTGCATAATGCCGCTTTTGTAAAGCACGCCGCTGTCCTTGGCGTATTCCAGCGCCTGTTCGGTGCGGAACTGGGGGTAGATGGCCTCGATCTCCCGTGCGCTCTGCAAGCAGCACTCGTTCCGGCGCTGGCGCATGAGATCGCAGTGGCGGCGCAGGGCCGGGCTCTCCGGGTCGGGCCAGAAGGCCAGCAGATGCACCCGGTGCTGGCGCTCGTAGTCGTAGCCGGTCAGCTCGGTGGCCGGGATGAGCTTTACGCCGTCCTGTGTGGGGTGGTCGTAACCGTATTGGACGCTGAGCAGCGTGTCATGGTCGGAGATGGCCATAGTATCCAGCCCCACCCGCGCTGCGAGGATGGGCAGACGCTGGATGGGGACGGAGCCATCGGAACAGGTCGAGTGGTTGTGCAGATCGCCGGGCATTTTCTTTCCTCCAAGAAAGCCCAAAAAGCATTCGTCTCAAAAGGGCGAATGCTTTTTGGCTTATTTTTAGTGTTTGTAGAAATTGATAAGGCAGCCGTCGGCCAGAATCTGACGTTCATCGGCCGTCAGCGGTGCCATATAGAGGGCAAAGGGCTTGACTTCCTCCCCCAGCACATAGGCCGGGATGTTCTGCAAATCGCCCTTGAGCACCTCACGGATGTTCGGAATGAGGATGTAATCCCCCAGCCCGAAGGGCGTTGCCCCGGCCAGCTGGAAGGGCAGCATCCCCCAGTTGATGAGGTTGGAGCGGTAGCGCTTGGTGGCGTACTCCACCGCGATATTCGCCCCAGCCCCCAGCACGCGCTGGCAGGATGCCGCCTGTTCGCGGGCGGAGCCGTCGCCGGGCTTGACCGCGAAGATGGTAGACGAAAGCTGGATATCGTTCCACGTCAGCTTTTCACAGCCGGGCACAACGTGAACTTTTTCCAGCAGGGCGGCGTCTCCGTTCCCGGCGCGGCGGGCGGCTTCCTCGGCCTGAACGGCCTTGGCGCGGCCCACGTAGGCCGGGTCCTTGCGGCTGAGGGTGAACTCGGCCAGACCCAAGGGGTTGGAACGGTAAGAGGACGTCTCGCCGGAGGGAATGAGTTCATCGGTGGTGGTCACAGGGTCGGTGATGTAGGACGCCACCTTCAGCAGCAGATTGTCCCCCAGCGGAGCGATCTCCGGCCAATCCTTGATATTGGGGCCGAACTTGAGCAGAGCGTCGTAGTCGCCGTGGCCAAAGCCCTGATACACGCGGGTGTCGTAGCTGGAAGCATCGTAGTGGTACTCCGGCACGGTGGGGTCATAGTCGATGGCGGTGGCCGGGGTCAGGATGCCGCCGTTGGCCGTGGTGGCCGCAATGCTGCGGGCATCCATCAAAGCCACGCCGGAAAGCTGGCCGCTGCCGGGCTTGGAGCCCTCACGGCTGGGGAAGTTGCGGGTGGTGTGGCGGATGGACAGCGCCCCGTTGGCGGGTACATCGCCCGCGCCGAAGCAGGGGCCGCAGAAGGCGGTGCGGATGGTGGCACCGCTGGCCATCAGGTCGGTGAGGACACCGGTGCGGGCCAGTTCCATCATGATGGGCTGGCTGCCGGGGTAAACGCTGAGGGCGTAGTCGCCGCAGCCGCCGGTATGGCCCTTGAGGATGGCGGCGGCCTCATAGATGCTGTCGAACAGACCGCCCGCGCAGCCCGCAATGACGCCCTGATCCACCCGGAGCTTTCCGTTTTCGATCTTGCTGCACAGATCCAGCTTGACATCCTTCCGGCCCACGAGCTTCTGGACGTTCTCCTCACAGTCGTGGAGGATGTCGCAGAGGTTGGCGTTCAGCTCCTCGATGGTGAAGGCATTCGAGGGGTGCATCGGCAGCGCGATCATCGGGCGGATCTTCGAAAGATCCACGCTCACCACGCCGTCATAATAGGCAAGGTCTGCGGGTCTCAAGGGCTTGTAGTCCCCTGCCCGGCCATGGACCGTGAGGAAGGTCTTGGTCTTCTCGTCTGTCTCCCAGATGGAGGACAGGCAGGTAGTCTCGGTGGTCATGGCGTCGATGGCGTTGCGGGTATCCTGCCGCAGGGAGGCGATGCCGGGGCCGACGAACTCCATCACCTTGTTCTTGACGTAGCCGCTCTTGAACAGTTCGCCCACCAAGGCGATGGCCACATCGTGGGGGCCGCAGCCGGCGGGCAGAGAGCCGGTCAGGTAGATGGCCACCACACCGGGGCGGGCCACATCATAGGTGCGTCCCAGAAGCTGCTTTGCCAGCTCGCCGCCGCCCTCGCCGATGGCCATGGTGCCCAGCGCGCCGTAGCGGGTGTGGGAGTCGGAGCCGAGGATCATCTTGCCGCAGCCCGCGAACCGCTCCCGCATATACTGGTGGATGACGGCGAGGTGGGGCGGCACAAAGATGCCGCCGTATTTCTTCGCGGCGGACAGGCCGAAGCGGTGGTCATCCTCGTTGATGGTGCCGCCCACCGCGCACAAACTGTTGTGGCAGTTGGTGAGCACATACGGGATGGGGAACTTTTCCAGACCCGACGCGCGGGCTGTCTGGATGATGCCGACGAACGTGATGTCGTGGCTGGCCATGGCGTCGAACTTGATCTTCAGGTTTTCGTCGTCGCCGCTGGTATTGTGTGCCGTCAGGATGCCATAGGCCATGGTGCCCTTGTAGGCCTCTGCCGCAGCGGCGGCGTCAACCCCCTGTGCGGCCAGCGCCGCCGGGGCGTCTGCATCCGCTTGGACCCACTGGCCGCGCAGATAGTATGCGCCGCCCGTGCTGCATTTGATCGATTCCAACATATTCCTTTGCCTCTCTCTATCAGATTGGGGGCATTTCCCCGGCTTTCCCTGCGGATGCCCCGGAGCCGGAGACCCTTACACCGCGGCCCCGCGCTCCCTATAGGTTTTAGTATAGCACGAGCAAAAGGAAAGGAAAAGCACTTTTCCAGATTAAATTGCGAAAGCGAACGGCAAAAAAGTCACCTCTTCGCTTTCAAAAATCAACAAAATTCATCTTTCCGCTTCTGGCCGGTGCCAAAACATCCGAAAATCCGCTCCAGATGGAGCTGGTGAAAGCCGAAATTGCAACGTTCTGGAAGTAAGCCAAAAGAGTGCTCCGCCAAAGACAGCGGAGCACTCCTTTTTACGATGGTTCAAGCGTTCAGCGTTTCCCACAGCCAAAACCGGCTTACCAAGGGTTCTCCCTTTGGGAGAGCTGGTGCGCAGCGCCGGAGAGAGCTTAATCGAACAGCATCTCGTGGATGGCGCTGACAGCCTTATCGGCGTCGTCGCGGTCGATGATGCAGGAGATCTTGATCTCACTGGTGGAGATCATCTTGATGTTGATGTTGTTGTTGGACAGTGCCTCAAACATCTTGGAAGCAACGCCGCTGTGGCTCTGCATACCGGCACCCACGATGGAGACCTTGGCGCAGGTGGTGTCCACGCTGACGTCGGCGTAATGAGCGCTTTCCTTCAGGACACGCAGAGCGGTCTCTGCCTCGCCCTGTGCGCAGGTGAAGGAGATATCCTTCTTGCCGTCGCGGCCGGTGGACTGCAGAATGATGTCCACGTTGATGTTCTTCTGGGCCAGCAGACCGAAGATCTTGAAGCTCGTGCCCGGCTCATCGGGAACATTCAGAATCGTAATAACAGCAACGTCGGTGTCCTTTGCGACGCCCTTGATCAGCATACCTTCCATTTTTGCAACCTCCTTGACGACCGTACCCGGAACAGGGTTCAGGCTGGAAAGCACTTCCAGCTCCACGTTATACTTTTTAGCCAGCTCCACGCTGCGGTTGTTCAGCACCTGTGCGCCGAGGGATGCCAGTTCCAGCATCTCGTCGAAGGTGATCTCCTGCAGCTTGCGGGTGTTGCGCACCTTGCGCGGGTCGGCGGTGTAAACGCCCTCCACATCGGTGAAGATCTGGCAGCGGTCCGCGTGCAGAGCCGCCGCAATGGCGACCGCACTGGTATCGGAGCCGCCGCGGCCCAGCGTGGTGATGTCGTCCAGCTTGTTCAGGCCTTGGAAGCCCGCCACGACGACCACGCGGTTGCGCTCCAGCTCAGAGGAGATGCGCTCCGTCTCCAGCCGGGTGATGCGGGCCTTGGTGTAGGCACGGTCGGTGCGGAAGCCTGCCTGCCAGCCGGTCAGGCTGATGGCATGGCAGCCGATCTCGTTCAGGGCCATGGCCAGCAGCGAGATGCTGATCTGCTCGCCGGTGGCCAGCAGCATATCCATCTCACGAGCCGACGGATCATGGCTGATCTCCGCCGCCTTTGCGATCAGGTCGTCGGTGGTGTCGCCCTGTGCGGACACCACGACCACCACGTCATTGCCTGCGTTGTGGGTATTGGCCACGATGCGGGCCACGTTGAAAATACGGTCACGGTCCTTCACGGAAGAACCGCCGAACTTCTGTACGATCAACGCCATAGTTTGTCACTCTCCTCTTTTTCTGCCCTGCCGCTTTTGCGCAGGGAGTACGCCTTATATCATTCCACGGTTGCGCCGGTATTGTCTGCATCCAAGCGCAGCAGCGTAAATGCTTCACATCCGTCCAGCCCTTCCAGCTGTTCGAGGCCCGTTTCAAGGCCCTTGTAAAATCCCTCTGCGTCGGCCCGCTCGGCCACCGCCATGACGGTGGAACCGGCACCGGACACATACACAGCCTTGGCCCCGCACTGCTTTGCCAGCACGAAGGCTTCCTTCGAGCCGGGCATCAGGGGCATCCGGTAGGGCTGGTGCAGCTTATCTTCCGTCGCAATGGCCAGCAGCTCGTGGCGGCCCTCGCAGAAGGCGGCGGGCACCAGCGCGGCACGCGACAGATTGTAAACGGCATCCTTGTGGGACACTTCCTTCGGCAGCGCCGCACGGGCCGCCTCGGTCAGCAGCTTATAATCCGGCACGATGGCCGCAAAGCAGAGGCTCTGGTCTACATCCCGCTTGACGGAATAGACCACGCCGTCCTCATAGACGCTGCTGGTCAGACCGCCCAGCAGCGCCGGAGCCACATTGTCCGGGTGGCCCTCGATGCTGGTGGCCAGCGTGAGCAGCTCCTGCGTGTTCAGGATATCGCCCAGCATCCGGTTCGCGCCCAGCAGACCGGCGATGATGCACGCCGAGGAGGAGCCAAGACCCCGCGCCATGGGGATGGGGTTGGTCTGGACGATCTTCAGCGGCGGGATCTTCTTGCCGACTTTATCGAACAGCCCCTTGGCCGAGCGGTAGACCAGATTGGACTCGTTGCGGGGGATACGGGTGCCGTCCGCCGCCGAGATATCCAGCTTGTCGCTCTCCTCAAAGGTGACCGTGTTGTACAACGTGACGGCCAGACCCAGCGCGTCGAAACCGGAGCCGACGTTGGCGCTGGTGGCCGGAACAGAGACCTTGATCTTCATAGCTGTTCCTTCCCTTTTATGCTTCCTCCGGCAGACGCTTGAGCACCAGCTTCACGCTGCCGCCCACGGCCTCCACCTTCCGGGCTGCCTCGGCCAAGGCCTTTTCGTCGGCCTGTTCCACGAAGTAGGCGCACCCGTCGAACCGTTCCTCCACGACCTTGCCGGTGCCGTAGATAGCCTCCACGACGGCCGGAGCAATGCCCGCTACACGCACATAATATGCGGCGGGCGCAGGGTCGGTGAGCAGCCCTTCCACAGGCTCTGCGGGCTGCCAGAACAGGCTGTCGTGGACCTTGGAGCCGTTTTTGAGGGCATCCACCACATCGGCCACCACGGCGCTGGCGGTGGGCAGCTTGCCCGCGCCCTTGCCGTAGAAAACCACATCGCCCAGCATATCGCCCTTGACGAGGACGGCGTTGAAGACGTCATCCACACCGGCCAGCTGGTTCGACTTGGGCACAAGGCAGGGTTCCACGCCCGCAGCCACGCTGCCATCGTCTCCCCGCTTCATCCACGCGATGAGCTTGATGACGCAGCCCAGCTTCTCGGCGGAGGCCACATCGTCCACCGTGATATCCCGGATACCGCGGGTGGGGATGTTCTGGGGGTAGATCTGATGGCCGCAGACCAGCGAGGACAGGATGGCGATCTTGCGGCAGGCGTCGCGGCCGTCCACATCGTCGCCGGGGTCCTTGGTCTCGGCGTAGCCCAGTTCCTGCGCGATCTTCAGGGCCTCATCAAAGCCCAGATTCTCGCGCACCATCTTGGTCAGCATAAAGTTGGTGGTGCCGTTGACGATGCCCTCCACCTCAGTGATGACGTTGGCCGCGAGGCACTGGTGCATGGGGGTGATGATGGGGGTGCCGCCGCCGACGGACGCCTCAAACAGGAACGCGCAGTTGTGCGCCTTGGCCAGCCCCAGCAGCTCGGCGCCGTAGGTCGCCACCATCTCCTTGTTGGAGGTGCAGACGCTGCGGCCGCTTTCGAGGCACGCCTTTACATACGGGTAAGCGAAGCGGGTGCCGCCGATGGTCTCGACGACGACCTTGATCTCCGGATCTTCCAGAATGGTGTCGAAGTTCTTGACGAAAAGATGGGCGGCGGGATGGTTGGAGAAGTCCTTGGGGTCGAGGATGTACTTCACCTCAACGGGTTCCCCCGCCCGGCGGGACACGCCCGCTGCGTTGCGGCAGAGCACCTCGTACACGCCGCTGCCCACCGTGCCAAAGCCTAAGATCGCGATTTTTGCCATGGTAAACCCCTCGTTCCTATCACTAAATTCAAACTTACAGATTATACCCGCAGTGCACGCCGACGACCATCCGCTGCCGGGAGAGCTTTTCCGTGAGTTCCTCCGGGGTCATCTGCATGGTGTCGGTGCGGATGGTGACGGCCACCAGCGCCGCACCGTTTTCCGGCGTGGACTGGTTGATGGTCACGATGCTGGCTCCTGCGGCGCTGATGCCGGCCAGCAGACTTTGCAGCGCACCGGTCTCGTCCCGCAATGTTGCCATCACGGTGATGACCTCGCGGCCGTTCTCGGAATCAAAGATGCAGTCCTTATACTTATAGAAGGCGCTGCGCGACAAGTCCACGCTGCGGGTCGCAGCCGAAATGCTGCGGGCTTCTCCGCTGGCCAGAAGCTCCTTGGCCTTGACGACCTTGAGGAAAACCTCCGGCAGGACCTGTGCGTCCACCAGATAAAAGCGGCGTTCCAACTTGTTCACCTCACAAACACAAGTGTTCTTGCAGAAAATATAATAACATCCG
>ERZ1673700.2592-NODE-2592-length-13777-cov-7.264466_pt1 | contig 13777 bp, 1 predicted proteins | sample MGYA00580230_ERZ1673700 | MGnify/ENA primary metagenome ERZ1673700 (study PRJEB41218, sample SAMN15661782) | gut metagenome | host: Homo sapiens | place: Canada: London | collected 2015-08-20/2019-03-30 | study: EMG produced TPA metagenomics assembly of...
CAATATATTACGAGAATAATATATTAATTTGTTTCACATCATTGACTAACATACACATATTTTAGCAATTTTTTCAAGTATATCTTGACATTTGAGATTTTTGGTATTATAATAATTTTGTTATAGGCACTACAAGTTAGTGTTGCTAATATAATTTAATATCTTATGCACCATTAGCTCAGCTGGTAGAGCAACAGACTCTTAATCTGGCGGTCCTCGGTTCGATTCCGAGATGGTGCACCAATCTTAGGAATATCAATGTCTTTACGGCATTGGTATTTTTTATTTTATAAAAACCTCTAGACAATTAGAGCAAATTACTTTATAATTAAAAAGCCTTTCGCTTAAAGGTAGAAAGGTGGTGAATTTGTACAAATGAAAAAATTTCTTAAATTACTTGCATTAATCATTATTCTTAATATATTAAAAGAATTTGATGATTAGACAAAAAATAATCCCTAGACTTGCACTCTAGGGATTTTTTGTGAATCTACACAAATGAATTTCTTAAATTACTAGCTTAAGCTATATTAATTATAATACTTTTTGGTATCATAGTCAATACCTTATTTATTTTATTCTAAAATTCTAAAATTATTCACATAATAAGAGGACTCGATTGAGTCCTCTGAATTCAATTAATATATTATTCTAAAATTCTTTTCTTGATAAAATATATTCCACTAGCTAAAGCAACTAAGATTATTGAAGAAGCTGAAACAATAAATACTTTGTTATTTAATAAACCAGTTGGCGGAGTAATTGTTATACTTGTCATATCATTATCCTTCTCATTATCCTTCTCATTTTCTTTTCCAGTTTTAGGGTCATAATTTCCTGGAATAGATTTTTCATTTTTTCTAGTTGTTTCAAGAATCTCAACGTGGTTATCAGTTTTAATACCTTTTTCGTTACTTGCAAGCAACTTACTTCCACAAATTGTGACAGAACCTACCTTTCCAGGTGTTAAATCCAATTTTGAAAATTGATCTGTAATTGCAATTGTATAACCACTCTTTATGTCTTTACTTACATTATCAGCTATTAATTTTTTAGTTATACCATTTTCTTCCCAAGCTGATAATTGATTTGCCGAAACTTTATTCCATCCAATTGAAGAATTTAGATTATCAGTATATACTAAATTATCATCCATATAATCAACAACTTTACTTACAACTGTTTTTAATTCTTGCCCTGGTAATTGGGTTCCATAATAGTAATAATCTGAATCAACACTATATTCATAATCCAATTCTGAATCATTTTTAACACTTATTGTATACTCTAATTCTAATGTAGCTCCTTGTATAAGCTCATTATCTATTTCTAATACAACTCTGCTAGGTAATGCTTTTACATATTTCATAGCATTCTCTCCTGTTGCTGTTTTTTCTATTTCATTCCACCTTTGATATAAATCTTTATCTGCTATTTGTATGTATGGATTTCCACTTATCAATACTTGACCATTTGATAATACCACTTTTACATTTGATATTCTTTTATTAATTGTATAACTTTGTCTTGGTCTTTCTATTATACCAAAGTCTTGGTATGGATTTACTGCATAAAATGTATCTGCTACTACAATTTTTCCATTTTTGATTACTACTATTTTTCCATTTTCAATTTTATATTCATCTGTATAGTCTGTAAATGATACTCTTTGATTGAATCCATCATTTTCTGTTACATTGCTGTACTCAACGCCTACATCAAAATAAGCAGAATCAGCAACCATACTATTATCACCACTTTCTATACTGCCATAGTTTATACCATTTTGTTCTTGTTGAGCTCTCATACTCAAATCATCAACAGCACTAGAATATCTTATTAGTCCTGCTAAATCTTTGCTCTTGCTCTTTGTATCCTCCTTTCCATTTTGTGGTAATTGATCATAACTTAATATCCAATTATAATTTCCTCTTCGTTCATCTGTATTTCCCATTCTTAACGCATTTTTTATAATGTCAGAAGATATTATTGTTGATTTATAATCCCTAACATCAATCTTCTTTCCATTAATCGTTGTATTTTCATCATAAGTATATCTTATTAAATATCTTCCTGGTATAACTCCTAGGAATTTATATTCGCCATTTGCGTCTGTATGTGTAACCGCTTCTTTTGTTTGAGTTTTAATAACACCATTTGTTACAGAAAGTTCATACAATTTTATCGCTGTTCCATTTTCATCTAGTAATTCTACTTTTGCATTTGCAACCTTGTTTTCTCCATTCTTGAATATACCATCGCCGATTCTTTCTTCATTAGTATTAGTCTTACTTCCTTTTTTATTACTATCCTCAAATACTGTTCCTGATAATCCTCTTGTTGGATTTGTATCTTCAATTCCTAATACTAATGATGGCGCTGAATCTGTATCATCTTCAAATGTTGTCATATCTAATGTTTTATTTTCTATTTCGTAATTTCTTCCGTTTAATTTTGTTGATGTTGATTTTCCATCATTTTGTAGTTTTATATTTGCACTTCCTGGATTTGAATCAACGTCAATTGCTGCATAAGTTTTTCCACCCATTACCGTTGAGAATGCATTTATTTCTGAAACATTATTTAATGTTGTTTGTTTTTGTATTAATGCTTTTACTGCATCATTATTTAGTTTAAACTTGATGTACACATCTACATATCCACCTGGCAATATTTCTCTATTTATAAATGCTGATGTATAAGTAGCTTTATAACCACTAGCTCCTTCTGTACTTCCATATCTGCTTTTTCCCCATGTTATAGTTCTTTTATATCCCTTGTCATTAGTTTCCCACGAATCTGCAATTTCATATCTTTCATCATAATAGTCTGCCAGTTCTTTTACTTTTGCATTTAATATTGTAGATTGGTTTATAACTCTTATTTTATATGTTACATATATTTGCATTGAACCTGGTTTTAGATTTTCTAGTGCTAAGTCTGATTCATATATTCTTCTTGTATATATGTTCAATCCTCTGCTACTATAACTTCCTATTCCTGTTCCGAATTTTACTTCTACACCGAAATTATCTGTATTTTCTTCACTTGTTCTCTTTGCATATGTATATGTATTATTATAAACATTTTGGCCATTATTTACTGCGATGTTCATTTCTGTTAAGTCAGAACTTACTGCTAAATCTGCTTGATTTCTTCTTTGAAGTCCCATATTTACACTTTTTATTGCTTCTAAGCCTTTGAATCTCTTTTCCCAAGCTTCTTCTATTTTGAATCCTGATTGTTTTGTTGAAGCAATTATTGCATATTCAGAATTTGCTGCTTGAGTTACTTTTACTTTTGTATTGTTATCTGTATATTCATATCCCCATTTATCTTTGTATGTTGAAACATGGTCTGCAAAAGTATAACTTAAATCATATGATTTTTGATTCTTGCTATTTCTTGCCATATTATTAGATACTGTTGTAAAACTTTCATTTACATCTTCTCTATCCTTTTTATCGTTTCTTCCGCTAGGTACTTCTGTTATTTTCGATGTATTTGGATAATTATCATTCATATAATCTATTATCGCAGATACTGTTTTAAATCTTAATCCGTCATACTCAATTTCTATACGATATTTACTTAAATCATCTATCTTTAAATTTCCATTTTCTTCTGTTAAGAAATCTTTATTTGTATACGCCTTTCCATTCTGCTTCCTTGTTCCAAATTCATACCATCCGTCTTTATTTGTTTGCCTTTTTGCAATTAATTTATTATCTTTGTATAAATATACATTTAGTCCTTTTACTAATGAGTCTCTTCCATCATCATATAGGTTGTTTATAGCATTATTTTCTGAATTTGTTATTTCTTCCCATACATATCCTTCTATTCTTATGTAGTCCTGATGGTTTTTAATTGTGTAGTTCATTGTACCTTTCCTTGGTATCGTAAACTCTCCATCTTTATTTATTGTTGATTTTGAATCTCCTATAAATGTAACACCATGGTTCATTTCTACAACACCATTTTCATATGCTAAATATCCATAGTTTGGATTCTTCGTTTCTATGAATTTGTATGTTATTTTATCTGTACCATTTGTACTCATCAACAAATTTTGGATAGCTAATTGTCCATTAGCATCAGTTACAAATTTTGTTGCATCTTCCATCTTTGTAACATATTCTATTGATGGTGTTTTACTATTTTCTGCCGTATCATTTATTACTACATTTCCTGTTGCACTTGTTAAATATCCATTTTTATCTTTCGTACTATTTGTACATGTTCCTTTTATTTTTATGTATGTGTCTTTTTTATATGATGATTTTAGTACAAATTCTACTCCTGTTAATTTTTTGCTTTCTACTCTATCATCAACTTTCTTTATGCCTATATTTCCTACTTGTTTTTCGTTTCTAAAAATAACTTTTCTTACATCTAGTCTTTCAACTGTCGTTGTTAAATTGTTTACCTTTTTGGTATAACCATAATTATCATTTGAAAGTTCTTCTATTGTATACGTTATATTTGCTGTTCCATTTATTGTAGAAATCAAATTCTTTATGCTTATTTTTCCAGAACTATCTGTAACAAATTTTGTTGCATTATTTGCATTTGCCACATATTTTATTGATGGAGTTATATCATCTTCTGTTGTATCATTTATTTTTGCACTTCCTATTACTTTTGTTGCATATCCATCTTTATCATTAGTAATTGAATCTCCTGTTGCTCTTATTTTTATATATCCTTTTCCATATGATGATTTTATGGCAAATTCTACATTTTTTAGCAGTATTCTTTGATTGTCATAATCGATTTTTGAAATTTCTAAATCTCCTGTTTGTTTCATATTTTTTATTGTAATTTCTTTTGTTTTTGTTCTTTCTATCGTTACATCTTTAAAATCTGCTAATTTTGTATATGCGTAATTTGTATTAGAAATTTCTTCTATTGTATATGTTATTGCATCTTTTCCATTGTTACTCATTAATAGATTTTTTATTTCTATTATTCCATTTGCATCTGTAACAAATTTTGTCGCATTTTCCTTTGATTCATTAAATACAGCAACTTTATCATCAGTATTGTTTGCACTATCATTTATAGTTGCACTTCCTACTATTTTTGTTGCATACCCTGTTGTTTTATCATTTGTTACTGAGTTTCCTGTTGCTTTTACTTTTACATATCCACTCGATGTTTTTAATACGAATGTTGCATTTTTTATATTTTTATTTGAATCATCAAAATCTTTTTTGTAAATTTTTAAGTTTCCTACTTGTTTTTCGTTTGTTATAGTAACTTCTTTTGTTTTTGTTCTTTCTATTATTACATTTTGTGCATCTACTATTTTTGTATAGCCATAATTGTCATTTGAAAATTCTTCTATTGTATATGTTATTGCATCTTTTCCATTATTGCTTGTTAATAGATTTTTTATTTCTACTATTCCATTTGCATCTGTAACAAATTGCGTTGCCGTTGTTTTGATTGCGTTAAATGTCATTACTTTATCTGTTACATTATCAGTCGTGTCATTTATTGTTGCACTTCCAACTATTTTTGTAGCATATCCTGTCTCTTTACTAGTTGTTACTGAATTTCCTGTTGCTTTTACTTTTACATATCCACTCGATGTTTTTAATACAAACGCTACATTTTTTTGATTTTTCTTTATGTCATCTGCGTCTTTTTTATAGATTTTTAAATTTCCTACTTGTTTTTCGTTTGTTATTGTAACCTTTGTAACATCTTCTAACTTATTTACATTCACTTCTTTTGTTACTATTTTTATATATCCATAGTTATTATTATTGTTTTCTTTAAACGTATATGTTCCAAGTTCTAATCCTTTAATTTTTATACTTCCATTACCATCTGTTAAGATTCTAGTTGCATTAGTTGCATTTGATGTAAATTCTGCTTCATAATCTTTTTCTACGTTTATTTCGGTTCCAATAATCTGATTTATTTTTGTTCCATTTTTAGATAATTTCATATATTTATTTGCATTTGAATCAGTTCCTTGATAAACTATAAATTCCACATTTTTTAGTTTTGTGTTTGTGTTTTGAGAATCAACTTTGTTTATCTCAACGTCCCCTTTTGGCACCCATGTTCCGCTAATATCTATGGAATTACTTATTGTACCTTTATCTTCGTCTTTTTCCTCTTCTTCAAACTCATCAAGGGAACGCATTGTTTGTAGTGGTCCATAAGGTATACACCAGGCATCATTATCCGCTTTTTTCATTGTATACTCATATTTTACGTTGTTTATTCTACTTGTAGTCTTTTTTATTTCTTTTGAGGAGGTTATTTTTACATTCAAAATTTTAACTGCTTCTTTTGGAATCTTTATATAAAAATCTTGTCCCCATTTAAAATTTATCGCATCACATTTTTCAGTTTTATTATTTTGATATGTAACTTCTATTGTACATCCTACATCTTTTCCACTGCAATTAACATTAAATGGTCCTAATTTATTATATTGATTATCATAACTCAAAATTTTAATCTCTGATTTATCTGTTTGGTTTATAATTTTTACTTGCGAAGTATCTTCCGACCACACCAAATCTCCCCATGTTCCTTCTGATGTTATTTCTGTTTTATAAGATATAACTTCATGCCAAACAAAGTCACAAAATTGAAGTCCTTTTGCATTACAACGATATTTAAAGCCATTATCTCCTTCTGCAAACTCATAGTCATGGCAATCAACCACATGTCCATCCTTATCCAACAAATCTCCATGTAGTCCCATGTCATGTCCTTTTATTTTGGTAGGAGGTGTATACTTTGATGGCCATACATAATTTCCTTTCGAATTGGCTTTTAAAGAACATTCATGTACCCAGTCTGGTGGATTCTTATCTGGTGGCCAATTATAATTTCCTATCGGATATTTCTTATAACCATCAGGATACGTTACTTTTGTATCATCTTTTATAACATCAAATCCTAATGATATACTAGAACTTGACACTAAGCATATACTAAATACTAATAAAAACAAAACTCTCTTCATTATTTCTCGTTTTTTCCAAATAATTACTGCTATCAAAGTTAATACCGCAATTGTTGCTATTACAATTCCTGCCCATTTTATTATACCTGTTGATACCCCTATAATTACTTGTGCACTTGAAGAATCATTTTCTTTGTTTGTATCCTCAATTGCTTTATTATTATTACTAATTTCAATTGAAGCTGTATTTACAATTGTTCCTGAATTAGCACTATTAACTTCTTTAACCAAGACTAAATTTATTTCTTCACTTTCTCCCACACTCAGTGTTTTTCCTGATAAACTATTTGTATATATTACTCCATCTTTTTCATACCAGTCTTTGTTTAGTTCAGATTTAAAATTTAATCCATTTGGTAATTTATCGATTAACTGAGGCACTGCACCTTCTACTTCTCCATTATTTGTTACAACCATTTTGTATTCTATTACAACTGTTGCTCCATTTATCTTTTTGGAGTTTATTTCTACTTTTGCAAATTGCTTATTATCATAATCATATGTTTTTGTTTTTCCATCTTTTGTTTGCACTGTTATCTTGCTTATATATTTTTGTAATTCTAAATCAAATGTCTTATTCTCTACTAATCCAATATCTATGTTCTCTAGACTTCCATCTGCTGTTAATGTGTCTGTTAATCCAACTGTCATTTTTTCTCCATTTATTGCTACATTTTTAGTTACAGCATCTGAATTCTTTGTTTCTATTACTCCTTCTTTTTGATATGTTGTCAATGAATATGTCTTTGTGTCATATAAGAATAAAACTATATATTGTCCTTTTTCAACATTTTCAAAGCTATACTTTCCAGTTGAATCTGTTTGAATTTTCTTTATTTGGTTATTCTCTCTTACAAATTTATTTGTTTTAATATTGTATAGCATTACAGTCATTCCACTATATGCTTTTTCATCTATTGCTCTTCTTCCATCATCATTTGCATCTATCCATGCAAACCCTGATATTGAAAATTTCTTCTTTTCTGTATCATCAGAATTATCTGAATCATCATTTTTAGGCTCATCCGGATTAACAGATTGCGAATCATTTACTATAACTTTACAAGTCGCAACTTTGCCTCCATCTTCCGTTGTTACCATTACTGTTGTAGTTCCTTTTGATACCCCTGTTACATTTCCATCATCATCAACACTTGCTATATTTGAATCATTTGTTGACCATGTTACATTTTTATTTTTTGCATTGTTTGGTTCTATTGTCGCTGTTAATTTTTTATTTTTACCAACTTCCAATTTTATAGAATCTGCATCTAATTTTACTCCTGTTACTCTTACATCCTCTCCTGGGTCAGGATCAGGTGTTGGATCAACTTGTGAATCACTCGTTACTGTAACTTCACATGTTGCTGTTTTGCCACCATCTTCTGTTGTTACTGTTATTATTGCTGTTCCTTCTGCTAGACCTGTTATCTCCCCACTACCATCGACATCAACAATTCTAGAATCACTTGATGACCAACTTAAATTTTTATTGTCTGCATTTTGTGGTTCAATTATTGCTGTTAATCGAGCATTTTCATTAACCTTTATCTTTAAATTATTTGCGTTTAATTTTACACCTGTTACATTTATTGGTTGTGGATCTGGCGTTGGATATGGATCTTCATAATCATATTTTAATACAGTACTACTTACACTTGCTGATTTAGTCTTTATCCATTCCCCTTCAACTTTTACTGTATTTGTAATCTTTTTAGTTTTTAAACTTAGCTTAGCCTTTGCTTTTACAACCATTGTTATTGTTTTACTTTCTGGAATTTCCAAATCCAAATTCACATTTGGCGCATCTTCTTCATCATATCCATCTGGTATAAATAAAACAGATAAATCTTCTTTCACATTCTTTTCCGTATAAGTTTGTGACTTGTATTGCACCTCTCCCGCTGCATCTGCTGTATCTTTAATCAACTTACTCTCAATAGTAAACTTATTATATTCAATACTTATTGGGTTTAATTCTCTTGGAATAACATCTTGCACTTTTATATTTGTATATATTGCAAATCCTCCCCAAGTTTTTCCTGTATTCTTTATTTGTATTGTATATGTTATTTCATCATCTGTTTTTAATGTATCTTTATCTGCACTCATGCTGACTTCTACTGACTCTGTATATCCTGTCATTCTCGTTTGATTTGATACATAATCAGAAATATTATCTCCTGATACTGTGGCAACTCCGTTTATTTCATATTCATAGCCTTTACTCTCATCAACATCTTCTGCATCTCCTATAATAAGAACATTCTTTTTTCCACTTGTATAATTTCCATTTTCATCGATTTTAATAGGGTCTAATGTATCTATCGTATATGTCCAAACATTATCTTGGAAATTATTGTCCATATCGTCCTCAACCACAGCAACTTCCCTTATTTTATAGAAATCTGATGCCTTAAAAACAATCTTTACATTTTTTAATTGTTTATCTGTTAAATTTGTTACTGTAAGTGTATATTGCCATTCTTTTCTTGTATCTCCTACAAATGAAGTTAATTTTACTTCAACCTCTGCTTGCTTAACTATATTAGTTATATTTAATTCTACTGGACTTTCATTATCAATTTTTAACTGATTGCTTATTACAACTTCTTTCTCTTGTACATCATCTGGTAAATCTTTTACTTGTAATTCTATGAAATCTGTTTTGGTCTCTCCTGCATCTACATTTAACTCTATTTTTACACTTTTTTCATCTTGTCCTGTATATTCATATTTAGTACTATACCTATAATAATTTTTTTCTTCATTGTAAATATATCCACCTACTTCTAATTTCACATATTTCATTTCGTCTGGTACATTTATGGTAAGTGCAACTTTTTTAGAAGTATTACTATTATTAGTAACTTTTAATTCTTGTTTTATAATCTGTTTTTCATATACTGTACTATTATTAGCAATTGCTGTGCCACCTACTTCTTGTATTATCTCTGCTTTAACACCATTTTTTTCATAAACAGATGTATTCAATGTTTGCACATTCTGATCTGTATTTACACCTGCTGCTGCAGCTGTTGGTGCTACTGTTTTGGCTACATTAGCAACTTTATTTAGTAATGTGGCTTGTATTTCTCTGTTTTCTGTTGTATTAATATTTTCATTAAAATAAGAAACTTTTAAAGCACTAGTTTTACTTTCTAATTCTTTTGTTAAACTAATTGTTAATGGTATTCTTATATTAGCTCCTTCTACAATAGAAACCTCTTCATAAGATGTTTGCTCTCCTTGTAACTTAATATTAACAACTTTATTTCCATTTTTGCTTTTACTAACATTTGATTCCGTTATAGTAAATACTTTATTATCATACATTATTTCTGGTGTACCTAAACTAACTTTTTTCACTTCTTCTGGCATTTCTATTGAAAATGTTGGATTTTTAAATAAACTATTTTTAGGCCCATTTGTTTTCAATGCAATTGTAAGTATTACATCATTTGATGTATTATTAACTAATACATCTTTACTTAATTTTGTTTCTATTTCAGAAATAGCCAGTTTTATCTCCGTAATGATTTGTCCTTCGTTTTCGTATTTTTTAACAGCTTCTGTCTCTGTTGTTTTTTCACCTTGTTCGTTATTTATTTCTTTTGTAATTGTATTTATTCCATTTACAGAAACATCTGTTATTATAGCACTATTTTCTATTATAGCCGTTGGTAATATAATTCTTGAATTTTCAACTTCAATAATTCCTTCTTTTTCTACATTATTTAAACGTAAGAAAAATGTTTCTGGTCTATTTGTATATGTTACTTTTATTTTTCCATTTTCATCTGCTTCTGTATCTTTATTTATTGTTATTAAAATTTTTCCTTCTGTATCAAGTACATCAATACTTCCATTTTCTCCCAGCACTTCTTGTACTTGTGCTTTATCTATTGTTGAATCTGTATATACAACATCTTTTGAAGTTTCTTTTACTTCTATTTTTTGTGCAATATCTTTATTGCTAACCATTATTTTTGCTGTCTCTTTGAATGTTGTTTCATATTTATTTTCTGGATTACGTTCATTTGCTTTAATATATCCATCATATATATCATCTGTCTGATGTTCTACTGATACAACTCCACTAACTTTTTCTTTAACGTCAAAATTCTGGTCAACATTTGTTACTAATTTAGTCTCATCCTTATCTTTAAATGTTTCTTCAACATTAGCTCTTATTCTTAAATTTCTAGCTTCATCTTCTGCCACATAGCACTCACTTTTGTAAATACAAATAATTTCATATTCATCTCTTGCATCTGCTACATTTTCTGCATAGTCTTCATTTTCAGCTATTATTTCAAGAATTCCTGTACTTGAATGATACTCATATTTTGCTGTTTTACCACCATTTGTTGCTTTAGTTGATTTTGTTATAACCTCAACTCTCTCAGGTTTATATTCACCTATCCATGGCAAATCAACATTGATACTTGTTTTCTTAATTGGTTGATATTCTTCTTCTTCTGCAAATTTGACTCCAGTTTTAAAATTAAATTGTGCTAGTACACCTTTGCTGCCAGTATCACTGTCTTTTGTTATCGTATCAAAATTCTCATATTTAGTTAAATTAAATTCTGCTACTACTTTTGTCTTGTCTTTATTTATATTTTCTTTTATAGCATCAACTGCTTCTGCAATTACGATGCTCAAAGAACTATTTAATAACAAAACAATTAGCATAAAAATGATGCACAATTTTTTTCTCATATAACTTCCCCCAATACTTCTTACAATATATTAATTAAATAATAAATCGTTCTATACTTTAAGTCAATATCCCCCAAAAGGCTTAAATTTCCTATTTTTTCTAGGTCTTTACGGCTCTTCACTTCATGGCGAAATATGTCTTTTTTATTACATTTTGGTAACTTTTTGTGCCCCAAAATAATGTTTTTTCCATTTTTGCCTAGGGACTAGCACATTTTCAGCCAGGTTGCACACGTGAGAACGCTTTTTTTATGTGCAAAATTGCACGAAAAAAAAGCGTTCTCACGTGTGCAACCACTACAAAAAAACTCACATAGCTAAACTATGTGAGTTTTTTGGCTTATTTCAATACTTTTTTCTTGATAAAGTATATTTCTCCTACTACGACTACTAATACAATTGCTGCTAATGATATAATAAATGTTCTGTTATCTGTCAAACCGGTTGGTGGTGTAATATTTACTCTTGTCATATCATCATCTGATTCATATGGTTTATTCGGTGTTGCTGTTTTAGGGTCATAGTTACCTGGTGTTGCTCCATATATTTTTCTTGCTGTTTCTACTATTTCAACATGGTTACTTGCTCCAATACCATTTTCGTTACTTGCTAATAATTTACTTCCATAAATTTTTATACTTGTAGCTTCTCCTGCTTTTAACTCATTTCTTGCGAATTGATCTGTTATTGATATTGTATAACCTTTATTAATATCTGCTTTAACTTCATCTGAAACTAATTTTTTAGTTATATCACCTTCTTGCCAAGCTGATAATTGGTCTGCTGTAACTTTGTTCCATCCAGCCACACTATTGTTGTTTTCATCATATACTAAGTTATCATCCATGTAGTCTACTACTTTCTTGATTACTCTCTTCAATTCTTGGCCTGGAAGTTTTGTTCCATAGTAATAATAATCTGAATTTGTTGTATATTCATAATCTAATTCTGAATCATTCTTTATACTTACTGTATATTCAACTTCTAATGTAGCTCCTTGTAATAATTCATTATCGATTTCTGCAAGTACACTGCTTGGTAATGCTTTTACATATGGTAAAGCATTATCTGCTGTTTTTTCTATTTCGTTCCAACTATCATATAATTCTGCATCTGGTATTGTTTTATATGGATTTCCATTTATTAAAACTTGACCATTTGCTAATGTTACTTTAATATTTGAAATTCTCTTATTTGTTTCAAATTGTTGTCTTGGTCTTTCAATTATACCAAAATCTTGATATGGATTTACTGCATAGAATGTATCTGCTAATACTATTTTTCCATCTTTTATTACTACTATCTTACCATTATCTAAATTGTACTCATCTTTGTAGTCTGTATAAGATACTCTTTGGTTGAATCCTGAATTTTCTTTTACTTCACTATATTCTACACCTACATCGAAATATGCTGTATCTGCTGTCATACTGTCACTTGTATTAATATTTCCATTGTATACTCCGTTTTGTTCCTGTTTAGTTCTCTTATTTAAGTCATCAGCTGCATCTGAATATCTCTTACCTTCATATGGGATTATCCAGTTGTAATTTCCTTTTCTTTCATCAGCTTGACCTAATTTTAATGCATTTTTAATTACATCTGATGAAATTATTGTTGATTTATATTCTCTTGGATCTATTGCTTTTCCATTTATTGTTGTATTTGAATCATAAGTATATCTTATTAAATATCTTCCTGGTAATACTCCTAAGAATTTGTATTCACCATTTGCATCTGTTGTTGTAGAAGCATCTTTTGTTTGGGTTGTTTCTACACCATTTTCACTTGAAATTGCATACAATTTTACAACTTCTCCATTTTCATTTAATAATTCTACTTTTGCATTTGCGACTTTATTTTCTTTATCTTGGAATATACCGTCACCAATTCTTTCTTTACCTGTATTTGTCTTATCACCATTTATGCTACTATCCTCGAATACTGTTCCTGATAATCCTCTTGTTGGTTCTGCTTCTTGAATACCAAGTACTAATGATGGTGCTGAATCTGTATCATCTTCAAATGTTGTCATATCTAATGTTTTATTTTCTATTT
>ERZ1673700.2593-NODE-2593-length-13770-cov-11.795552_pt1 | contig 13770 bp, 12 predicted proteins | sample MGYA00580230_ERZ1673700 | MGnify/ENA primary metagenome ERZ1673700 (study PRJEB41218, sample SAMN15661782) | gut metagenome | host: Homo sapiens | place: Canada: London | collected 2015-08-20/2019-03-30 | study: EMG produced TPA metagenomics assembly of...
TTTATGTTTACTTATTAATTATAAAAACTATTATATTTATTTTGAGTTCATATTTAATAAAATCGTTTATTCAATTAAATGTTTTTATTCATATTTTTATATACAAAATATTTTTGGGAAAAATAAAAACAAGTATCACTGTATGATACTAGTTGTATGTTATAATATAAATAAAAAATTTAAAAATGCCATAGACAAGGCGAAGGAGTAAAAAATGTCTGAAAAAATTTATTGTAAATACTGCGGAACAGAACGCTCAAGCGTAAGCAGTTTAACAAACGGTTCATGCTCTAAAAGTCCAGAAGGAAAATACCATGTTCCTTACGAAGGCAGCGAAAAATCTAAATATGAGTGTAAATACTGTGGAACGGAGCGCTCAAGTATAAGCAGTTTAACGAATGGCTCATGCTCTAAAAACCCAAACGGAAAATATCATATTCCGCTTTGATAGGTTTTGAGTTTGGAGTAGGTAGAAATTTTTATTTTTACCTACTCAATTATTAAAAAATAAAAGGAGATTATATGCCAGAAGATAAACAAATCGATTTGCTAAAAAATATAATTGAAAATAGACAAGAAATATACGAAAGATTAGCGCCGAGAGTAAATATAGTCGATATTTTAGGCAATACATATTATGAAGTTCAAAATAGCAAATTATTATATTATATTTTTAATACTCATTTTAAATATTACGATAAAGAAATAAATTTTGCAAAAGATTTGGCTTTATATGTTGTTGGCAACGAGTATAAAGATAAAATTAAAGATGCAAAATTTAAAAATGTATATAGAGAATTTCAAACTAAAGACGGTAGAAGAATAGATATATTAATCGTATTCGATAAATTTGAAATAATAATTGAAAACAAAATAAATGCGAGCGACCAAGAAAATCAATTATTAGATTATTATAACGATAGATATAACGAAGAAAAAGAAATATTTTTAGTTTACTTAACCAGATGGAAATATGAAGCGTCAGAATATAGCATATCAAAAGAAACAAAAGAAGAATTAAAAGATAAAATATATTATTTATCTCATGGAGATATGGCAAAATGGATTGAAAACGATATTTTAAATAAATACGAGTTTTTGAAATTCGATAAAAAATATCAATCGATTTATTCCGCATTAATTCAAATAAGAGATAATGAAAAAACTATAACTAATCCAAACGAGGAGAACAACATGGAAAAAGAAGAAATAAAAAAATTTTTTGAAAGAGAAGATAATAATTATTTTGAAACTTTATTAAATAATGAAGAAACGATAAAAGATAGCTTTGATAAATTAAACAAATTTTATGAATTGTTAGAAAATGCTCAAAGAGTAATTATAGATAAAAAATTCGAGCTTATATCTGGCAATATAAAATATTCATCGAAGGTAAGCGAATTTATTAAAAAAGTTCAATCTGATAAAGGCGAAGATTATATGAAAGGCGCTCTTTTATATAATGAAGAAGGTATTAAAGGACAATTTAACGGTATATGGTCAAGGAATATACTTATTTCAATAATAGGCTACTTGGATTTATGCATAACTTTAGAACAGAATATTTATATCGTTGATTATCATTTATTTATAAATATAATTGCGAATAATAACATTGCAAATAAGTTAAGAGAAGAGCCGATTAAAACCGAAATAGGAAAAATACTTGGTAAAGATAGCAATAAATATAAAGAAGACGAAGATAGAGGATATATTTATACTTTATATATAGATATTGAAAAAGATAAACCCGAAGAAACGGCTCAAAAAATAATTGATTTATATAATTTCTTAAAGGAAAAAATAACTCAATAAATTTTATGTAAATTGATTTTGAAATAAAACCGTTTAATTGATTTTAATTATATTAGACGATTTTAAATTTATAAGGAAATTTATATGTCAAAAAGTTATAGAAAAAATCCCGTTCGTTGGCAATGTTGTAATTCGTGCAAAAAAGAAAAACAAATATATAATAGACGAATGCGACATAATAATAAATTAATTTTGAAAGATTATAATGATAACACAGTTTTACAAGTTCACAAAAGAGACGGATTGAGTTGGTGGGATTGGGCATGCGATGGCAAAGGCGATTTATGGGTATATAAAGAAAATATATTAATATTGGATGCTGAAGAATTAGAATGGTATAAAAAACTTATGAGAAAATAATTTTATAATTTTTAAAATATATAAATAACTAGTATCACTGTATGATACTAGTTATATGTTATAATTAATATAAACAATTTTTATTAAACAAAGGAAAAGTAAAATGAAAAACAATAATATAAATGAAATTATTATTACGGACGAAAACGAAAAAGAATATTGGATAGAATATAAAAAAACTTTATCTCCTCAAATAAAAGAGGCTTTAATTAAGAGATATACTCCTTTAGTAAAATACGAGGCTTTTAAAATTAAAGCAGCTATAAATTTTGAAAATTATGCGAAAAATAAACTAGGCTTTGAGGATGAAGATTTTGAAAGTCTTGGTTTTTTAGAACTTTTAGACGCTATAGATAGATATAACCCAAACAACGAAAGCGATATAAAATTTGAAACTTATGCCAGCATAAGAATACAAGGCGCTATATTTGACGAATTCAGAGCAATGGATGGATTGCCAAAGTCAGTTCGTAGAGAGATAAAAAAATTAGAAGAAAGAGAGACAAAAAAATTAGAAATGGTAGAAAATAAAATGATAAACAATTTAACAAAAAAAGAAATCGACAATTTATGCAACAATTTATGCAAATGGGCAAAAAAGCATAATATTGAAGATTTGGATACAGAAGAAAAAATATTGGATATTATATTGGATATTAAAGAACTTAAAATAGTTTCTGATGAAATAGATTATTTGCCAAACGAAATTTTCAAACTTACAAATCTCGAGAGTTTTTATATAGACTGCTATTCTTTGGAAGAATTTCCTAAAGATATTGAAAAATTAATTAATCTTAAAAAACTTACGATAGAATTTTCCGATATAAAAACTCTGCCAAAAGAAATTTTCAACTTGGTTAATCTTGAAACTCTTAATATAGACTGCTATTCTTTGGCAGAATTTCCCGATGGAATAAGCAATTTAACAAAACTTAAAACTCTTAATTTTATATATTGCGAGGAGTTAATAGAATTTCCTAAAGAAATATTTAACTTAAAAAATCTTGAAAATATTCGTTTAATCTATTTTAATAAGTTTAAAGGTTATTATAAAAAAATAAACGATTTAGACAATATAAAAAATATCGAATTAGAAATATTTGATTTTGATGGATTTGAATTCCCAAAAGAAATATTAAAACTATCTAAATTAAAGACTCTAGAGATGTATGGCGATAACGGATACATGAAAGAATTGCCAGCAGAAATAGAAAACTTAATTAACTTAAAAAAACTTTCTATAGCCGTTGAAATTTTAAAATGTTTGCCTAAAGAAATAGGAAGTTTAATTAATCTCGAATATTTAGAAATAGATAGCGAATTTGAAGATTTTAACGGAATTCCTAAAGAAATTGGAAATTTAAAAAATCTTAAAACTCTTAAAATAGTGCGATGCAAAGGTTTAACGGAATTGCCAAATGAAATATCTAATTTGACAAAACTTGAGGAACTTCATATATCATGCGATAATACGAAATATTTGCCAAAAAATATATATAAATTAATCAATCTTAAAAATTTATCAATTTGTTGTCGCAAATCAAAGAAACTTCCAAAAGAATTATTCGATTTAATTAATCTTGAAAAACTTCAGATAAGTTGGTGCGAAAGCTTAAAACATATTCCCAAAGAAATAGGAAATTTAATCAATCTTAAAGAATTAGAAATAGCTCTAAATAAATTAAAAAATATTCCAAAAGAAATTAAATGTTTAATTAATCTCGAGACTCTTAATATATACCATTGTAAAAACTTGAAATATATCCCCAAAGAAATTGGCGATTTAGTTAATCTTAAGAGACTTGATATAAATTGGTGTGAAAAATTAGAATATATTCCAAAAGAAATCGGCGATTTAGTTAATCTTAAGAGACTTGATATAAATTGGTGTAAAAACTTGAAATATATCCCCAAAGAAATTGGCGATTTAGTTAATCTCGAAAAACTTAATATAGAATTGTGTGAAAAATTAGAATATATTCCCAAAGAAATAGGAAATTTAATCAATCTCAAAAAACTCTATATTAAAGATTGTAAAAATTTAAAAGAAATTCCAAAAGAAATAACTAATTTGAAACAATTAAAAAATATTACTATAGCATGCAGAGATAAAATAAAAATTCCCGATGAAGTAAAAAAATTAATCGAATCTAAAAGTTATTATATTCGTATAAATAATGTATATAGCGCGAAAGAATTGGAAGCCGAATTATCAAATTTAATTAAAAATAAAAGTTTTGATTTGGAATACGGCGGAGATTATGAAGATTCGTATAGTTTAGATTATCTTAAATCCGTTAATATTGTGGAATTAAATCAATCGGAAAATAATTCTGCAGACTGCAACGATACGAAAGAATTAATCGAAGAAATTACGATTTCAAAAAATCTTAAAGAACTATATATAAAATCCACAAACTTTAAAGAAATTCCTAAATGGTTATTTGATTTATATAACATTGAAAAACTTTTTATAAATTGTGATAGTTTAGAAGAACTGCCTAAAGAAATTGGGAAATTGACTAATCTAAAAGAACTTTATATAAATTGCGATAGTTTAGAAAAAATTCCTGAAGAAATTGGAAATTTAACTAACCTTCAAGAACTTGATATACATTGCGAAAATTTAAAAGACTTACCAAACGAGATTGGAAATTTAGCCAATCTTAAAATATTTAGTTTAGGAAAGTATTCGTTCAACGAAAATTCAAATTTAAAAATAATACCAAAAGAGATTGGGAAATTAATTAGTCTCAAAGAATTTGATATTTTCTCTTCCAACTTAAAAGAGTTGCCCAAAGAAATTGGCGATTTGGTTAATCTTGAAAGACTTGAAATAGATTGCGATAGTTTAGAAGAATTACCGCATGAGATTGGAAACTTGATTAATCTTAAAAGATTTGAAATAGATTGCAATAGTTTAGAAGAATTACCGCATGAGATTGGAAACTTGATTAATCTTAATAGTATTGTAATACATTGCAATAAATTAAAAGAACTTCCAGAAGAAATAGGCAATTTATTAAAAATGGAATATTTTAGTATGGATTCTGAAGTTTTAAAAGAATTGCCAAAAAGTATAGGAAATTTTACTAAACTTCGCAGTCTTGGATTAGACTGTTCTAATTTAGAAAGACTTCCTAAAGAGATAGAAAATTTGAAAATAATTAAAGGAATCGATATAAGAAGCGATAAGTTAAAAGAATTTCCTAAAGAAATATTAAGCATGCCTAAACTTGAACGGATTGATTTACATGGAAACGGAATAAAAGAGATACCAAAAGAAATTATTAATTTGACTAAACTTGAAAAATTGGATATGCAATATTGCGCTAACTTAAAGAAAACTCCGAAAAAAATAGGCAATCTGATTAGAGAATCTAAAATTAAATGCTGGTGGAATTTTTAAGGAGAAATAAAATGCAAAACAATTTAACCAAAAAAGAAATCGATAATTTATATAATTGGGCTAAAAAATATGATATTAAAGAATTGAAAACAAAAGATAGAAAAAAATTATTAAATATTAAAAAACTCTATATATTTTCGAGAAATTTAAAAGTATTGCCTAAAGAGATAGAAAATTTGATTAATCTTGAAGAGCTTATTATTGGAGATTATATTGTCGGAGGCACAATTAAAAAACTACCAAAAGAAATTGGTAATTTTATCAAACTTGAATATATTCTTATAGGTTCTAAAAGTTTAAAAGTATTGCCTAAAGAGATAGGAAATTTAAAAAAACTTAAAGATTTTACTTTATGGCTAAATAATTTAACAAAATTTCCTAAAGAAATTGTAAATTTAGTTAGGCTTGAGCGTTTAGAAATAAATCGTGGAGATAACTTAAAAGAATTTCCAAAAGAGATTATAAATTTAGTTAAATTAAAAGATTTAGAGATAAGTCATTGTAATAAAATAAAAAATCTACCAAAAGAAATTGAGACTTTGACTAAACTTAAAAGATTTAGAATTGCAAGTTTAAATTTAAAAGTAATCCCGAAAGAAATTAAAAAAATTTGATTAACCTTGAATATATTGATATAAGTTTTGGTTTGCGATATTTATCGTATGTTATAATATAAATAATTGACAATTAAAATATTAAGTATAATATAAAAAGTAGGAGAAATTTTTATGGAAGAAGTAGAAAATCAAACTCTTAATTTATTAAAAAATCTTATTGAAAATAGAGAAAAAATATATAATAAAATAGAAGAAGCAAAAGAAAAATTAATTCCTATAGTTAATATAATAAATATTTTGGGCAATACATATTATGAAGTTTCAAATAGTTCGCTATTATATAATATTCTTAAAATAAAATTTAAATATGATAAATATGATAATAAAGAAATAAATTTTGCAAAAGATTTTTCGGAATATATTATTAAAGAAAAATTAGGAAACGATAGCGTAAATATTAATTCTTCCAATATAAGTGTTTATAGCGAAGAGCATCCTTCAATCGAAAGTAAGCGTAGAATGGATTTATTTATACAGTCCGATAATTTTGAAATAATAATTGAAAATAAAATTGGAGCTGGCGACCAACCAAACCAATTGCAAGATTATTATAGTAATAGAATTAATGAAAATAAAATTATTAAAGATAATATATTTGTAGTTTATTTAACCCGATACGGTTATAAACCGTCAGAATTTAGTATTGATAAAAAATTAATTTCAGATTTAGAAAAAGAAAATAAAATATATTATTTATCGCATGACGATATGGCAAATTGGATTGAAGATAAAATTTTAAATAATAAAGAATACGAATTCTTAAAAGAACAAAAATATCAGTCGATTTATTCGGCTTTAATTCAAATAAGAGATAACGAAAAATTTATAACTAAAGAAACGGAGGAAAATAAAGTGGAACAAAAAATAACTGAAGATTTTTTAAATCTTAAATCATTAATAAACGAGGGCGAACCAATAAAAGATAGTTTTGATAAATTAAATAAATTTTACGAGTTATTGGAAAACGCCCAAAAAGTAATTTCAAATAAAAGACTTAATCTTGTATCGAGAGATATAGAATATTATTCATATATAAGAAAAATTGTGGAAGAATATAAAACAAATAAAGGCATTTATGCTAATATTATATCTAAAGAACTTGTTAGTTATAGGTTTTCTTCTGGAGATTCATATTCTTTAAATATAGATATTCCAATAGGAAAAAATAATGATATTCGTATAATATTAGACCAGCGTCTCGATTATCATTTATGCATAAGCGTTTTTTCTGAAAAACCTGATATTATCAATCAATTAAAATATATTGATAAAATTAAAAATAAAATTACTAAAATCCTTAATAATTGTATAGAAGGTGAAAGTTCAGAATATGGAAGTAGTTGGGTTTATCTCAAATTTATTGATACTACTAAAAAAGATGAAGCTGAAGATATAGCCGATAAGATAATTGAATTATATGAATTTTTAAGAGATAATATAAAATTAGATAATGCATAAATTATAATTCTTTAATTTTCAAAATATATAAATAATTTTATTAAACAGGATAAATCAAAATGCAAAACAATTTAACAAAAAAAGATATTGAAAAATTAAACAAATGGGCTAAAAAATATGATATTAAAGAATTGCAAACCAAAGATAAAAATAAGCTATTTAATATTAAAGAACTTACGCTTGGCGAATTATTTAGAGCGGAAAAAAATTTTTCTTATATTCCAAATGCAATTTTTAAACTTGTAAATATTAAAGAACTATATATAAACTCCATAAACTTAAAAGCGTTGTCAAAAGATATTGGAAATTTAATTAATCTTGAAGAGCTTACTATCAGAGGTAATTGCAAATTAAAAAAATTACCTAAAGAAATTGGGAAGTTAATTAACCTTAAAAAACTTGAAATAAGGTGTGAAAAATTAAACGAACTTCCGAAAGAATTATTTAATCTTACTAATCTTAAAGAATTTGAAATAAGAAGCGAAAATTTAGAAAAACTTCCTAATGAAATTGCCAATTTTGTTAACCTTAAAAGTCTTATAATAAGTTGCGATAAATTAGTTAAACTGCCTAAAGAAATATGCAATTTTTCAAAACTTGAAAATATAGAAATAGCTTGCGAAAATTTAAAAGAATTGCCGCATGAAATAGGAAATTTAAAAAAACTAAAATATTTCACTTTATGGGAAAGTAATTTAAAAAAATTTCCTAAAGAGTTTGGGAATTTAATTAACCTTGAAAGCTTTAGGATATATTCGTGTATCTTAAAAGAATTTCCAAAAGAGCTTACAAATTTTACTAAATTAAGATATTTAAAAATAGAATGTTATAAAATGAAAGAACTTCCAAGAGAAATAGGAAATTTAATTAATCTTAAAAGCCTTTATATTAAAAGCGCAAACTTAAAAGAACTTCCAAAAGAAATTAAAAATTTGGTTAATCTTGAAAGAATTGATATAATTTGGGAGGGATATGCAAAAGAATTGCCTAACGAAATTCTTAATTTTGAAAAACTTAAATTTATAGAAATAAAAAAATCGGGATTCATTTATAAATCGTTTGGAAGAGAATATAAAATTGAAAAAGCCAAAAAGAAAATAAAGAAAAATATAAATAAAACAAAGAAAGGATAATTTTTTTAATTGCTTTTTAAATTTTTTATAAGTATCAATTTATTTTAAAAATAATTATAAAATAAGGCTTTTACAAACTTTTTCCACAGTCTTTGGAAGTATAATCCATTCGGCAGATTCCATAACTCTTTTTTGCAATTTTTCCGCCGTATCGTTATCTAAAACTTTAACGGCTTTTTGCATTATAATCTCTCCGCCGTCAATAATTTCGTTTACAAAATGCGTTGTCGCTCCCGTAATTTTAACTCCTCTTTTTATAGCTTCTTCATGAACTTTTATTCCGTAAAAATTTTTTCCGCAAAAAGAAGGAATAAGCGAAGGGTGAATATTTATAATTTTTTTAGGATAATCTTTTACAAAATTTTTAGACAAAACCGACATAAATCCCGCCAAAACTATAAGCTCGATTTTATAAGATTTCAAAATTTCTTTTAATTTTCTTTCAAATTCCTCTATTTTCTTGCATTCTTTTTTAGAAATAATTTCAAAAGGAATTTTTGATTTTTCAGCTCGTTTCAAAGCGAAAGCGTTAGAATTATTTGAAATAACCAATTCTATTTTTCCGCTTTTTATTATTTTATTTTTTTGAGCGTTTATTAAAGCTTGCAAGTTAGTTCCGTTTCCCGAAACCAATACGGCGGTTCTTATTTTTTTATTCATATCATTCCTTAAAAATAATTTTTTCTTTATTCTCAATTATTTTGCCAATAATATAAGCGTCCTCTTTGCAGGAGCTTAAAATTTCAATAGTTTTTTCCGCGTCTTTTTTTGAAACGATTATGCACATTCCGACTCCCATATTAAAAGTATTAAACATATCTCGCTCTTCTATATTTCCAATTTTTTGAATATATTTAAATATTGGCAAAATTTTAATTTTATTTTTTTCTATCTCTGCGCAAAGTCCGTTTGGAATGCATCTTGGAATATTCTCGTAAAAACCGCCGCCCGTTATATGCGATATTCCTTTTACTTTAATTTTTTTTAATAATTTTAAAATCGGTTTAACATAAATTTTTGTCGGCGTTAATAATATCTCGCCAATAGATTTTTTCCCAAGTTCTTTAACTACATTATTTATATTTGAATTATCAATATTTAAAATTTTTCTAACAAGCGAAAATCCATTTGAATGAATTCCGCTAGAAGATAAAGCGATTATAATATCTCCTTTTTTTATCAAACTATTATTTATTATTTTTGATTTGTCGACTATTCCCGTAGAATATCCAGCCAAATCGTATTCGTCTTTAGCGTAAAAATCGGGCATCTCCGCAGTTTCTCCGCCTATCAAAGCGCAATTAGATTGAACGCATCCTTTTGATATTCCTTTTACTATTTCAGAAATTTTTTCGGGATAATTTTTTCCGCAAGCAATATAATCTAAAAATATAAGAGGTTTAGCTCCAACGCATATTATATCGTTTACGCACATAGCGACGCAGTCTATTCCGATAGTGTCATGTTTATTCATTAAAAACGCTATCTTTAATTTTGTCCCAACTCCGTCAGTTCCGCTTACCAAAACGGGTTTCTTTATTCCTTTTAAATCAAGTTCAAATAATCCGCCGAATCCTCCGATACTTGAAATAACGCCTTTAATATTAGTTTTAGCTATATGTTTTTTTATAAGCTCGACAGATTTATATCCCGCCGTTATATCGACTCCCGCTTTCGCGTAAATATCGGATTTGGAATTATTCATTTTGATTTTTCCTCGTCTATATTATTTATCTTTCTTTCAAAACGATTTTTAAATTTTTCAGTTGGAATTTTTGTAGGATAATTTCCGTCAAAACAAGCGATACAGAATCCGCTTTTTTCATTGACATAACCTATTTTTTTAACTCCGTCTAAACTTAAATATCCAAGAGTATCCGCCCCGATTTTTTTTGCTATCTCTTCAATCGTATATTTGCAAGCGATTAAATTATCTTTTGAATCTATATCGATTCCATAATAGCAAGGATTTACAAAAGGTGGCGCCGAAACTCTCATATGCACTTCAATAGCTCCCGCTTCTCTTAAAAGTTTAACTATTCTTCCGCTTGTCGTTCCTCTAACTATAGAATCGTCTATAAGAATAACTCTTTTTCCTTTAACGACATTTGCCATAGGATTTAATTTTATTTTAACTCTATCCATACGACTCTTTACTTCGGGATGTATAAAAGTTCTTCCGATATATTTATTTTTTATTAAACCTATTCCGTAAGGTATTCCCGAAGCTTTTGAATATCCTAAAGCCGCATCCAATCCAGAATCGGGAACTCCGACTACAATATCGGCATTTACAGGATGCTCTTTTGCAAGTATCTCTCCTGCTTTAATTCTCGCTTCATAAACATTTTTTCCATCTATTATAGAATCGGGACGCGCAAAATAAATATATTCAAAAACGCATAAAGTTTGTTTCGATTTATTGCAATGCTTTTTTATAGAAGTGATTCCGTCCTTACCGAAAACTACAATCTCTCCTTTTTCTATATCTCTTATAAACTCCGCTCCGACAGAATCTAAAGAACAACTTTCAGAAGCTACTACATATTCTCCGTTTGCAGTTTTTCCATAACAAAGAGGTCTAAAACCGTTTTCGTCTCTTGCAGCTATAAGTTTTTGAGGCGACATTATTACCATTGAATAAGCGCCTTTTATTCTATTCATAGCCTCGCAAACCGCTTCTTCTATAGTATCCGCTTTTAATCTTTCTTCTATAATCGTATGAGCTATTACTTCCGTATCCGAAGTCGTGTGAAAAATAGAGCCTTTCGCTTCAAATTCAGAACGCAATTCGTAAGAGTTTATAAGATTTCCATTATGAGCTAAAGCCATACTGCCTTTTATATGATTTACCACTATAGGTTGAGCGTTACTTCTTTCGTTTCCTCCCGTAGTGCCGTATCTAACATGTCCAACCGCAATATTTCCTTCGCCAAGTTTATCAATAACGCTAGGAGTTATAACATCGTTTACCAAACCTAAATCTTTATAAGAGCTAAAAATTCCTTCGTTATTAACGGCTATTCCGCAAGATTCTTGTCCTCTATGTTGTAAAGAAAATAATCCGAAATATACGATTTGAGATAAATTTTCTTTTTTAGGGCTATAAATTCCAAAAACTCCGCATTCTTCTCTTATTTCAGACATATAATTTCTCCAAAAAATTATCCGAGTATTCTTTTCATTATTTCTTTATAAGCGCCTTCTACATTTCCCAAATCTCTACGAAATCTATCTTTATCAAGTTTTTCGTTTGTAGTCGCATCCCAAAAACGACATGTATCGGGAGAGATTTCATCGGCAAGAACTATTTTATTATCCGCAAGTTTTCCAAATTCAAGTTTAAAATCAATGAGTTTTACATTTATTGAAATAAAAAATTTTTTCATCTCTTCATTTATTTTGAAAGCGTATTTTTTTATAATTTCAATTTCTTCTTTTGTTGCAAGTTTCAAAGCGATTGCATGATAAGAATTAATTAAAGGGTCGCCGAGATTATCGTTTTTATAAGAAAATTCTATTGTCGGTTCGTCAAAAATTATTCCTTCTTCTACTCCGTAATTTTTTGCAAAAGAGCCGGCCGAAACATTTCTAATAATAACTTCAAGCGGAATTATCGAAACCTTTTTAACTAAAGTTTCTCTCTCTGAAATTTCTTCAATATAATGCGTAGGAATTCCCGCTTTTTCAAGAAGTCGCATCATATAATTTGTAACTTTATTATTTATTATTCCTTTTCCTAATATAGTTCCTTTTTTTATTCCGTTAAAAGCCGTAGCGTCATCCTTATATGAAACGAGTAAAATTTCTGGTTTATCGGTTTCAAATATTTTTTTCGCTTTGCCTTCGTAAAGTTGTTTCCCTTTTGTCATTTTATAAACTCCTTTATAATTTTTTATTTAAACTTTTCATTTATAGCAATGTCTTTTTTAAGAACTGCTTCACTGTCTTTAATTCTTTTTTCTTTTAATTTTTTAGATAATTCTTTATCATTAACGGCTAAAATTTCTATTGAAAGCAAAGCCGCATTAACTCCTCCGTTTATCGCTACTGTAGCGACAGGAATTCCCGAAGGCATTTGAACGGTTGATAAAAGAGCGTCAATTCCTTCCAAATTTTGAGATTTGCAAGGAATTCCTATAACGGGAAGAATAGTATTTGCAGCAATAACTCCCGCAAGATGAGCCGCCATTCCCGCAGCCGCTATTATAACTCCAAAACCGTTTTTTTCGGCATTTTTTGAAAATTCAATCGCTTTTTCGGGCGTTCTATGAGCGGAATATATATGAACTTCAAAAGGAATAGAAAAATCTTTTAATATATCAATAGCTTTTTCTATTATTGGCAAATCGCTATCGCTTCCCATTATTATTCCGACTTTTTTCATATACTCCTCTTTTTTTATATTAAATATTAGAGTAGTTATTATATTATATTATTTTTTTTAATCAATATATAATTAAAAAACCGAGCCTTTAATTAAAAAAAACTCGGTTTTATTCTAAAATAAATAAAATTCTGACAATTAATTTACTTTAGTCATATTAATTTTTCCAACTGTATGATAATAGTCGGAATCATAAATACCATCTATAGGGATTTCTATATCGTATATAATGGTATTTCCATCACTTGAAAAAGTTAAAACTGCATCTCCAAGTGAACCATCTACATTAAACATCAAGCAATAGAGTCTATCAATAGTAAAGTAGCCATGGAAAGTTCCCTTAACAGTAGAGAAACTTTGAGTATCAGAAACACCATAGTCTACGGTATTGTCAGAATTAATTCTGATAACAAAATATTGATTTTTACTACTACCAAAATCTTTGTTATCGGAAGCATATACTCCCGCATACTGACTTAATTCTGGGGCTGAATTTTTAGGCTCTTCGTTCGATTTACAGCTTATAGATAAAGCCACAACTAAAGCTCCTACAACCATGTAGGTAAAAAGTTTTTTGTTTTTAGAATTTTT
>ERZ1673700.2606-NODE-2606-length-13702-cov-4.884370_pt1 | contig 13702 bp, 6 predicted proteins | sample MGYA00580230_ERZ1673700 | MGnify/ENA primary metagenome ERZ1673700 (study PRJEB41218, sample SAMN15661782) | gut metagenome | host: Homo sapiens | place: Canada: London | collected 2015-08-20/2019-03-30 | study: EMG produced TPA metagenomics assembly of...
CCAGGTTGTAGTCATAGATGCGGGCATAGGAACCGGAGATGCGGACGGTAGTATCGGTAAAGGTGTAGTACCCGTTGCCGGACTTGAACGTCTCATTGTCCGTTGCCGGATACAGAGTCACGCCGTTGGAATCCGCATAGCTCTGCAGCGCCTTCCAGTCGCTGTTTCCGCCCAGGCAGCCGGCAGCCTTTGCCTTCAGATCCACCTTGCCGGAAATGCCGGCGTTGGTCCAGTTGTAATACTGCACCTTCATATTCTCGGCGCCGCCGTCCGACAGATCCTGCAAAATCTGCTCCGCCTGCTCAAAGCTGGTGAGCGCTGTTTTCATTTTCACCGGCACGCCCAGCACGGATTTCTCCTTTATGGTGCCGCCGTAGAAGTTGAGGTACAGTCCGGGGTCGGTGTCCTCTGCCGTACCGGTTACCCCAGCCTCTTCGGTGAGGTAGTTCCGGTATGCCTCAGCCACATCGGTGTAATCCGGTGTGTCCTCGGTCTCCAGCGGATAATACCGCACCGCCAGCGTATCGGTTTTCATATCGCCGTCCTCGAACACGGTGAGCGCCGTGCTGTTGTCGCCGGACATATAATAGGTATCCGAGTCCCGGACGGTGAAGTCAAAGCCGCAGATGTTGAAACTGCTCTTGGACTGTCCGCTGACGCTTGCGGTCAGCTTGGCGTTGGAGTCGCCCTCGGTGCAGACCACCATCATGGCGTTGTCGCCGTTGACGATGCCGTACATGGGCAGATAGACCTGCTCAGTCACAGCCGGCTCGGTCTGTGCCACGGCGGTGACATCCGAACCGTACACATAGCCGGTATAGGATTTCGCCGTTTTCTTCCCGTTGTTGAAACGGATTAGTGCGCCGCTGCCGTCCGGGATCACGAAATAGCCCGTGTCCGCAGAGGACGCTGCGCCGAAGCTGCTGAGCATGGAAAGGGATGTGACCAGCTTTCCGGACTGTGAGGTATCTTCTTCCTCGATGTCGGCAGTGTCGATCTTTGCCTCCAGGTAGTCATCCTCCAGGGTGTAGGTCACCGGAACGGTGATGCCTGCCTTTTTGAAGGAATAGGTGATCTTCACGCCGCTGCTCTTGTCCTTGACCTTAATTTTGGCGTCGCCCCTGGAGCGCATATTGGTAGTACTCCGGGCATCCGGTTCGCCGTAGACCATTTTCAGCGAAGAGGACAGGTCCTCTACAATGGTATTGGTTGCGGTCTTGTCGTGTCCCACGTTTTCGGGCGTAGACCACCACATTTTATCTTTCGCCTTGTCGTAGAGTCCGATGACTGCGGTGTCATCGTCCACATACAGCGCCAGCTTGTCGTTTTCCGTGACGAACCGTGCAGAGGAGATCACGGCATCATAGGTATCTGCCAGCACCACCTGCCAGCCGTCCTCGTTGGTATAAGTGACCTTGCCGTCCTTCGCCTTGCCGTCTGTGGTATAGCTGCGTTCCACTTCGTCGTAGTCCTTGTTGTACAGCTCCAGGGTCTTGTTGTCCCGGGAGCGGAACAGCAGCTCGTTGTCCAGGGAAGAAACGATCTGGCGCACCATGGTGACCTTGGTATATTCCGGGTCCATGTACACCAGCCAGCGGCTCTCCGGGCTTAAAAATACCACGAAGTCGCTGTTGTCGCTGTCCTCTTCCAGGGTGCAGACCACCTCGCCGGTGGCATCGTCGATGCCTGCCAGCTCGATGTCGTCCAGCAGATCCACCACATCCTCGTCGGAAATGGTATCCTCATAGTCCTCCGGACGGTAGTAGAATGTGATGCCGTCGCAGGAGTTCTTCTTCTGCATATACTGGGTGACCTGCTCTGCCGTAATTTCGATTTCTTCCTGGGTCTCCGTGCGGGTCGCCTCTTCTTCGGCATCCGCCTCGCCGTCCCCGGCGGTCTCATCGGGTGTGCCGTCTGCCACCGGTGTCTCTTCTGAGGTGTCAGCGATGAGGGCGATATCCTCTTCCCCCTCCGCCGCAGCCGGCAGAGAGACCGACGTCAGGCAAAGGCTCAGCGCAAAAAGTCCGGCAGCCCATTTTTTCCAATTCTTCAAGGTTGTTCCACCGTCCTTTCTATACTCTTACCCGATAGGTGATCTCCGTGTAGACGGAGGAAATGAACACGTATACCTGCTGGAACAATGCCACCAGCAACACCAGCAATATCAGAATGATAAGCATTGCTACAAAGGTGAGCAGCAGTGCCAGAATGGTCTTGCCGATCGAATACTGATGCACCGCCTTAATGGCATTGAACATCAGGAGCACAGACCATGCCGTACTGATTACCGTGACGCAGGTGATGAAGATCACCTCGTCCTGAATCAGTACATGGGACAAGATCGTCCGGATATACAGTCCGGCAACGTAGGGTATCAGCGAATAGGCACTGTAGATATAGATTTTCTTGATCGTGCCCTCGCCGTCCAGCAGGGTGCAGATCGACCAGTTGCCGATGACGAATACCAGAAATACGGCGATCGTCTGGACGATATACGGGACGATGCTGAACATCTTGGTATTGGTAACGGCGAATTGATAGCCCACCAGGTTATCGTGGATGATCTGTGCCACGAACCAGAGCAGCACCACGATGGTGGCGTACAGCACCGAGCCGCCTTTTTTCCAGCGCAGATCCTCAAAGCCCTCGAACGGGTGGAACACACTGTGCTTGACCCATTGCTTTTGTGTCAGATCCATCATAGCAGCATCACTCCTCCTCTCCCTCGTGCAGCATTTCAACCAGATTCTTCGGCTGGTTCTTTTTCTTCTTTTTGTTGCGGAAGTGGAAGAATACCGCCGCAGCGATCAGCACCACAACCACCAGGATGATCCAGGTGAAATTCTTGTTCAGCCATTCAGAGCGATAGCCCTCGAACGCCTTATCGTACAAATTGCGGGACTGCGCCAGCTTGGCATATTTCATTGCCCCGGCATAGTCGCCCTCATTATAAAGCGCCGACGAGATGCCGATGTATGCCATCTGGGAGTTGCCGTCCCGTTTCAGCACCTCACGCCACGGCTCCAGCGCCTCCGCATAATAGCCGGCATTGTACAGGGATACCGCATCATGGACGATGCCGCCGAATTCCGTCTCGGTGAAGATGGTGACGGTGTTCTTCATGGCATCGGAAACGTAGATGTTCTTTCCCATAGTCTCCACGGCGGAGACCTTCATGGAAAAGCCGCCGATCTGGTCGGCAGTCGTTCCCAGAATGAACAGCAGATTGCCGTCCTCGTCGTACTGGAACACTCGTCCGGTCTCCAGATCCAGGCAGTTGATGCGTCCGTCGTCGTCGATGTCGATGTCCACCATTTGGGTGGTGTAGTTCTCGTTGGCGGTGGAGTCATAGACCGAGTCCAGGTCGCCGAATGTCACATCCAGCGAAGTGAACAGGTTATATCCGGCAGGGTTCACCTTTTTCACACGGTCCGTCTCAGAGGAAGAGGACTGTGTTACCGTATAGATAAAGCCCTCTTCGTCAACGTCAAAGCTGGTGATGCCTGCCGCCACGTTACGGGACGAGTTGGCACGCATCTCATCGGTGGCGAACAGGTTCCAGAAGTAGTTCGCCACCACCTCTGCGGTTGCGTCCACGGAGTTCGCACCGAAATAGCCCTGGAATTCGCCGTCGCTGTTGAACATTGCCGCACCGTTGGTGATGTTGTTCAGCACCATATAGATGTTGCCGGCTTTGTCCGCAACGACTTTCTGGGGCTTAAAGGTCTCATTTTCATACAGGGTCGAGTCCGGCCGTTTCAGTTCCATCTGCACATTGCCGTCCAGATCGCACACCAGCAGCCGGGAGTTTCCGGTGTCTGCGATGTACATACACTGGGTCTCCTGAGACACATAGATGCCCTCCGGATCTTTCAGCGTGGTCTCGCCGTCCTCGGTTTTCAGCTTGTCATAAATTCTGGTCGCCTTTGAAAAATCGCCGTCTGTGACAACGATGCGGTTGTTTCCGCTGTCTGCAATATAAAAGCGATCCTCCCAGTCCCGGAACAGATCGGACGGGGTGTTGAATGCGCCGCAGCCCAGATCCTGGCCGCTCACGGCACGCTGTGCCGCATAGCCTGCCTGCGCCGGAACCGCCTCGCCCCAGCAGTCGTAGTTATAGACGTTGTAATGTTCCGCCGAAACCGCCGGAGCGCCTATGGCTGCCGTCAGCATCAGTGCGGAAAAAACTGCCGCCGCCAGATGGTTTGCCTTTTTCTGCAAAATCTTCACCCTCCCTTAGTCCTTGATTCCGGAATGTGCCATGGTCTCGATGACCTGCCGCTGTGCCAGCATGAAGATGACGATCGGCGGCACCAGCATGAACACGGCGGCCGCCATTGCCACGCCGGCTCTCGCCAGACCGGCAGATGCTGCCTGCTGCACCACGGTGGGCAGGGTCTTGAGGGATTCGCTGAATACCAGCGTACCGCCCTGGATGTTCCATGCCGCCTGGAACGAGAAGATGATGACAGTCATCAGCGCCGGCTTCTGGTTCGGCATGACCACCTGCCAGCAGATGCGGAACATTCCTGCGCCGTCCACCTTCGCCGCCTCGATCATGGCATCGGGTACCTGGGTCATGGACTGGCGCATCAGAAACAGGTTCATCGGCGCAGCCACAGACGGCAGGATCAGCGCCCAGTAGGTGTCGATCATGCCCATCTTTGCCATGACCATATACTGCATGATATAGATGACGTTGCTCTGATACAAAAGGGCAACGACGATGATCGCATTGATCGCCTTTGCACCGGGAAAACGCACCTTTGCCAGACAGAACGCCGCCATGGCGGAGAAGATGACCTGGCACACAGTAACGGATACGGTGACAAAGATACTATTAAATACATAACGGGAAAACGGCACCCACAGGTCGGAGCAGAGCCGGAACATGGCGCTGTAGTTGGACAGGGTGGGATCAATGACATACAGTTTCGGCGGGAACACGAACAGTTCCTGCACCGGTTTCAGCGACATGACCACTGCCAGATAGATGGGCAGCGCCATGAACAATGCCAGCACCAGCAGGAACACAAAAATCCCCACCGTGCCGCCGATCTTATGCCCGGCACGCTTGGTCGATACCTTCAGGTGTGTGCCGTATACCTTTTCTTTTTTTGCCATACTGCACACTCCTTAGTCCATATACTTGCTGAGGACCTTGCCGATCAGCTTGTTCAGAATATACATCACGATAAACAAGATCATACAGATCGCAGAGGCATAACCCATCTCATAGCGGATCCAGCCGTAGTCATAGGCGTGGTTCATGATGGTGTGCGCCTTGTAGTCCGTGCTGGGGAATCCCACCAGATTCTGGGAGACTGTGCCGGCGGTGAAGGAGCTGACGATCTGCATGACTGCCGCAAACATCAGCTGCGGTCCCATGGACGGGATGGTAATGTAGATCAGTTCCTGCCAGCGGCTCTTGATGCCTTCGATTGCGCCTGCCTCATACTGCGAGCGGTCGATGTTCTGGAATCCGGCACGGAGCGCCAGGAATCCGGCGCCCAGGCTGATCCACATCTGCACCACGATGGTGACGCCCAGCACATAGCTGCCGTCGGTCAGCCACTGGATGGGCGAGCTGATGATGCCCAGATCCAGGAGGAACGAGTTCAGATAGCCGTAGGAGTCGCCGCTGAAGATCAGCTTCCAGACGGTATAGACGTTCGCCATGGACGGCGCATAGAAGATCAGAGTAAAGATGGTGCGGAGTTTCGGGTGCAGCTCATTGATGAGCCACGCCAGCAGGAAACACAGCACATAGCTGATCGGACCGGTGAACAGGGCGAACACCAGGGTCACACGGATGGACTGGATAAACACCTTGTCCGAGAGGAACAGGGTGGTATAGTTGGACAGTCCCACAAATTTCGGCATCTGTACCATGTTGAAATCCGTAAAGCCCATCGGCAGGGACATCACGACCGGTACGATGGTGAATACCAGGAAAAACAGCATGAATGGAGCGATCATCAGATAGCTCGCCTTGTTCTGCTTGACTGCCAGCCAGGTGAGCCGCCGGTTTTCCTGTCGGGTTCTTTTGCCAATCTCGGCAGTATCCAAGGGGATTCCCTCCTTTTCGTTAAGTATCTAATCCGAGGTTCTCACGCTTTCTGGTGATCTCCTCGTTGATGTCCCGGTTGTACGACATCAGCGTATCACGGGGATTCTCGTTGTTGTTGACGACGTCACGGAATGCGTTCATCACATTTCGGGTGACGGAATAGGATGCCGGGATGATCGGGATCTCTTCCAGCTCATCCATTGCACCCAGAATGGTGTTTGCCTCATCGGTGGACCATGCCAGCTGGGTGAGCGCCTCGGTGTTTGCCGTTGCGTACCGTCCCATCTGTCCCAGCAGTCCCTCGATCTGGGTGCCGTATTCTACCTGGACATCGGTGGAGCAGAACCACTTGAGGAACGTCCACGCATTTTCCAGGCCGTTTGTCTTTTTGTCTACCTTATTAAAGATGACTGCGCCGGTGTTGTTGGAGTTGACGGCGTGAGAAATGGTGCCGTCCTCCCGGAGCGTACCCGGAATGGGAGCAAAGCCCCACAGTCCGTCGATCTCCGGCGCTGCCACTGCCAGCTGGTTGAAGAAGGTGCAGTAGTCTGAAACCACAATGGGATATTCCCCGGTACGGAACCGGCTGAACGCATCGTACTGCTGGTCGAAGTCATACTTGGTGTAGAAATCCGTCCACATCTCAAATGCGTCAATGGCAGCGTTGGTATTAAAGGTAGTCTCCGTCTGCGCCGCATTATAATAGTTCTCGCCACGCTGGAGCAGCAGAGACGCAAAGGTCAGACCGGATTCCGTCGCCGCAGAGATAGTTGCCTGGTTGGCATCCGCCGCAACCGCAGGCAGCACCAGACCGGCAGACATATAGTTCCGCTGGAGCGCCGGGAGCGTATCGATCAGATCTTCCCAGGTCTGGGGTGCCTGGGTAAAGCCCAGTTCGCTGAGAACGTCCTTGCGGTAGAACATCATCGCCCAGCTCCGGGTCAGCGGCAGACCGTATGTGCCGCCTTCGTACTGATACGGCACCATGGCGTTTTCCTGGTACAGCTTTGTCATTTCGTCATAGCCGTCCATTTTGGAAACGTCCGCCAGCAGTCCACGGGCAGCCAGGTTCACCGGGAATTCGCCGCCCAGGAACAGGGCAACGTCCGGACCTTTATCCGCCAGTGTCGCCTCGACTACGCCGCCGACTACCAGGTTAATGGAGATCGGCACGTTGTACTGCTGCTGGAACTCCGATTCTACCAGGTCTTTTACCACCTGCGCCTGGTCACGTCCCAGGGACACCCAGACTTCGATGGCATCGTCCCCTGTGGTGGAGGACAGCGAGTTATAGCTTTCGTCCCAGGATGCCGTAAAGCGCTGGAAGCTATAGGAGAGGGAACTCCAGAATCCCGCCTTGATGGACGGGAAATCCTTGTCCGGAGACGCCAACTCCAGATAATCCACTTCCAGCGGCTGGTCACGATAGTCACGCATCCAGGAGGAAAGGGATGTGATATAATCCTTGATCTGGGACAGATAATTCGGGATCTTCAGCGGATCGTCGACGCACTTGTCCAGGATCACGGTCATCTGTTCCAGCGACGCCGCCTCAGAACCCTTGGAGTTCGCCAGCGACTCAATGTGTCCCTGGATCTCTTTCAGTTCCCCGGAAATGCGCTGGAATTCGTCTACCAGTTCCGGGATCTTTTCGTGTACATAATAATCGGTATACTTGTCCGGCTCCGGTCCGGTAATCATCACGATCTTCCGGTAATAGGTGTTCAGATCCAGGACAATGGCATCCAGCTGACGCATGGAGTCGCCGATCTCGCCGGGGATGACCTCCATGGTGATGGTGTGTTCTTCCCCTGCCGTGAGGTAGACATACATATCCTCGCTGTCCCCGTTCTGGACGGTGGTCATGCGGAAGTCGGTGTCGTAGTAGAACTTCACCTGGTCAAATTCCTGGCTGGGGACTGTGCCGTCAATGTAAATGCGGCGGTTGGAGTAAAAACCACGCATTTCTTCCTGGCGTGCCTTGACACCCAGCTTATACCAGCCGTCTCCCGGCAGTGCGTTTGCATCCACCTTCCAGGTGATGGTCTGGAGCGCCTTTTCCCAGTTGCCGCTGCCGATGGTGTTGTACACCATGTGTTTCGGGTCAGAGGGCGAGATGGCGCTGGTGGAATTGTCATAGGTCGGATACAGCACGGAATCCGATTTCAGCACGGCGTTTTCGCCTTCGATGCGGACAACGCCGGAGGGTGTATCTTCCTTGGACACCGCAGCATTGACGCTGTCGGTATATTCCGCATAGGCGGGAACTTCGTCCGGCTGTGCAAAGCGCAGGGATTCCAGGGCGAAGTATGCCTTCTGGGAAGAAAGGGTGATCTCATGGGTCCCCTTTTCCAGATAGAAGAACACCGGGTCATTGAACAGACCGTCCGAATCGCCGATCCAGCTGGTCTGCCACAGTTCGGTCTGTTCCTGTATCGGACGCACCTGGTTGCCGGAATCGTCGGTCTTGATCTCCGACTGGCTCTGATATACCTTATTTAATTTGAGACGGGACGCCGTATCATAAGGCACTTCGCCGTCGATTGCCAGAGACACAGAGATCTCGGCAGTATTGGAGACGATGGGACAATAGGATGCCTGCACGCAGTACAACCCGGTCTCCGGCACATTCAGCGTATAGCTGAAGCTGCCCTCTGCGCTGTTCCAGACCAGCACATTTTCCCGGCTCTCGCCGTTCCGGTCGGAATAGCTGCCGGTCTCATAACCGGTGCAGTCCGCCTTCTGGAAATCTGCGCCGCTCAGCAGGATCTCCGCCTCGGGGCGTGGTTCGTCCCGATAGGTGTCGTAATAGTCGCTGTAGGTCTCCTGTTCCTCATAGGAAAGGTCACCGCCGGTATCCGTTCCGGTCTCTTCCGCAGATACCGCCGTGGTCTGCGCTGTGTCTGTGCTTGGTGCCTTTGCCGCAAATGCTGTGGACAGGGGCAGCGCCGCCGCCGTCATCAGACAAGCCAGCACGGCTGCTGCGACACGGCTGTGCCATTTGTAGTTCGCCAAGGCTCTTCCACCCTTCTTTCTGTCTGCTGCGATGACAGACGTATTCCGGAGCGTGTCTCCGGAAAAATACACTGCACGTCTTTTCGGGATGCCACACTCTAACCTTCTGTGCAAGCTGCACAGATCGTCACTTTTTCTGCGGATGACCGCATCTCCAGCGGCGCACCCTTCGGGAATTCTACAAATTATACAGAAATCCCGCAAAACAGTTCCTAAATATTATAGCAATTTCCGGTGAAAATGTCAAGCGAGTGAAAATCCGGGGCGGATTTTTGTTCATTTTGTGAAATTCGGAAAAAACGGCGAAATTGCGTGGATTTTCCGGTGCTTTCCCACAATTTCTGCACACTTTCACGGATTTAGCCGCAAAAAAATTTTATGGAAACACATGGAAGTTACAGATTGTGCAAGCTGCCGGCGCAGAAACGAACGAGTTTTTGAGCCTTTTCACGGGAAAATACACGCAAAAAATCCGGTCTGCCCCTTGACAAACCGGATGGAAACGGGTATAATGAAAATAGAAAGAGCATACCGGCAGACGGTTGCTCCCATGAAATAGGTAAATAAGAATTAACCGCTTTCAGTTTGGTCGCAGAGGGCGGTTATTTCTTTTTGTGATTATCATGGAAAATTGTATATAACAAGGATGCGAATGCAATCAGAAGTGTCAGAAATGCGAAAAGCTCTGACCATGTTACGTAGTGTTCCATTGTATCACCTCCCATCGTATCAAATACATGGGAGCTGGAAATCAAACCGTCCACCGTTTTCGGTATGCTCTGGACTCTTATTATACCACATTCCATCAAAACCTGTCAAGAAAACAAAAAACGGAGACCCGATCTGACTCGGTGTCTCCGTTTTTTCTGCACGCACATCTGTGCAGAAGGGTTTGGATGAGGGGAATGTTTTTTACCTGAAAATAGGCATATTTCAAGGAGATAGCTGTTTTATGCCAAAGCGTCAGATTGCCTGTGCTCAGAACGGGCGGTTATTTCCGCCGCCTCCCGGGTCGCTGTTGCCGCCGGAACTAGCAGATACGGCCGTACCGCCGCTGATCGTTCCGCCGTAGCCGCAGCGGTTCGTGCTGTCCTGGCTGGCAAAATAGGTCGTACCGGAGAGTGTGCCACCGGTATAGCAGGTGACGCTGGATTCCTGGCTGCACATTACCATTTCCGCAGAGCCGTTCGGCAGGGTGAATGTGGCAAGCACATTGCCGCTGGCATCGGTAAAGGTAATGGTCTGACCGGCAGAAACAGAGGTCGTAGACAGGAAGGAGTAGCTGCTGGGTGTTTCAAACATATCGCTGCTGCCTGCCGCAATGACTGTACCGCCGGAATAGGTGATGGAGTTGTTGCTGTCGCCGCAGTCCAGCGGGCCGTTTCCGCCGCCGGTCTGGGATACAAAGACATAGCCGCCGTTGAAGTAGATATTGCCGTTGGAGTCCAGACCGTCGCCGGCTGCATTCACATAGGCATAGCCGCCGTTAAAGGTCATGGTCTGGCTGCCGTCACTGGAACTTCCGCCGCCGGGTCCTCCCCAGCTGCCTTGACCCCAGCCGCCGCTGTTATTGTTGCCGCTACTGTCTGCGCCGCCTGCGGCATTATAGCCGTCGTCGCTGGAGGTTACCATAACCGTACCGCTGTTCTGGGTGATATCCACGCCTTCGATGCCCTCGTAGGACTTGGTGATGTTCACATAAGGCGCATCATAATCGCCGCCGGTGCTGCCGCCCAGCAGCTGCATATCGCCGCCGCAGTGGAGACTGTCGTCGGAAGAATCAATGGTGATCGTGCCGCCGTTGACGATCAGATCGCCGCCGCTCTGCCAGGTCGTGCCTGCCTCATCGTACACACCCACAGCCTTGATGCCCTTGGCGCTGATGTCGGTCTTGTTGGAGTTGCCGTCATTGCCTCCCATGCCGCCGCCCCAGCCGCCGTTGCCGCCGGATGCGCTGCCGGTAAAGTTCGAACCCTGATAGGTGGTGATGTTCAGTTCGCCGCCATTCATGGTAAAGGTCTGCTCTGCCTGGATGCCGTCTGCGTAGGAGTCGATGTTGACCGTGCCGCCGTTGATGGTGACATAGCCCTTGCCGTCCTCGTCGGAGTTGGTCTTGATGCCGTCGCCGCCGGAGCTGCCGTTATTGGTGTTTACGGTCACAGACAGGCTGCTGTAATCGGCGGCATCCGGGTCGCCGATGCGTACCGAATCATTGCCACGGATGCCGTCATCTGCGGCGTTGACAGTAATATTGCCGTTCCAGATCTTCAGATCGTTCTTGCAGACGATGCCGTCCTCGGTATTGCCGTTGACGATCAGCGTACCCTTGCCCTTGAGTTTCAGATCGTCACGGGAGAAGATCGCCCCGTTTACGGTATTGGTATTGCCGTCGCTGTCCACATAGGTATCCGTGTGGGATGTGCCGTCCGAAATGGTGTTGGTCGTGCCGTTCTTGGCAGAGATCTGCACCTCATCGCCGATCGCCTCAACATAGATGGGCGCAGCGCTGCTGTTGGAAAGGGTCAGTTCCTCCAGGTTCAGCACCACCTTGCCCTCCGGCTCTGCCGTTTTGTCCACGTTGACGGCAAGCTGTCCGCTGGTGCTTTCGCCGCTGACAGAAATCTCACTGGATGCCGTAATGGTGACATTTGCGCCGGAGATGGTCAGATTGGACGGATTGGAGACTACGCCGCCGGAGGCGTTGGTTGCCGTCACGCTGCTGCCGCTGTAGACCAGGGCAGTGACAACGCTGTCATCATCCGGGAATTCGCTGCCGCCGGTCAGTTCCTTGACATCGGTGAACTTGGTCAGCGTACCGGTCATGGCAAATGTGCCGTTGTCTGAACCGCTGTGGGTCATCTGCGTGCCGCCGGTATAGAGGGTATAGCTGTCTGTGCCGGAGAGCTTTGCGCCGCTTGCCAGCACATAGGTGTACTTCTTATTCGGCGTCATTTCAAAGACAGTATCGCTGCCCTTCTTCAAAGTCACAGCGTTGCTCTTTTTCCACTCTGCCGCATAGTCCAGCTGTACCACGCCCTGGGTGCAGCCGGAAGTGTCTACAGTCACTGCCGCACCGGAAGAATCCATGCCGAATGCGTAGTCGGTGGCTGTCGCCAGCACATCGCCGCCGGTAATGGCGAGTGTGCCGTTTTCATCCAGGGTAAAGCCACGGTCACCGCTGGCGATCACCGTGCCGCCGGAGATATTGAGGGCAGTTGCCGCCTGTACTGCGTCATTGCCTGCCTTGATGCTCACCTTGCCAGAGAGGATGGAAACGTCTTCCTTGGAGGATTTCAGACCGTCTGCGGAAGAGGTAATGGAAACCGATGCGCCGTCTACCTCCAGGGTATTGTTTGCCCGGATGGCATCGGCGTCGGAAGTGTCGTCCACATCGGTATTGATCACGACAGCGCCGCCGTTGAGCTTGATGTCGTCCTTGGAACGGATAGCCGTATTCATACTGCTGGTGATGTTCAGCGTGCCGGTACTGTTCTTGGTAACAGTAATATCACAGTCGCCGTAAATGACACCGCTGGTATCGGCGTTTGCCTCGGCGGCAGTATCGGTCAGCGTATTTTCACCGGAGCAGGTCAGTTTCAGTTTCTTTGCGCTCTGTCCCAGAATGCAGGGCGCACCGGTGGAAGAGGTCATGGTCACATCCTGCAAATACAGGGAAACTGCGTCAGAATCCGCTGTGGTATCCGGGATGTTCACCAGAATCTGTCCGTCTGTGATCGAGCCGTCTACGGTGTAGTTGCCGGAGGCAGAGATGGTGACAGTCTTTCCGGAAACGGCGGTCACACCCTTGGTGTCGCCCTCTACGGTAATACCGCTGTCGCTGAGGTGGATGGCGATGGCGTCGCTTACGGGAACGACCGCAGCCATTTGACGGAGCCGGGTCAGATCCAGGCCATCCACAGCGCCGTCACCGGTGACATCGGCGTTGGCGTACTGTTCTGCGGTGAGGGCAGTGCCGCCCAGGAGTGAGGTTTGCAGGATTGCCACATCGGCGGCAGTGACAGAGCCGTCACCGTTCAGGTCGCCGGATGCGCTGGCTGCGCCGGCAGACATAGCCAGAACCGAAGGGATTGCAGCGGCGCAGAGCATGGACAGAGCGACCACGCCGGCTGCGGTTTTCCGCACATAGCGGTGCGAGATTTTTTTCATGTTGTTCACTTCTCCTTTGTTACGATCTGTTGCGGAGTGTTTTCCCCTGCCTTCGGAACAGCGGCGCTTTGCCGCAGGGCAGGAATTGGAAAATGAGAAGCGGCGGCAGACAGAAACCTTCTGCCTTTCCTGTTATTCCATAGTATAGTGCAGATTTCTTAAAGAATTCTTAAAGCCGGGCGGTGGTGTAATAGTTCGGTGGAAATTATCTCGTAGGGGCGAATGGGACGAACATGGTTCGCCTAGGACTCCTCAGTCAGCCTACGGCTGCCAGCTCCTCTAAAAAAGAGGAGCCAATTTAGCCTCCTCTCTCAGAGGAGGTGCCCGAAGGGCGGAGGAGTCGATTTTCCCATTTTGAAAAGGCATATCGTAGGGGTAAGCCTTTTTCAAAATGACGGGTCGATGTGGCTTGCTATCCTTGGGCAAGTCTGCCGTCGCCATTTCCGCTGG
>ERZ1673700.2611-NODE-2611-length-13682-cov-55.244588_pt1 | contig 13682 bp, 9 predicted proteins | sample MGYA00580230_ERZ1673700 | MGnify/ENA primary metagenome ERZ1673700 (study PRJEB41218, sample SAMN15661782) | gut metagenome | host: Homo sapiens | place: Canada: London | collected 2015-08-20/2019-03-30 | study: EMG produced TPA metagenomics assembly of...
ATGGGCAGACCCTGAATGTGGGGCGCGTGATGACACCAACGCTTGCGATGGTGGTTATGCGAGATGCAGCAATCCGGGCGTTCAAGCCGGAGCCGTTCTACTCGGCAGAATTAAAATTTCGGGATTTTCAAGCGGGCGGTGAGCGAATGAAAGAAAAAGCAGAAGCAGAAAAACTGGTGGCAGAGTGTTGCCAGGCAGGAAGTGCCATCATTACCAAGGTAGAGCAGAAAGAAAAATCAGAGAAGCCCCCGGCCTTGTTTGATCTGACATCGCTTCAGAGAGAAGCAAACCGGCAGCTGGGATTCACTGCCCAGCAGACCCTGGATTACACGCAGGCTCTGTACGAGAAGAAACTCGTGACTTATCCCCGTACCGACAGCCGGTATCTGACGGATGATATGGCACCGCTGGTGCCGGAACTTGTTTCTGTGATCCAGCAGAGCTTTCAGATTCAGCCGGATGTACCGGCACCGGTGAATGCAGCGCAGGTCATCAATTCTAAGAAAGTCACCGATCACCATGCCATTATCCCTACAAAAACAGCGGCGAGTTATGACATTTCCTCGCTTCCCAGTGGAGAACAAGCGATTCTTACTCTGCTGGCGGTGCGGCTGATTTGTGCGGTCGGAACACCCTGCCACTATGCAGAAACCATAGTAGAAGCGGAGTGCGCCGGTCAGAAGTTCCGCACGAAAGGCAAAACAGTCACGGATATGGGCTGGAGGCAATATGCAGGAAAGCCGGTTGAAGATGCTGAGAAGAATGCGAAGGCAGGTAATCTTCCGGAGCTTTCGGAAGGCATGACACTGGAACTTGCCGGTGTCGATCTGAAAGAGGGCAAGACCAGCCCACCCAAGAGGTTTACCGAAGATCTTCTGCTTTCAGCGATGGAGAGTGCCAGCTCGGATGAATTTCCGGCTGGTGTAGAGCGAAAAGGCATCGGCACACCGGCCACACGCGCTGCCATCATCGAAAAACTGGTGCAGAAAGGCTTTATCGAGCGCAGGGGTGATAAGAAAACGAAATACCTTTGCTCTACGGACAAGGGAAATGCGCTGGTGACGGTGGTGCCGGAACAGATTCAGTCTCCATCCATGACGGCAGACTGGGAGGAAAAACTGCTGAAAATAGAACACGGCGAGTATGACAGCGATGCCTTTATGGGAGAAATCAGCAGCATGGTCAGCGGACTTGTAAAAACCTACGAGGCTGTGAAAGGTGCCAATGTCCTGATGCAGCCGGAATGCAAAGTCATTGGTTCCTGCCCCGCCTGCGGCAGCGATGTTTGTGAAACGGCAAATGGATGGTTTTGCAGGGATAAGAGCTGTAAATTTGCGCTCTGGAAGGAAAACAGGTTCTTTCAGACACTGGGAAAGCAGATGACAGAGGAACTGGCAAAGCAACTGGTAAATCAGGGAAAAGCACGGCTTACCCATTGCTATTCCAGGAAGTCCAATCGTTACTATGACACAACCGTTCATGTAGAGACCGGCGAGGACGGTGCAGCAGCATTTAAGCTGGAGTTTGGAGGTAAAAAATGAGCATGAAAATGATGAATGCAGCTTATTTGGTGGATAATGCCGCGCTGCTTTCCTTGCAGGAAAAGCAGGACGGCGTGGAATTCCATTGCTTTGATATGGACAGCAAGGTGCAGATTGCCGAGGGACACATTGGCTGGGATGTGTTGGATAAACAGCCGTTTTCTACGCTGGAAGAAAGCGCGAGGGTGGCCGCACTCCAGAAGATTCCCAATCTTTCCGGTCTTACTGTTGCGCCGGTAGCTCCGGAGATGCTGGAGCAGGTACGCGGCGGCAGAAAGGTTCTTTGGCAGATGAAAAAGGCTGATCCTGAGCTGGAGAATGCTAAAAATATCCGGTTTATCACCAGCAGCTACGAGGATCGGTTCAAAATTCCGGATGGCAGTGCGGTGGAGATCGAGTATCCGAATCGGAAGTTTTCAGCTCGCTGCGAATATATGGACGAATATCATCTGCGCCTGGGGTATGATGTTCTGCACATCTGCCAGCTGGCAGAAATGCTGGAACGCGGCGGCGGTACATGCCGCCCGGAGCCACTGATTACGGAAGAACGCAGCGCATGGGATTTGGGAAGCAAGGGCTTTCTTGCCATTCAGACCTGTGAGGACGGTTACGACTATACCTTATATCATAAGGACTTCACGGAAATTGACGGCGGACAGATCGACGACCCGGAAATCAGCATGAATGCAGCCAGAGACCAGATTCTTTCGGATTATGGGTTCGGTGGCCGCACCATGACGCGGATTGACTATGATGAACTTTGTGATCGTGCAGAGGAAGCGGAAATCAGCAGACGGGAATCTGTGCTGGGTAAACTCTCGGATTTGTCTTCCAGAACGGATACGCCGGTGAAAGCTGCCAAGGCGAAGGAGGCAGAGCGATGAAATACAAGCTTACGAAGGCAGAGCAGGAAACCGTCATCAATTTTGATAATGAACTGGATACCGCCAGCATTTATACCCATGACAGCCGCCTGATTAAGAAGCTTCGGGAACTGCGAAAACAGTATCCGGAGCAGTTTATTTTGGAGCACCGGGAGCATGGGTCGGTCACGTATACGATTCCCAAACGCTGCGTCGGTATCCGACCGCCTTACAGTGAAAAGCGTCGGGAACAGCAGCGACAGGAAGCAAAGGAAAACGGCCTGCCGTTTATGGAGAAGGGAGAAATGAATGATGGCAAGAATTGAAAAATGGGATGAAGTGCATGGAAATCAGGCACCGGACGAAAGAATGATGGCGTTTCTCGACAGTGCTACCGACCAGTATGCGATTTTGCAGCTTCGCCGCAGCGAGGATACGGTATATGAACGCTTTTCGTCTATGCGCGAACTGGAACGGATGGGGCTGGAACCGGATATTGACCATTATGAGGTGGTTTATACGGCTCCGCTTCTTCCCTACAAGGATCAGAATACGATGTTGGAGGAACTGTATGCGAAATTCAATGTTTCCCGCCCTGATGATTTTACTGGGCATAGTCTTTCTGTGTCTGACATCGTGGCTTTACGGCAGAATGGTGTTGTAAGCTGTCACTATGTGGATTCCATCGGCTTCCAGGAGCTGCCCGGATTTTTGAAACCGGAGAATTACCTAAAAGCCGCAGAAATGGCAATGGAAGACGATTACGGTATGATTGACGGCGTAATCAATAACGGGAAGAAGGAAGAACCGGCGGAGAAAGCATCGGTTCTGGATCAGCTGAAGGAAAAGCAGGAGGCGGTGCCGCCTGCATCGCCTCGCAGGTGCTGCGAAGAAAAGGAGTTATAAATGCGTTTTACGGATGACGAATGGATGCTCATGATGCTTTACAGCCCTGGCACACGGACAGGGCTGATTGCAGAGCTTCAAAAGATGCAGAAAAGTCTGACGGGCAGGGACAGGAATCTGCGCAGGTGGACGGCCTCGCTGCTTGCGAAACTGGCAGAGATGACGGATGCAGAATATGAGGCACTGGATTTATATCCGGACGAATAAGAGAGAGGAGGAAAAAAGACAGATGATGACGAAAACGGCTTATTATATGCAGATGGCACAGGAAGCTGCGGCACAGATCACTGGCAGCAAAGAACAGTGGACAGCGTTTCTGACCACATCCGCGCGGCTTTATAAGTATCCTTTTGCGGAGCAGCTGATGATCTATAAGCAGAGGCCGGAAGCAACGGCCTGTGCAGAGTACGATCTCTGGAATGACCGGATGAACCGCTATGTAAAGCGTGGCTCCAAGGGCATTGCTCTTTTGGACATGCGCGGGGAGCAGCCGAAACTGCGGTATGTATTTGATGTGGCAGATACCGGAGAACGGAAGAATTCCCGCCCGGTACAGCTCTGGAAAATGAACGCGGAGCATGAGCAGCCAATCATTCGAGCACTGGATGCAGCATTTGATGTTCCTGCCGGTGCTGGGTCTCTGGAAAATCATATCATGGAAGCGGCAGAACGCCTTGCAAGGGATTACTGGGAGGAAAACCGCAGGCAGATCAGTGACATCGTTGCAGATTCCTATCTGGAAGGATATGATGAACTCAACATCGGAGCTTCCTTTAAGAGAGCTGCCGCTGTCAGCATCGCATATTCCGTCTTTACCCGGACGGTGGGCAATGCAGATGACTATTTTGAGCACGAGGATTTTCTGGACATCTTTGATTTTAATACGCAGGCTGCCGCCAATGTGCTGGGAACTGCGGTCAGCGAAATGTCCAGCCAGATCTTCCGGGAAATTGAACGCACGATCCGAACCTATGAAAGAGATAAGCAGGCAGAAAGGAGCCAAAACTATGATGGAGCTGAATTACACGAAGAACGGCGATTACCTGATTCCGGACATCCAGTTGTCGGTGCAGGAACAGAAGCCCCTGGGCAAGTACGGGAGAATGCGCAGAGCGTTCCTGCAGGAGAACAACACGCTGCTGTACAATCACCTGATCCTGACCGAGAAGCTGTACCCGCACCTGTGGGAGATTCAGGAGACCGCGACCGCACGGATGGAGCAGATGATGGCGGAGCTTCTGAAAGCGAATCCGGCACCGGACAAGAAATCGAACCAGATGGCCTGGGTGCAGCACATGAACATGCTGAAAGCGCAGGCAGAGGAAGTCATTCTGACGGAACTTATCAACAGCTAAACTTTATGAGCCTGTTTCAGTCCGAAGCAGAGCAGATTCAGAAAATTGATGCGGCGGCAGAAAATGCAGCCAGAGAAGCGGAGAGCGAAAAGCCCTCCGCTTTTGTCATTTCTGAGGATGAAATCGACCGGATGCTGCGGACAGGCTCTAATTTTGAGGGCGGGAAAATCCGTATTTATGCGCTGTATCAGCAGCAGGGGGACGCAAAAGAACGAGCTGCATTTCTGAAAGCGGAATACGGTCTCGGCGGTCACAGCTATACCTTTATAGATGGCAGTCGCGGTTTTGCGGATTATGACGCAAAAGGTATTCTGCTTCGCAATTATGACCATGACCGGGAAGTGCGCCTCACATGGTCGGCGGTGGATAAGCGGTTAGACCGGCTTGTGGAAAATGGTCAGTATCTGACTGCGCTGGAAATGGAAGAGTATCAGAAGCTGGAGCAGGAATATGGCGCACCACTTCCTATGCCGACTGCCGCTCATGTGTTTCCGCCAACGCAGCCGGAACACTACGATACCGGAAATGAGCGTGTGGACAATATGCTGAATACGGCTGCGAATATCTATGCCCGGAGCGAACTGGCAGCACCCCAGCGGTTTACCGTGATGGAAACAGACGATGGCTATGCGGTCTGGGATGATATTCAGGACGGCATTCATGTAGAGCCGGATGGTGTCAGTGAAGAATTTACCAGCGAATGGGAGGCAGAGACCTACCGCCAGCAGCTGATTGAAAAAGTCCAGGAACGGGAAGCCAAAGACTGGCTCTATGTTGAGCAGAGCAAACAGAATTTGCAGCAGGACATTCCATTCCCGGATGTGGAATCCGAAGAAGCACAGGAACCGGCTCAAGCAGAGACAGATCCTCTGGTGCTGGAAATGCAGGAACGCGCCAGAGAACTTGCCAGAGAGTCTGGCTATGCACCGGATGAACGATTTGTAGTCACGATGACCGGCGATAATTTCCCGGATTCTAAGGATGCGTTTGCCATCTGGGATTATGTCAAAGAAGAGTATTACGGATATTCGGACGGAAAAGTGCAGACATTTGCCGATTATGTGAGTGCGTCAGAGGCAATGCAGGAGATTCGCGGCAGAGCTATGGAGGCTGAAAAAGAGCCTGCAACTGTGCAGCCAGAACCCGCAGCTCCGGTGCAGCCGGATTATCGTGTCGGCGATACGCTGTATCTGGACGGAAAGGCATTTACGATTGAAAAAGTCGGGCTTTTCGATGTGGAGCTTCGAGACCCGGATTCCGTGTATCCGATCTTCCGCTCGGAAAGCAAGGAGAATCTGGCAAGACTTTTGGGGCATGAGGAAAATGTTCACCTGCATAATCTGGTGGTTGATCTGAATTCTGGAAAAGAAGCAGCGTTTCAGGCAGGGCATGAAGCAAAACATGCGGAGAACTATCGCATCAACAGCTTTCACCTCGGCGAAGGCAGTCCAAAGCAGAAATTCCGTGCCAACATGGATGCCATCTATACGCTGAAAACCTTGGAAAATCAGCACAGGGATGCGACACCGGAGGAACAGGAAACGCTGGCCAATTATGTTGGCTGGGGCGGGCTGGCAGATGCCTTTGATGCAGAGAAAACTGCCTGGACAGGCGAATATAAGGAACTGAAAGCAGCTCTTACGGAAGAAGAATATGCCGCAGCCAGAGCTTCGACTCTGAATGCGCACTACACCAGTCCTACCGTGATCCGTGCAATCTATGAAGCGTTGGACGGTATGGGATTTGAGAAAGGCAATATTCTGGAACCGTCGATGGGTGTCGGCAACTTCTTCGGTATGCTGCCGGATTCCATGCTGGGAAGCAGACTGTATGGTGTGGAACTGGATTCCATCACCGGGCGCATTGCGCAGAAGCTGTATCCGCAGGCAGAAATCAAGGTGGCAGGCTTTGAAACCACCGACCGGCGCGACTTCTATGATCTGGCCGTGGGCAATGTGCCTTTTGGCAACTACCGTGTCAGCGATAAGCCCTATGATAAATTCGGTTTTTCTATCCACAACTATTTCTTTGCCAAGGCATTGGATCAGGTTCGTCCCGGTGGCATCGTGGCTTTTGTCACCAGCCGCTATACGATGGATTCCAAGAATCCGGACGCACGAAAGTATCTGGCGCAGCGGGCAGAACTGCTGGGAGCCATTCGACTTCCTAACAACGCATTCCGTGCCAATGCCGGTACAGATGTAGTGTCGGATATCATTTTTCTGCAAAAGAGAGACCATCCCATTGATATCGAACCGGATTGGGTGCATCTGGGGCTGACATCGGAGGGCATAACCCTCAACAGCTACTTTGTTGACCACCCGGAAATGGTGCTGGGTGAGATTACAACGGAAAGTACCCAGTACGGCAAGGAAGAATGTACGGTCATTCCGATTCCGGATGCGGATCTGGGAGACCAGCTGCATGAGGCTGTGCAGCATATCGGCGGTCACTATGAAGCGCAGGAGCTGGCACCGGAGGAAGAACTGTCCTTGCAGGGCGAAACCATTCCGGCAGACCCCAATGTAAAGAATTTCTCCTATGCAGTGGTGGATGGTGATGTCTACTTCCGTGAGAACAGCATCATGCGGAAGGCTGACCTTTCTGCGACAGCCACCGGCAGGATCAAGGGCATGGTGGAGCTTCGTACCATTGTGCAGGAACTGATCGACTATCAGCTGAACGATTATCCGGAGGACGCGATTGCCCAGAAACAGCGGGAACTGAATGTAGCCTATGACCGATTCGCCGATCAGTATGGGCTTATCAACTCCCGTGCAAATGCGCAGGCTTTTTCGGAAGATTCGTCTTATTATCTGCTCTGCTCTCTGGAAAATGTAGATGAAAACGGCAGGCTGGAATCCAAGGCGGATATGTTCACCAAACGGACGATTCGACCGGAACGGGCTGTTACCAGTGTAGATACTCCGGCTGAAGCTCTGGCAATCTCTATCGGAGAGCGCGGCGGAGTGGATTTGCCCTATATGGCGGAGCTATTAGGTACACCGGGGGAATATGAAAAAATCCGGCAGGAACTGCATGGTGTCATCTTCAAAGACCCGATGACGCAGGGCGGCGAGGAAACCGGCTGGGTGACAGCTGACGAATATCTGTCAGGCAATGTCCGGGAAAAGCTCCGCGTGGCAGAACTGGCTGCGGCCTCCGATCCTGCCTTTGCGGTAAATACGGAATATCTGAGAAAGGCGCAGCCGAAAGACTTGGATGCGTCGGAGATTGATGTGCGCCTTGGTGCCACATGGGTCAATCGGGATTATATCCAGCAGTTCATGGAAGAAACCTTTGAACCGCCGTTCTATCTGCGCCGGAACATCGAGGTGAAATTCTCTCCCATGACGGCAGAGTGGCAGATTACCGGTAAGAGTACACCGAGCCGGAATGATGTCCATGCCTATATGACCTACGGAACCAGCCGAGCCAATGCCTACCGGATTCTGGAGGATACGCTGAATCTGCGGGATATCCGTATCTACGATACCGTGGAGGATGCAGACGGCAAGCAGAAGCGGGTTCTAAATAAAAAGGAGACCACCCTCGCCCAGCAGAAACAGCAGGCCATTAAGGATGCGTTCCAGAACTGGGTGTGGAAAGACCCTTATCGCCGTGCGGAACTGGTGGAAAAGTATAACGAGCTGTTCAACAGTACCCGTCCTCGTGAGTACGATGGCTCCCACATCCGCTTTGGCGGCATGAATCCGGAAATCCGGCTGCGGGAACACCAGCAGAATGCCATTGCTCATGTGCTGTACGGCGGCAATACGCTGCTGGCCCACGAGGTAGGTGCCGGTAAGACCTTCGAGATGGCAGCTTCTGCTATGGAGGCAAAGCGGCTGGGACTGTGCCAGAAATCCATGTTTGTCGTTCCGAATCATTTGACCCTTCAGTGGGCAAACGAGTTCCTGCGCCTGTATCCGAGTGCAAAACTGCTGGTGGCAAGCAAAAAGGACTTTGAAACCGCCCGCAGAAAGAAGTTCTGTGCGCGAATTGCCACTGGCGATTACGATGCGGTCATCATCGGGCATTCCCAGTTTGAGAAAATCCCGGTGTCCGCAGAACGGCAGAAGCGGATTTTGACTGCCCAGATTGATGAAATCGAAAACGCCATTGCTGAGATGAAATCCCAGAATGGCGAACGTTTTTCCATTAAACAGATGGAAAAGACCCGGAAAGGATTGGAGGCGAGATTGGAGAAACTCCGGGCAACCGACCGAAAGGACGATGTGATTACCTTTGAGCAGCTGGGCGTAGACCGGCTGTTCGTAGACGAGGCACACGCGTTCAAGAACCTGTTCCTCTACACAAAAATGCGCAATGTCGCAGGCTTGTCCACTTCGGAAGCGCAGAAATCTTCGGATATGTTTATGAAGTGCCAGTATATGGACGAGTTGACAGGCGGGCGCGGCATCATTTTTGCGACCGGCACCCCGGTCAGCAACAGCATGACGGAGCTTTACACCATGATGCGGTATCTCCAGTACGGCACATTACAGCAGAAAGGACTGACCCATTTCGACAGTTGGGCTTCTACCTTTGGTGAGACCACCACGGCCATCGAGCTGGCACCGGAAGGAACCGGATATCGGGCAAGAACAAGATTTGCAAAGTTCTTCAACCTGCCGGAGCTGATGAACATGTTCAAGGAAGTGGCGGATATCAAGACTTCCGATCAGCTGCATCTGCCGGTGCCGGAGGCAAAGTTTGAAACTGTGGTGGTGCAGCCTTCGGAGCATCAGCAGGCGATGGTGGCGGAGCTTTCGGAACGGGCGGCGGCTGTGCATTCCGGTGTGGTAGACCCGTCGGTCGATAACATGCTGAAAATCACATCGGACGGCAGAAAACTGGGATTGGATCAGCGGCTGATGAATCCGCTCCTGCCGGATGACCCCAACAGCAAGCTCAACGCCTGTGTGCGGAATGTGCTTCGTATTTATGAGGAAGGACAGTCGGAGAAGCTGACCCAGCTGCTGTTCTGCGACCTCAGCACACCGAAGAACGATGGAACCTTCAATGTCTATGAGGATATCCGCGCTAAACTCATCCAGTCCGGTGTACCGGAGGAAGAAATCGCATTTATCCATGATGCTGATACCGAGGCAAAAAAGAAGGATCTGTTTGCCAAAGTCCGTACTGGGCAGGTGCGGGTGTTGTTAGGTTCGACACAGAAGATGGGCGCAGGCACGAACGTGCAGGACAGGCTGGTGGCCATGCATCATCTGGATGTGGGCTGGCGGCCTGCGGACATGACCCAGCGAAATGGCCGTATCATTCGTCAGGGAAACCGAAACAAAGAAGTGCAGGTTTATCAGTATGTGACGGAAGGAACCTTTGATGCCTACCTCTATCAGACACTGGAGAATAAGCAGAAGTTTATCAGCCAGATCATGACCAGCAAATCTCCGGTGCGTTCCTGTGATGATGTGGATGAACAGGCACTTTCCTATGCGGAGATCAAGGCACTTTGTGCAGGAGACCCGCAGATCAAGGAGAAAATGGACTTGGATGTAGATGTTGCAAGGCTGAAAGTATTGAAGGCAGACCATCAGAGCCAGCAGTACCGATTGGAGGATAAGCTGATGAAATATTTCCCAGCGGAGATTGAGAAAACGCAGGGGTTTATCAAAGGCTTTCAGTCGGATATTCGGACGGTGGCGGCACATCCGCTGCCGGAAGAAGGGTTCTGCGGCATGGAGGTAAATGGCACACGCTTTACTGAAAAAGCCGAGGCCGGTGAAGCAATCCTCGCGGTCTGTAAAGCCAATCAGAGTTTGGAGCCGGTGCCGCTTGGCAGTTACCGTGGTTTCAAGATGGAGCTGGCATTTGACAGCTTCCAGAAAGAGTATCAGGTGCTGCTGAAAGGCGAGATGACCCACAGGGTGCCCATCGGCACCAGTGCTGCGGGCAATATCCAGCGTTTGGATAATGCTCTTGCCGGGATTCCTGCAAGGCTGGAGAAGGCGGAACAGCAGCTGGACAATCTTAGGAGCCAGCAGGAAGCTGCGCAGGCCGAGCTTGGAAAGCCGTTCCCCCAGGAGGCAGAACTGGCGGAAAAGAGTGCAAGACTGGCAGAACTGGACGCACTGCTGAATATGGATGACCGTGGAAATGATGATCCAGACCGTGAGAGAACAACGGAAAAGCCGTCTGTCCTGGCAGAGCTGCGTGACCGTGCTGGTCGCATTCCGCCGATGACACATCGAGATGATGAGGAGGTGGCACTATGAGTGTTCGGGAACACTGGATCAATGTCCGGGTAAACCCGGAAGAGCTGGCGAGGATTCGTGAAAAGCAGAAGGAATTGGGGATTCGGAATACCGGTGCCTATATGAGAAAAATGGCGATGGACGGGTACTGCGTGAATCTTGATTTGTCGGATGTGGCGCAGGTATCCACCCTTCTTCGCCGATGCAGCAACAACCTGAACCAGTACGCAAAACGAGCCAATGAATCCGGAAGCATCTATGCGGAGGATATCCGGGATTTGCAGAAGCGGCTGGATGAACTCTGGGAGATGCAGAAGATGATCCTGAAGAGGCTTTCCGGTATTTGCTGACGGCGCAAACGTGCGGGATTTTTACAGCACATGGCACAGATGAAACTGTCTGTGCCGTTACATATTTTTGCGGGTCTCCCTATTGACATCGTGGTGTTTGGCAAGCGGGTACAGTAAAATGAAGATGAAAAGAAAAACGAAGGGGTGAAATCCATGAAGATCGTATGTTTTTTGTTGAAGCTGGTGCTGAAAATCCTGTTGCTGCCGGTTGCGTTTCTGCTGCGATTTCTATGCTTTATCTGGAATCTGCTGATGCAGCTATCCCTGTGGGTGCTTTCGCCGGTTATGCTGTTCGTTCTTGGCTGCGGCATCTATTCGGTGGTTCGGGCGAGCTGGACGGATGTGTTCCTGCTGACCCTGATTGAGATGGGGCTGTTCGCAGCTGCGGTTGGTGCGGGCGGCATCATGGAACTGATGGAACGGCTGTGCGAGTGTGTAGAGGATGTTTTGACAATTTGAGTTCAGGAGGGATTAGATGGATATTCAGTTTATGAAAGATTATTATGATTTGCGGTACGAGGAAACAGATGGAGAGAATCATTTTGTGGAAGAGACAGCTTATCAGGAAAAACAGTCTGAGCATTCGAAGATGGAAGACCAGCTGATGGAAATGGTGGGCGGCACCGAATCTAATGTGTGGAAGCTGTACGAAAGCATCATGTGTGTCTATTTCGATATGGAAGAGATCATCAAGCAGGCCGTTTATTTGCAGGGAGCTTATGACCGGGAACGGATGTTAAAATGAGAATAGTAGATTGGTAAGAGCTGCCTTCGGGTAGCTCTTTTTAGATGGAGGAATATGAAAATGGCGGCTACAAGACTAATTGCGCTGCATATCAATAAAGGAAAGACGGTAGCGCAGTGTCTGGCTGACCGTACTGATTATTCTGAGAATGCAGCAAAGACGGAAGATGGAAAATACATCAGCGCGTATGCCTGTGACGCAAAGACCTGTGATGAAGAATTTCTGCTTTCCAAACGGCAGTATGAGCATATCACGGGTAGAACCCAGGCGCATGATGTGATTGCATATCAGATTCGGCAATCCTTTAAGCCCGGAGAAATCACGCCGGAGGAGGCGAACAAGGTTGGGTATGAGACGGCCATGCGATTCACAAAGGGAAAACATGCGTTTATCGTGGCTACCCATGTTGATCGTGCGCACATTCATAACCACATTATTTTTAATTCGACTACATTAGACTGCACCAGAAAATTTCGAGATTTTCGCTTATCAGGTCTTGCACTGGCAAGGCTCAGTGATATCGTCTGCCTGGAACACCGGTTGTCGGTCATTATCCGGAAGCCCTATGGAGAGCGGCAGAAGAGAACGGAATACCCGGAGAAAAAATCGCAGCGGGATGAAATCTGCGAGGCCATTGATGCAGCATTGGCAAGAAAACCAAAAGACTTCCGGGAACTGATTGAAATTTTGCAGGAAGCAGGATACGAGTATAAAGATGGAAAACAGCCTGCCCTGCGGGGAAAAGGCCACGCCAGATTTGCTCGTTTCCGCTCTCTTGGCAAAGGATATTCGGTTGAAGAACTCTGCGAAGTGATTGCCGGGAATGCGGTTCATAAAAGCAAATTTGCAGAGAAAACCCGCACAAGCGCACGGTCTGCGCAGGTGCATCAGAAGGCGGAGCTGTCGTTCCTTATTGATGTCCGTGCAAAAATGCAGGCGGGCAAAGGCGCGGGGTATGCGCGTTGGGCAAAAGTCTTTAATCTGAAGCAGATGGCAAAAGCTATGATGTTCATGGAAGAGCATGGAATCAAGAGCTATGCAGAGATAAAGGAAAAGGCAGATGAAATTTCTGAAAAATGTGATGCGCTGCTGGAATCTGTAAAAGCAGATGAGGCACGGATGTCGGAAGTGTCGGTACTGAGGAAGCATCTAATCAATTATGCCAAGGCAAAAGATGTTTTTGCCGCGTATAAAGCATCCGGCTACAATCGGGAGTACTATGAAGCTCATCGGGATATGCTGTCCTTGCGCAGCGCGGCGAAAAAGGCGTTTGATGATTATAAGAAAGAGAACGGCTCTGACAAAAAGCTCCCGCGCATCAGCGAGCTGAACGCAGAGTATGCGATGCTCCTGGAACGAAAGAAAAGCTCCTATGCAGAGTATCGCAAGACAAAATCAGAAATGCAGGATTGGCTTGTGGCACAGAAGATTGTGCAGGAAATTCTGAAAGAGGACGAACAGAAGAAAGAGCAGCTGCATGAGCAGGAGGTGCGGCAGGAAGAAGAAAATAGGCAAAGCAGTCGATGATGGATTGCCCGGTGCAGTGTGGGTGTAATGCTCATGCTGCACCGGGCTTTTTTCTTTGGTAGAAACTGCCGTTAAAGCATCCGGAACGGATGCGCAGCCCGATGCCTCAGGCAGCGTTCTAAGGGGATTGGGGAGTTTCCCCAACAAGCAGAAAATCGCTTTCGTGTCACGAAAGCC
>ERZ1673700.2621-NODE-2621-length-13635-cov-12.099411_pt1 | contig 13635 bp, 10 predicted proteins | sample MGYA00580230_ERZ1673700 | MGnify/ENA primary metagenome ERZ1673700 (study PRJEB41218, sample SAMN15661782) | gut metagenome | host: Homo sapiens | place: Canada: London | collected 2015-08-20/2019-03-30 | study: EMG produced TPA metagenomics assembly of...
CTGTTTCAGAAGTTTCTTCTGTAACATTTACTTCTTCTGCATCTGTCTGTGTGGCAACAGCCGGAGCTGTATCAGGTGAAGTAAATGCAGCAGCACCTGCTTCACTGACAGTTGCCATTGTCATAATAAGACTCAATGTAACCGCAACTAATCTTCTTTTCACAATAAGTTCCTCCTCTTTTATTCATGTTACTTTATGGTTACTGTTCACTCTGTTTGTGCACAGCAGCTTTCTACTCGCCAAGGCCGCTATCAATAGCAGCAACAAGATGATCCAGGGCTTCCTGTTCATCAACACCTTCACAGGTAAGTTCTATCTCATTTCCGCATTTTACGCATGCACCAAGTACACTCAGTACACTCTTTGCATTTGCCATGCCCCCATCGTAGACAAATGTTATCTGTGACTGGTATTTCATTGCCTCATTGCACAAAATCCCCGCAGGTCTCAGATGAAGACCTGTGGGATTTTTAACTGTCACTTTTTTACTGACCATTTCACTGTTCCTCTTATATTGTTACTACCCCTTCTGTAAGTGGAGAATTCTTTTATTCCTTGTTTTCCTTACTGTCATCAACAGCAGTCCCTGATGAAATCACTACTTCCGTAGTCACATCTTCCACTGTCTCATAACCATCCGGCAAGACTATCTCAACCGGGACTTCATAACTTCCTTCTTTTTTGCCATCCAGATCTATAGATGCCTTAATGTCTTTGTCATTATTCAGATCATCCAGATCTTTGTTATCTGATTTGATTCTCACTTCTATCTGCGCAGTCTCAAATGTTACCTGCAGATCTTTCGGTTTATTCTTAACCTCTATATTCTTAGTCGGAAATTCAAACTCTCTGCTTCCGGCCGGAAGAATACTTACAGTTACCCATACATCTTCACTGGAGTCACTGGTAAGTTTCACATTGTCCGGCAGAAGATTCGTAAGACTGATTTTTTTCTCCACATCTTCGGATTCACCGGAAATATCAATACTGTCTTCCGGTATAGTGATCACATTATTATTATCCGCAAGACTTTCAAGACCTTCTGCACTGCCTGCTACACTGATCGTATCCGGCACTGTTCTCACAGCCCCAACCTGATATCCTTCAGCCGGTGTCCCTACATAATCTGCAGATATCTGCACTCCCTGACGGATTTTCCATAATTTTGCAGTCACTGTTACTTTTGCATTATTCTCAATCCGCAATGAATTCATTTCAGAATCGGTAAGTACCTCCTGATTCTTATCAATGATCGTAAGGTTTACATCCTGTGTAAAATCCTCTGTATTCCCATCCAGTTCAATGGAAGCATTTACCTTATCTATTTTATTGATCAGCGTCTTCGGGCCTGTAATCCTTACTTTCTCCGGACTGGCAGTCAGACTTCCTACTTCATAATCTTTGCCCGGTTTCGTATCACCTCTGCTGACATTTACCACAAACTCCTGTGTCTCTTTTTCATCAAGATTTACACTGAGATTCTGAGGAGTAACTTTGATATCACTGGGAGATACCCCCGGTACAGAACAGGTAACGGTAATAGGAACCATAACCGGATTTGTATCCAGGCTTACCGCCTGCTGAAGATCAGCTACCGCAGAGATGTCTGTGACTTTGATCTTGTCTCTGATCTTCTTGGTTGCAGTGATCGCAACTTTTATGGAATCCTGGTTCTGTTCCGGCATACACATCTTACCGATGGTATCTGAAGATTCCACATATTCCTTGTTGATCAGTTCCACATCATTGAGCGTATAGTAATTGGTTCCTGTCGGATTATCTATGTTTACAACGATCAGCCATAGCACAACAGCTATTGCGACAGACATGATTTTCAGAGGTATATTATCTGTTATTTTTCGCTTCTTCATGCTTCACTCTTCCTTTCAGTAAATGGCGAAGTTTGCTGTTGTCTACAACCTGCTTATTCTGCGCTCTGACCAGGATTTCTCTGAGTTTTGCACTGTTTACACTTCTGGTCAGCTTTCCTCCCTGCGCTACAGATACCTGACCGGTTTCCTCTGATACAATGATCGTAACAGAATCTGTCTGCTCACTGATCCCCACACCTGCCCTGTGCCGCGTTCCAAGCTGTTTGCTCAGTTCCATATTATCAGACAGTGGAAGATAGCATGTTGCAGCCACAATCCTGTTCTCTCTTACAATAACAGCTCCGTCATGAAGTGGTGTGTTATGTTCAAATATATTGATCAGAAGCTGACTGGTAAGGATTGCATCCAGATTAATACCTGTTCTTATATAATCGGTCAGCAGCTCATTCTGCTCAATTACGATCAGTGCTCCGGTCTTAACTTCTCCCATATCAAAACATGCTTTGACCAGCTCACTGATGGTTTTATCCGTAAATCTTTCCTTCACCTCTTTACCTGCATCAAAAGGTATCAGTGAAGCCATGATCCGCTTTTGTCCAAGCTGTTCCAGAACTTTTCTGAGCTCCGGCTGAAAAATAACGATCACACCTACGATCAGTGTACTTGCCAGATTTGAAAAAATCCACAGAATCGTATTCATCCTGAAAATATACGCGATCAGAATGAAGAGGAGAACGACCAGTATTCCTTTCAGAAGTGTATATGCATGAGTATATTTGATCCATACCATGAACTGATATACAAAAAAAGCGATCAGTGCAATCTGTATGATATCTATAATCCCAATCTTAGGAAATGCCAGTCTTGATAATGTCTCTATCAAATTTCCTGAAAAATCCTGCATATGGCTCTCCTTTCCTTATCATTTTTATATACCTTATCGTTGAAAATGTTTTCAGTGGATTTTGTGTTACTGTTCACTCCGTTCACAGTAACGTAGCCAAAATTCATTCCAGATTGCCTGCGGCAATGGAATTTTGGCTCGTATGTCTCATCGTTACCGGAAACTGCTTTTTACAGATTTTTTAATGATTCTTCCAGTTTCTTCTCAAAATCCACGCTGTCAATATCTTTCTTTCTCTCTACAGGTGCTGCAGCCTCATCTGTCGTCACTGCTTTCTCATCACCATGAAAAATAGGATTCGCATAAGAAACAACGTTATCCTGTGCCGGTCTTTCATCCTTTGCGGAACTTCCGTTAATCTTCTTTATACTTCTTTCAGATGTTGTGACACAGGCTTTCGGCACTGCTTTTACATAATAATAATATTCATCATCCTCATATTCCAGTCTCTCGGTACGGGTATAGTCACCACCAAATACAAAGAATTCAAGAAGTAATCCTATCACCACAGAGATCACTGTATAAATGATCAGCGTAACAACATCAATATCCAGTCTAAAATAAAATCCACCTGCAATAATCATCAGAACATACACAACTCCACCTGCAATAATGGCAATTCTCCATGCATAGTCAAAAGAGCGGGTACGTATCAGATTCACCAGCAGAATCACTGCGATAAAGGCAATCACTGTGATCCACATTCCCCAGTTCTGCACGATTCCATCTGTCAGAAGTTTTAATTTGTCAGCTATGGCAACATCCGGGTTTTCCAGAAGTTTATGCTGTACACGTATAAAACGGATAAAATAGTAAATAATCACTCCGCAGCCTGCAGGAAGTGCAGAAAACGCATTGCACAAAAGTCCGCTTCCGATAGGAAGAAGCGTCGGAACACTGAACCCAAAGGAAAGCGGTGTAAATACAAGTACTAAATTATTGTCTGAACTGAATCTCAGGAAGAGAATTGCCATAAACAGGATCAGCACAAGCATAAAACCTGCAACTTCTATCCCCAGTGCATAACCATGTGCGACCATCAGGGCAAATCCTACAAAAATCATTACACCTGAAGGAAGAATGGAACAGATCAGTGCAAGGATCAGAACAATAAATATATTATCGATCTGCTTCATATATCCCATATTGGTATTGATCCATATGAAATAAGCCATTGCCAGAACAAAACGTAAGACAGGCAGGATATAAATCTCATACTGGCTGTATAAATTCTTTATTCGCTGTTTTAATTCGAGTAATGCTGTCATTTTTTATATCCTCCTGTAACTCCTCTGGCTGAAGATTTTTTATCTTCGCGACCGTAGATTTTACTTAATTGTGTAAGTTCTTCATAATAATTTTTCACACTTTTCTTTGCTTTATGGTATTTCACCGTATATTGGATATATGTCAGGACAGAAAACAGTACCAGCACTGCCACATACCCCAGAATAACTTCCACGCCCAGTGAAACAAGGTTCATCTTATGAACATTATCTATCAGATATTCAGCAAAATATGCTGCGATACCGGCCAGAATCAGGCAATACCCAATCGTAACAAGGAAAAAATTCTTAATCATGGCAAGTCCGATATAATCACTACGGTAGTACCTGCTGACCGGAAGATATTTCTTTCCTTCACCCTGTTCATACATGGCAAGTTTATTCATGATTTTTATCTTCTCTTCATTTAACATAAATTACTCCTTACTGTATGCTTTTCCTTTTGCTATAATCCGCTATTACTGTTCACTCTGTTCTCAGCAACAACCTGATATCATTCATATAATCATACAGATTAATTGTAACATATATCATTATGTATGAAAAGTGTTTTTTCTTATCTCCTGCCTATGCAAACCGTAAGAAAATAAACATTTCCGGCACCTTTTCTCTTCAGGCATCCGGCCATTGCATCGATCGTACTTCCTGTTGTATACACATCATCTATCACCAGGATATTCTTTCCCCTGACATCCCCGGTCACGCAGAACGCTTTTTCCAGGTTTTTTCTTCTCTGCAAAGCATTCAGTTTTTTCTGCGACTTTGTCTTTAAAACTTTCTGCACAATATTGACATCTGTGGAAATCCCGGTATAATGACCGAGTTTCTCCGCCAGATATGCAGCCTGATTAAAACCTCTCTGCCGCTCCTTCGACCTGTGTACCGGAACCGGCACGATCAGATCCGGCTTCCATTCCCGCAATTCTTTCTGTGCATATCGATACATTGCTCTGGCATAAAAATCACCGTATTCTCTGCATCCATAGTACTTATATCTGGTAACAGATCTTCTCATTATGCCATCATAAACAAAAATACCTCTTCCCTGTTCATACATATGCCTGTGTTTCTGACAGTCTCTGCAGTATTCCCCTGTTTCTATGGGTTTTCCACATTTATAACATCTGGGATGACCAATCGGACGAAGTTCTTTCTCGCATTCCGGACAGATCATCCTTCGCTGATCTGCCAGTATTTTCTGACAGACCGGACAGCATCTCGGGTAAAAAATATCAGCAACCATGTTCAGAAACCGTTTCATTTCCATTTCCTTCCACTATTTTACTCTTTGTTTTGCTATCCTCTGTATTTCTGTTTTTTTCATATTATCGGAATAAATTTTTTCTCTGTTATTATTCAGTCATCAGATCACAGTCTGCAATATCATTCTTCACCATCTGTATTATTATCCCCTGTAGTCTCACTCAGTTCTCTGATCCGTTCATCCAGTGCACTGTATCTCTTCTGCTGTTTTTCATTGCGTATCATCTCTGCAAAGGTCTCCTCGTTTCCCACAACCGTCACACATTTTCTTGCTCTGGTAACTGCGGTATAAAGAAGGTTCCTGTTTAAAAGCATCTGTGGTCCGGAAAGCAATGGAAGTATGACTGCCGGATACTCAGATCCCTGAGACTTGTGGATTGTAATAGCATATGCAAGTTCCAGTTCCTCCAGCTGTTTGAACGAGTACATTGCAAAACGTCCATCCTCAAATTCCACTTCTGCTGTCTCAGCAAATTCATTGATTTCCCTGAGGATTCCGGTGTCTCCGTTAAATACTCCCACGCCTTTCTCAATGACAACCCCATATCGTCCCCGGATTTCCCATTCCATCTGATAATTATTTCTGATCTGCATGACCTTGTCCCCTGTGCGGAACAGCCGGTCTCCAACCGCCCTCTCGGCTTTCCCGTCTTCCGGCGGATTCAGGTATCTCTGCAGGATCTGATTCAGCCGCTCTACTCCCAGAAGTCCCTTTCTCATAGGTGTCAGTACCTGTATCTCAAAGGGTTTGGCATCTACATAGCGCGGCAGTTTCTCCTGGATCAGCGCGATCACTACTCTTATAATGATATCTGCATCATATCTCTTCAGAAAAAAGAAATCCCTGCTCTTATTATTGATCTGAACCTGTTCTCCCTTATTTATCTTATGAGCATTTACAACAATATCACTCTCTGATGCCTGTCTGAATATCTTAGTCAGTTCCACTACAGGGAAACATCTGCTTCGGATAATATCTCTCAGCACATTGCCCGGGCCTACACTCGGAAGCTGATTCTCATCCCCCACAAGGATCAGTCTGGTTCCTGCTACCACTGCAAGAAGAAGAGAATGCATCAGATGGATATCCACCATAGACATTTCATCAATAATGATCACATCTGCCTCCAGCGGATTCTGTGCATTCCTCTCGAATTTAGCTGAATGCCCGTCCCTCTCTTCCTCCGGCATTCCATTCAGTTCCAGCAGACGGTGAATTGTCTGCGCCTCATATCCGGTAGTCTCTGTCATTCTCTTTGCAGCACGTCCGGTAGGTGCAGCCAGCCGAATCTCTGCACCTTCTCCCTCAAAAAAGCGGATGATCGCATTGATCGTTGTCGTTTTACCTGTACCGGGGCCTCCTGTAAGAATAAAGAGTCCATGATCCGCTGCTTCAGTGATTGCTTTCTTCTGCATTTCATCCAGAACAGTTCCTGTCTCTTTCTCGATCAGCTCAATTCTGTGCCTGACAAGCTCTTTATCCTCAGGACACACAATATTCAGTTCATTAAGCATCCTGGCAGTGTTCAGTTCCAGATAATAATACTGTGCCGGATAAACGATAGTTTTTCCGCTTTTTTCTTTCAGCACCAGCTTCCTGTCAATAACCATATCCATAAGATGTTTCTCCATATAGGATTCATCTACTCCCAGAAGTCTGGCACATCTTGTAAATAACTGTTCCCTCGGAAGATAAGTATGTCCTTCTCCCGAAGCCTGCAGAAGAGTATACAGCATTCCGCTGCGGATTCTGTAATCTGAGTCTGCGTGAATACCGACTCTGGCAGCAATCTCATCAGCAATCTTAAATCCCACACCGGAAATATCTTCCGCAAGTCTGTAAGGATTCTCCTGAAGGATCGTATAGACAGATTCCTTATATTTCTGATAAATCTTTGCGCCCAGGTTCAGGGAAATCCCATATTTCTGCAGAAAGATCATTACTTTTCGCATCTCTGCCTTCTCACTTACCTGCGCAGCGATCTCCCGGGCTTTTTTCTCACTGATCCCCTTTACCTCTGCAAGCCGCTCCGGCTCTTCTTCTACGATACGGAGTGTGTCATCTCCAAACTTCCGCACGATCCTGGCAGCCAGTGCAGCACCGATTCCCCTGATGGCGCCCGAACCCAGATAACGTTCTATTCCATATGTATCCTCCGGCATCTTCTCTGTAAAAGAACTGATCTGAAACTGTTTGCCATATACCGGATGATGGATATATACTCCGGTTGCTTCAATAGATGCCCCCTGTGTGATCGCAGGGAAACTTCCCACGCAGGTCAGCTCTTCCTCTTTTTTTGTACCTTTCAGTACCATAACTGTATATCCGTTATCTTCATTTCTGAAAATAACATGATCTATGTATCCTGTGACAGTTTCACTCATGTGCTTTTCTCCACACCTCCTGCTTCTTTTAGCCTCTGACAACGCAAAAAGGCACTGCACTGTGCAGTACCTCCTGCTTTATCCGTCAAAACGTGCCATTACCTCTGCATACTTACCGGTTCCCACTGCGACCACGCTCATTGCATCCTGCACAGTCAGTGTACTTACTCCGGTTCTCTGCTCGATCAGTGTATCCATCCCATGAAGAAGGGCACCGCCGCCTGTAAGTACGATTCCTCTGTCTACAATATCCGCAGCCAGTTCCGGCGGTGTCTTTTCCAGAATTCCATGAACAGTCTCCACAATCTGGCTTGTAGCATCCTTTAACGCCACACGTATTTCTTCTGAGGTAAGTGTCACTGTCTTCGGCAGACCGGTGATCACATTTCTCCCCTTTACTTCCATTGTTCTCGGATTTGATTCCTCTATAGCCGTACCAATCTGAATTTTGATCTTCTCTGCCATATCTTCTCCGATAAAAAGTCCATGATTCTTTCTCACATAGTTCAGTATAGCCTGATTAAAAGTGTCCCCTGCAACTTTCACAGAAGCGGAAACCACAACCCCCGCAAGAGAGATAACCGCAACATCCGAAGTTCCGGCTCCAATGTCTACGACCAGATTTCCAAAGGGCTTGGTCACATCCACCCCGGCTCCGATTGCCGCAGCTATAGGTTCCTCCACCATATAGACATCTCTGGCACCAGCCTGATAGGTTGCTTCCTCCACTGCCTTTTTCTCAATCTCTGTAATTCCACTGGGAACACAGATACTGATCCTGGGCTTGCGGAAAGCTCTTCTTCCTATTGCTCTGGATATAAAGTATTTCAACATCTTCTCTGTAACTGTATAATCAACGATCACGCCCTGTCTGATGGGACGGATGATCTCCATATCTGAAGTAATGCGCCCTTCCATCAGACGGGCTTCTTCACCGATTGCACGTATCTTCTCTGTATTTTTATCATAAACTACGATCGAAGGCTCATTTAGCACAAGCCCCTTTCCTGTAGAATAAGCCAGACTGTTCCTGGTTCCCAGGTCAATTCCAATATCACTTGTCGGCATGGAAATCCCCTTTCTGTTCTTACGTTCTCCTCATCCCCTTCAACTGATCATTACTTTTTACAGTCTCTACCGGGGACTTATCCGGTTTAGTTATAACAACTCCATAAAATAATGCGATCAAAACAGTCCAACAGGGCTTCACATCCTGATAAGCCGGATCAAAATATATTATTTACGAGAATTGCTATAAATAATCTCTTCTATTATATACAACTTCCATTTAAAAAGAAAGTCCTGCAATATGATTTCAAGATTATTTCAGATATTTCTTTACATATTTTCCGGTATAGGAAACCGGTGACTGTGCCACCTCCTCAGGAGTTCCCTGAGCAACTACGGTACCTCCTTTGTCTCCACCCTCCGGTCCGATATCAATGATATAATCTGCGGTCTTAATCACATCCAGATTATGCTCGATCACAACTACTGTATTACCGCCCTCCGATAATCGTTTCAGAATCTCCACCAGCTTATGCACATCCGCAAAATGCAGACCTGTGGTAGGCTCATCCAGAATGTAGATAGTCTTACCTGTGCTGCGCTTGCTCAGCTCTGTGGCAAGCTTGATCCTCTGTGCCTCTCCTCCGGAAAGCTCTGTGGACGGCTGTCCCAGCCGGATATAGGAAAGTCCTACATCATAAAGAGTCTGTATCTTTCTTTTAATAGAAGGAACATTCTCAAAAAAAGTCAGTGCTTCCTCCACCGTCATATTCAGCACATCGTAAATATTCTTATCCTTATACTTTACTTCCAGGGTTTCTCTGTTATATCTCTTACCTTTGCAGACCTCGCATGGTACATATACGTCCGGAAGGAAATGCATCTCAATTTTGATAATACCGTCACCGCTGCATGCCTCACATCTTCCGCCCTTTACATTAAAACTGAATCGTCCTTTCTTATATCCTTTTGCCTTGGCATCTGCTGTTGCTGCAAAAAGATCTCTGATCTGGTCAAATACCCCGGTATAAGTCGCAGGATTGGAACGTGGAGTACGGCCAATAGGTGACTGGTCAATATTGATAACCTTATCCAGTTGGTCTGTTCCCAGAATATCCTTATGTTTTCCCGGAATCACTCTTGCCCGGTTCAGATCTCTTGCCAGGCGTTTATAAAGAATCTCATTGATCAGAGAGCTCTTACCTGAGCCCGAAACTCCTGTGATACAGGTCATGATCCCAAGAGGTATCTTCACATCGATATTCTTGAGATTATTCTCTGCCGCCCCCTTGACAGTAAGAAAACCGGTTGGCTTCCGTCTCTCCAAAGGTACCGGAATTTTTAATTTTCCGCTCAGATAAGCTCCTGTGATGGAATCCTCATTCTTCATCAAATCCTCTGCAGTTCCCATGGCAACCAGTTGTCCGCCATGCTCCCCTGCACCGGGACCTATATCTACAATACAGTCTGCGGCACGCATGGTATCTTCATCATGCTCCACAACGATCAGGCTGTTTCCAAGATCACGCAGTTTCATCAGAGAACCAAGAAGTCTGTCATTATCCCTCTGGTGAAGTCCGATACTCGGTTCATCCAGAATATAGGCAACTCCTACCAGCCCGGAACCAATCTGGGTAGCCAGACGGATTCTCTGCGCCTCGCCGCCGGAAAGAGTTCCTGTCGCACGTCCCAATGAAAGATAATCCAGTCCTACATCTGACAGGAAACTTACCCTTGCCCTGATTTCCTTCAGAATCTGTCTGCCGATAAGCTGCTGCTGCTCGGAGAGCTGCATATCCGCCAGAAAGGCTTTCAGCTTCTCTATGGAAAGATTGGTGACCTCATAAATATTCTTATCCGCCACAGTCACAGCCAGTGATTCCTTCTTCAGTCTCTGACCTTTACAGGTTTTACATGGAGTAATGCGCATGAAAGATTCATACTCCTGCTTCATGGCATCAGAGCCTGTCTCTCTGTAACGCTGCTCCACATTTCGGATCAGCCCCGGAAACGCCACATCGTAAACGCCCTCTCCGCGCTGCCCTTTATAGTAAACCTTTACAGAATGTCCATTAGTTCCGTTGATCAGAATGTCCTGTATCTTCTCCGGATACTCCTCAAAAGGTGTTGCCAGGCTGAAATCATATTCTCTGGCAAGAGCATCCAGGATTGCCCTGGAAAAGCTTCCCTCATTTGTGCAGGACTGCCATCCTGTGACCACAATGGCACCATCCAGGATACTCAGAGATCTATCCGGGATCATCAGATCAATATCAAATTCCATTTTATACCCAAGTCCCAGACAGTCCGGACAGGCGCCAAAAGGATTATTGAAAGAAAAGCTTCTCGGTTCGATCTCATCTACACTGATACCACAGTCAGGACAGGAGAAACTCTGGCTGAAATTGTGAATATTTCCATCCATAGTATCTACCATCAGAAGACCCTCTGCCAGATCCAGCACTGTCTCAATGGAATCTGAGAGTCTTTTCTCAATCCCGGGCTTCACGATCAGACGGTCTACCACAATCTCTATATTATGCTTGATATTCTTGTCCAGACTGATCTCCTCGGAAAGCTCATACAGGTTTCCGTCAATCTGCACACGTACATATCCGCTTCTCTTTGCCTGCTCCAGAAGCTTTGCATGAGTTCCCTTGCGCCCCCGCACAACAGGCGCCAGAAGCTGGATCTTCGTTCTCTCCGGAAAAGACATGATACTGTCTACCATCTGGTCAACTGTCTGCTTCTTAATCTCTCTTCCGCACTTCGGACAATGAGGGATTCCCACTCTGGCATACAGAAGTCGGAAATAATCATAGATTTCTGTCACTGTTCCTACTGTGGAACGGGGATTGCGGTTGGTAGATTTCTGATCAATGGAAATGGCCGGCGGCAGACCTTCGATGCTCTCCACATCCGGCTTCTCCATCTGACCCAGAAACTGTCTTGCATAGGAAGAGAGAGATTCCATATAACGACGCTGACCCTCTGCATAGATGGTATCAAAAGCCAGTGAAGATTTACCGGAGCCACTCAGTCCTGTAAATACCACAAACTTGTCTCTGGGAATATCCACACTTAAATTCTTAAGGTTATTAACATTGGCACCTCTGATCCTGATAAAGTGCTTCTTCGTTGTATCTGCTGCCATTGTGGGCCTCCTGTTTCTCATTTATAAATAATAACTGTTTCTTACCTTGACAGTTACACCTTTTTCGTATGTTATGATATTCATGGATTGTGCGCAGTTTCGCTGCCCCGCAATCCTCATGGCATCAGTATAATACAGGAACATTTGTTCGTCAAGGCGTTTACGGCAAAAAATCCGCCAGAACGGAATTGCTTACATGAATTCCCTCTCTGCTCAGAAAAATCCTTCCGTTTTCTTCCAAAAGCAGTTCCATTGACTTATATTTTCTCAGAACATCCCCGTATATTGCATCTATTTCACTTCCAAACTGCCGCTCAAACTCAGCTTTTGAGATTCCTCTGGTCATACGAAGTCCCAGAAACATGAACTCCGCCATCTCATCCTCTCTGGTGAGGGGCGGCTCTTTTTCTCTTATTTTTTCCGGAGTTCTGCTGTTTTCCAGATATTTTTTCATATCCTGTGTATTGGCAAAACGTTCCTTTCCATAAAGAGAGGAAGCTCCCAGGCCAAATCCCAGATAATCCTGTCGGATCCAATAGCCCACGTTATGCCTGCATTCTCTGCCTTTCTTTGCGTAATTGGAAATCTCATACTGCTCAAAGCCATATTCTCTCAGAATCTGTGCTGTTGCCTCATACATATTGTACTCCGCATCTTCATCCGGCAAATTCAGCGTCCGCGATGCAAAAGGTGTGCCCTCCTCAATGATCAGGCTGTATGCGGAAATATGTTCCGGATCCAGTCCTGCAACAGTGCGAAGATTGTGGATCCATCCTTCATAAGTCTGATCCGGGATCGCACTCATCAGATCAATATTGATATTGTCGAACCCTGCCTCTCTTGCACTTCTGTAAGTCTCCAGAAACTGCTCATAATTGTGGATTCTTCCAAGGATCTTCAGTTCTCTGTCATCCGGCGACTGTAAACCTATGCTCAGGCGGTTGATTCCATATGTTCTGTATGCCTGCAGTTTGTTTCTGTCTGCAGTCCCCGGGTTTACTTCTATGGTGATCTCAGCATGATCCGCAATCTGAAATTTTCGTCTTATATGATTTAAAATTTCTCCTATGAATCTCTCATCCAAAACAGAAGGAGTGCCCCCTCCAATAAATACAGAGGATACACTCCTTCCTTTTCCTTCTTCTGCTGCATTGATTTCTTCAAGCAGAGCATCTACATAATCAGCCTGCTCCTTTGGACCTGACGGACCGGAAAGGAAATCACAGTAATCACATTTTTTTATGCAAAATGGAATGTGGACATAGATTTCCATGGGAGAATCTGTGATATTCCTTCTCTCCATTGTAATCTGCTCCTGTTATGACCTGTTTTCTATTCCTCAGTATCTGATGTACTGCTGTCTTGCTCATTGTTATCTGCTGAGTCGACACTGTTATCTGTACTGTCGGCATCACTTTGGCTGTCTGAACTTTCCGCAGATGAGATACCTGCTGCATCCTGCTCTGCCAGATACGTATTTACCATTGTCAGATTACCATTGGTGGTAACTGCTGCGGAAGCTACCTGATCCGGTGCCGGAGTGGGACTTGTCTCTTCCGGCGCAACACTGATCTGGATCACTTTGGAGGACGCTTCATCTACCTCCCTGGTTTTCCCACATCCGGAGACAGAAATTCCAAGCAATAACATACATAGTATAACTGTTTTTCGCTTAATCATTTTCTTCAATATTTTAACCTTCTGTTGAGATGAGCACTATTCACAGATAACTGTTCAGTACCTTCACAGTTACCATTCATACTTTATTTATCATCCAGTTTCAATACACTCATAAATGCTTT
>ERZ1673700.2622-NODE-2622-length-13629-cov-6.010093_pt1 | contig 13629 bp, 14 predicted proteins | sample MGYA00580230_ERZ1673700 | MGnify/ENA primary metagenome ERZ1673700 (study PRJEB41218, sample SAMN15661782) | gut metagenome | host: Homo sapiens | place: Canada: London | collected 2015-08-20/2019-03-30 | study: EMG produced TPA metagenomics assembly of...
CAGTTACATCCGGAAAGACTGATCAGCTCTTAGCGGAATGCGTGGTCAGATGAGCTGGAATTTGCAGCGGAAGAATCTCAAAGTCCAGACAAGTGTTTCAAAGAGCCCCGGAATAATCATTTTGAGCTCATCTGTCTGAGTTTTAAGGATTCTTCCATGCCAAAAAATTTCAATCAACGACACAAAATTGTCTTTATGCTACTTTTCAAATACCTCCACGCCGTCTTACGAGCGTTTTTCTCAATAAGACTATCTACAAAAAAGAAAATCAACAGAATAAAGAGACTTATCCATATAGCATTTATTATAAGTCGCCCATATGAATCCAATCGAAGAGGCAACTTAAAAAAGCCAACAACTATCAAAGCGAATAACATTACATTAATTCCCCATTTGCGATAAGTAGGAAATGCACTTCGATTAAGGACATGATGATTAGCAAATAGAATCATATCATTTGCACGATAAATAAGTGCTACAATAGTTCCGAATAAAACTCCATATATACCAAATTGGAACACACATACCAAAGACACCACTAAATTAATTACTGCTTCCAAACATGCACGCCATTGTGTAACCTTAAATTTCCCTGCAAAACCAATGATCATATTTGATGGAACTCTACCATAGCTTAACAACTGGTAGGCCCCAAATAATACCGGTAATTTCCAATCGATATAATTTATATCAGCACCTGCTGTATATAACCTCATAAATGGTAGAATAAAAATCGTAGCTATAGCAAGCAATGCGAATACCAGTGCTAAATAATATGTTTCAAACGCTTCATGTAACTCAATATATTTTTTTCTATCTGTATTATAAATTTGCCCTAATGCTGATTGAACACTATTGGATGTGATAGTAATAATATTGTCAACCATTCCATATGTCGTTGCATACATAGAATAAATGCTAACCGTTTTTAAACCACATACGAACGTTAAAATCAATACATCTGTATGGCTAAAAACAAGGGACGAAATCTGATGAACAAATACTGCACCTCGTTGAGCGATTGCCTGATAATTTGGTTCTACTGATAAATCCAACCATTTATAATGTCGCTTTATATACCAACTGACATAAATCATCTTAACAAAATTAAAGACTAAATATGTAGTTTGCACAGCCACTATATTCTTGCCATTCATCAAAAGAATTATTCTTGTAATATCAGTCAGGACCGTTGTAACAGTAGTCAAATTTGTGGTAACATAATTTCTATTATCCACTCGAAGTAACATATTATACTTACCCTGAACCAAATAACTTATTACACTACCCGATCCCTGCAATATAATAATCAAACAACACGTAATATGCGGAATTGTAGTATCTAATAATAAAGGATATACAAACCCTAAAATCACGACGCAAACAGCATATAAAAATCCAATTTTTTTGTAATACCTATCTGTAGCAGCCAATATTCTGTTTGCTGAAGCATGATCTCCTTTCCCTATTGGTCCATATAAAGCCACTTCAGAGGCAGTTCCAACTCCAACCTCTAATAATACCAAATAAACATATATTTGTCGAATAGACGATAATAAACCGTTTACCTCAGAACCATAATTTACAATAAATAAACGCGGAATAATAATCGCAACAGCAGAAGTAATTATATTTCCTACTATTCCCCATATCAAATTGTTCATACTATTTTTTTGCTTTGACATCTTTCGCTCTCCGAAATAACTGATTTACACAAATTTTCTATCCCAATCAATGTTTTGTTTAACTATTTTTGCAGGATTTCCGGCAACAATACAATTCTCTTGAAAGAACTTTGAAGTACAAATTGAACCCGCAGCAACCACTGTATGCGGTGCAATATTTGTTCCTTTCAGAAGAATACAACCAAGACCTACCCAACTATGCTTACCAATATAAATATCTTCAGCATAATTTATTCTCTTCCCATTCATATCAATAATACTATGTGAATCCGTAGAACGAACTTGAATGCCATTAGAAAACATGCAATCCTCATCAATAACAATACAACTTCCTTCATCAAGCGCAATATGGACAGGATACCCATTTCTACCATGAAAAGTTGTTCCTTTCCCAATTTTTAAGCAATTACTATTCTGTTCTATATGAAATTCTGCTCCGAAAACTGAAATATCATCTTCCAGTTCAATTAAATTATTACTTCCCTGAATAAAAAATGTTGTATTTCTTATTATACAATTTTTCCCAATTAAAATCTGATTGTTGTCCCCATCGACATGAAAAGTCTGCGAATTATTACCATAAATTTCCGTTTTCGCATTAATATCAATAATATTTCCCTCTCCATTTATATAAATTTGACAACGTTGTAGAAAGCTCTCTCCAACACATCGCAGACAATTTGCTTTTCCATGTATGTTGATAAAATTACTTTTAAAATGAATATTATCAATATTCAGTATATTATCACCAGGTTGAATTTTGTTAAATATCTTTATTGCAAAATTTCTAAATAATAAATTATTTTGTATTATGTTAATTACACACGATCTTATGTCCATATTTACCCTCTCCGGAATCACTAAACAGGACACTTTCTATCCCATTTTTCAAATTCATCTCTTATAAATGTTTCACGCTTAGTATTATATATTACACTTTCAGGGACTTGTTCGTTAACTACTGCATTTGCTCCGATAACACTATTTTTTCCAATGGTCGTACCCTTTAGAATCATAACATTAGTCCCAAGCCACACATGATCTCCTATTTTAACTGCGGTAGAAGGATTTATCAATTTCCCATCTTTACTAAGCAACTGATGAAAATCACTGTCATAGATTACAGCATTACGCCCTATCATAACATCTTGTCCTAGAACTATCTTTCTTGCAGCCACTATCACGCTGTTGCAATTCATAGTAAAATATCCACTATTCAAAATCGCATCATCCAGTACTTCCAATGTTGTCCCATAAGAAATTTTACAGCCACCCTCTGAGCTCCAGATCGCATTTTTTCTCAAACGAATCCTTGTTTCCTCTCGCGATTTTTTTAGAGAATCACAACCTATTTCAATATCACCCCCACCAACATAAATCTTAGCAGTTTTTGAAATTTCAATTACCGTATTTTTATATGGGATTATTTTATAATGATCTGTACGAATTACCGATTTACAAAAATAATTCAAGTAAAAAAAGTCAATTATATTAACCTTTTTAAAAAAAGAAAAATACTGAAACAACTTCATGACTTTACTCCCCTAACATTTTCCTTTTCAAGCAATGATATAAATTTTTTACCCATTGAGGCATCAATTCATACAACGTGCATTTTGCTTTTTCTTTCGTTGCAAAATGATCAGTCATATAGTAAAGCAACCACCTGGATAAAAAAAAGCACTTTTTACTTAATCGACTTTCAACTTTATCTACTTCGTTTTTATAAAATGCTTTTTCTGTATTACGGTTACTAAAGTGAAGAATAGAAGCCGAATAAAACTCCCCTTTTTCTAGATAACTTAGTTTACCCTTAAGAAAATTCGCATAAACCTTTGGGTCACAGGAAGAAAACATATATCATTTATTTTTTCCACTACAGTTGAATCCATAATAGAGGCAGCCAATGCTAAAATAGGCTCGTCAGCAGGTTCCTTGAAAATTTTAAAATTATATTTGTAGTAATCTCTTTTGATTTTCATACATAGCTCCCACATTCTCGAACAGTATTCTCCTGGGCGGATATAATATAATCCACCAAGAAGTCGTGATATGTAATGAATCGGATATTCAATTTCTCCGTCTACATTGTGTAACTCAAAAAATCCTTCTGAAGAATCCAATGCGAGTTTCTCTCCAAGATATGAAAAATCTGAGCCCCCTTCAAAAAGAGCCCACAAATAGTCAATGTTTTTGTATACTAAAGAATCGGCATCCAAGAAAATGTTTTCATCATAGGGACATTTTATTAATAAATCAATCTTATCCAAATAGGAGTTATTCGGTGATGACAGCATAACAACATCATCATATTCATAAATGTAAGGATTATATTTATCCGTAATAATAGCCACATTTGTACTAGGCGATATCACCTTAATAGAATGAAGCAAATTTTTTGCCATAATATAATATCTATCCGAACCAGTCGCAATAGTTACAATACCTGAAGACATTATCTTAATACTCCTCTTTCTTCTTTACCACAAACTTCTAACAGCGCTTTCCACTGTTTATCATTATTTCCTCCTGCAGCGTTTACTTGCCACAAACTTTCTTCAGACGTTCCATAAATCATAACCGGAAAAGCTGTCCATGGATATCTAGCCGTAATTTTTGTATTGTTACATTTCGCCATAAAGGTCAGCCATAAATCATCCGCATAAGGGCAAATTTCATTAATCTTATTCTCATCAAAAACTTCATTGCTAAAAGAATGTGGCGGGTACAGAGAACCACTACCTGTAAAAACCTGAATTTGATCCGAATGTACAAATTTTTCTTTAAGCATAGGATTTCTCCAAACTGACGGCATTGCTTCAAATGACGGAGCCATTACTTGTGCTGTCATTGTACAAATATCATTCGGAAATTTTTTGTGCATTTTCATCAATTGCTTTATTGTATCATATGGATAAAACATATCATCATCTGCCAAAATTATTATGTCCTCTGGATATTCTTGCATTACATAAAAATACTTTTTATGACTCCTTAAATTGTCACAAAATCGAATGGTTAATCCACGCTTTTGAAGCTTCAGAAGTTCTGACGGTAATGATTCCATTCCATCAAATTGATCATCAGCAAGCCATAATATAACTTTATCCGGTTTGATGGTTTGCCGTAACAAAGTTTCAATTGTCAGCCAAACCGTATTTATCCTTTTTGGATACGATGTTAGAGAAACAATTATTTTCTGCTCTCTATTTATTTTGTTTAATCCATAATGCTTTGACGGATGCTGTTTATACCAATTATAAACAGGAATATTATAAAACCATTCTATATAATCAATTATCTTCTGCGCTACTTTTGAAGGCTTTTTATTTACTTCTCGTCTCTTTTTCTGTTTCCTTTTTACGTAAAAAAAACAACCATAAATAAATGTATACATATTCTATTCCTCAACATGAAATATTTTCCTGGTCAATCGATTTGTATACTTAACATACAAAGCAAAGTCGTGAAGCGATTTTCCTCCACTTTGTGATAATTCTTTATATTGCCTCTTTATAAGATCTGCATTTTTAGTGTCTACCGCATTTCCAAATCTTAACTTTGTATAATACTTATGTACTGCATCTAAATACCGAAGAGCTTCTTTGTCAGGTATTTTTTCTATAGTAGCTACTAAAATGTTTTCATAATTATACAATTGCTGTATGATTTTTTCACTTGTATTCTGACTATGAGAATGACTCACACTTCTAACATAATACTTGTAAACGGATTCTTCCACATATCCTGGTTCTCCATAAAACCATCCAAATGGCAAAAGAATCTGTGCATTTTGTCCCCCTCGTCCGGTATAAATCTCAAGATTAGGAATTATCTTTTTAAGAGCCGACGTTCTCACCATGTATCCTACATAAGAAACGTCCTTAAAATACAAAATGCTTTCAAAAAAATCATACTTACCTTCTTGATTTCTTGTCCCATTCGTAGCTACAATATTCTCTGGTTCATTTTCGTTAACAACATTAATTTTCCCATAACAATACTTAAATTCCAAATGTTGCTGCAAAAAATCCACTTTTTTTTCAATAAATTCAGGCATAAGTTCATCATCTGAATCAGGCCACACTAAATACTCTCCCTTAATAAATTTAAGTCCTCTATTCAGCGCAGCCGCCTGACCCAAATTTTCCTGAAATTCATAAACAAATCGAATTCCTCTCTTGCTAAATTCTCCCTGAAAATCGTGAATAATTTCTTCTGTTCTATCATTCGATCCATCATTAATTAAAATCACTTCTATATTGCAGTATGTCTGATTCAAAATTGAATTCAAAAAGCGTTTAATGTATTTTTCTCCGTTAAAACAAGGTGTCACAAGACTAACTAAAGGTTTCTCCATAATACATCCTTCAAAAAACTATCTTTTAAATTTTGATTTAATTTTCCAATACCATATAATAAATTCTGGGTTCAGAGAAAAAGCCCATAAGAACATCTCATTTTCTTTTGGATAACGCTTACTCGAATACCCCTTTTTATAAACACTTCTATATCGTGAAACAATATCCCGCATTGCTTCTTTGTTGTTTATCAAATCTCTTGCCCTTGAATACTCCCAAATTAGTGAATGTAGATATTCATCATAAGCAATAGATTCTAGTTCTTTCAAATTATTCTCTTCAAAGAATTGAATGCGTTTTTTTAACGCCTCAAGATAATCTAACTTTCCAACATGAAATTTTCGGTTCATAATACTATCTGAATGTTGGTAATAATAAACCATTTTTTGCGATATAATAGCAATTTTATTACACCGATATAAAATTTCATGAGTTACATATATATCTTCAAATATTTTTCCCGTAGGGTAATTTATCCCATTAAATAATTCTTTTTTATACAACTTTGCCCATGGTGCAACGTATTGTAATGCCTTTTCGTCACTTTCGTATATACGCTTTAAAGCAATCTCAGCATTAATAATTTCAACTTGTGGATTTAAAAGTTCTGGAAATTCAAATGTTTCTGATTGCCCTTTCTCAAAACCGCATATGACTAAATCTGTATTATATTTTTTTTGAATGTTGTACATTGTTTCGATCATCCCAGGACAAAGATAATCGTCACTGTCAAGCATAACAATGTATTTTCCGTGAGAATATTCTATTCCAGCATTTCGAGCTGCACTTACACCTTGGTTTATTTGATGAATTACATTCACACGGCTATCCTCTTTTTCCCACAGATCACAGATCTCAGGACAACGATCCGTCGATCCATCATCAATAAGTACAATTTCAATATTATTATACGTCTGATGGCAAACAGACGAAATACATCTGTCTAAATATTGTTCTGTCATATAAACAGGCACAATCACAGTAATTAAATCCATTTATATTTTTTCTCCCAACTGCTTCTTTATGTCAACACCAATCAGCTTTGCCTTTTCTACATATTTCGGCATAATAGACTCTAATTTTTTTCTTATCTCACGTTCTCGCTCCCAAATCCATACAAACGCACATGTTAAATCATCTTCTTGTGATAATCTTTGTACAGGAATTACATAATTTTCATCTGTACCAAACAAATCTGTCGCGATTCCTCTTGATTTAATTGAATAACCAAGAACCAATGACGGAACACACGTGGAATATGCAGCTATTGTTGCATGTGTTCTTGCTCCAACAAATAACCGACAACGTGAAATATATCCTTTAAGTTGCTGGCAATTGCAATCTTCCACCATTAATACGCGATTTGTATCACTAAACCTTTTATATAATTCACTTAATGGTAATCGATCATCGTTATCCTTCCAGACCACATGAGGTATTAATGCCACCGAACAATCTGTATTCTCCAAAATCCAATGAATCAAATTAACATAATTAATGTGTACTATTCCTGGTTTTTTTCCCTTTTTTACTACAAGCGGACTTACATTTATCCCTATAGTATTATTCTCTTGAAATCCTTCCGGCAATTTGAGATATTCCGCAGGCAGTGTAAATGCAGAATCTGGTCGGCAGCCAATATTTGTTAATCCTGCATTTTTTAATAGCTGAAAAGTTAATGATTCTCTTGCTGATATATAATTATATTTTTGCATATCAGCGGTAAATGCCGGATTGCTAAACAATTCACTTTCCAAAGAGCACCCCAATAATACCGTTTTGCAACCTTTTTTACAAATCAAGTCATGCAGCAATATATACTTTGGGTAATCCTCATAACAATATACGTCTCCACCTACAGATACTTCAATATCACCTCTTTGAATCAATTTAATACTTTTCATATAAGGTAAAATATCCATTGGAAAATAATCACCTGTTCTTTTTAAGTGAAAATAGGCTTTTAAAAAATCACTACTAAGTTTTGAATAATCCAATTTTGCAGGTAAAATTTCCACAAATTCCTGCATATCATATAGAAAATCCTCCTGTGGTTTTTCTGAAAGCAATTTTATTTTGTGTTTATCTTTCAATAATGTATTCACTGTTCGAACAAGTGCTTCGCATCCGTGGTTTGCACTTCCAGCATGATTGTAGAGGAATATCTCATCCATTTGCTTTACTCCCTGCCAATTTTCTTCTCAAAATTTTATAATTCATTACATTAAATATGTCATTGTAGCATTTTATTATGGACTCAACAATTATTAATCTAGAATCCATCTCAACATTAATAAATTTAAGCGCGCATTTTTCGATACAATTTTCTTATTTCTGATCTTATAGAAAGATAAACTTTAAGCAGAAGATATCTTTTGCCAATAAGGCACCACACAATAGGACACATAGCAAAACCGACATTATCCATACATAATTGAGAAGTTACTTTCGGATTTTCAACCATCATTTTTGCATATTTGATATAATCTTCGTTATCCTCATATCCATAAAAAACTACAAATGCCGCATATCTGCTTATAATCCATTGAAACTGCTTTGTATACTCCGATTTCTGACAGCAATCAATAATCCATTCTTTTATTTCTATTTGTATGGATAACTGAGCCCAATAATCTATTGTCTTATCTTTAGATGCATTTACAGCATCTACCGTATATCTCATTGCGACATATGGGACAATATATATGTTTGCACTTTCCCTATATAGCTCAACCATAAATTTTAGATCTTCAGCAAGAGTCAATCCTTCTTGAAATCTTAACTGTTTCTTTATTAGAAGTTCCCGTCTTATTAATTTATTCCAAAGATACCCCCAGTATCCTGTTTTGTACTGGTATTTCATAAATATATTTGGAAAACTCTCAGATAAAACAGGTCCCTTTTCCGCAACAAACACTTCCTGAATTTCTCCATCTTTCTCTAAACGTTGATAATTTCCAACAATAATATCTATTGTATCACCGCGTTCATTAGAGAACACATTTTTTAAAAAGTCCCGATTTGGTAAATCATCTGCATCAATAAACCAGATCCATTCTCCTGATGCCTTACTCAGTCCTGTGTTTCTTGCTGCTGACACTCCTCTATTAATTTGTTTTATACAACAGATCCTAGAATCTCTTCGTATATATTCTTCAATAATATCTGCACTCCCATCTGTTGATCCATCATTTATGACTATCATTTCCCAATCTTGATATGATTGAGACATCAATGCACTAAACGTTTCCGGCAAGTAATCTGCCTTGTTATACACCGGCATAATAATTGACACTTTTGGCATTTTTTATCCTCTTATAGCTATAGCAAGAATCCCTGCATATCTATGTTTCATAATCCAAAGCTGGATTTTAAGCTTCAAAGATATATCGCGCGGACAAGCAAGATTACTAAATGACTTTATCAGTTTAGGATCACATAGAATTTCCCTTATTTTTACTATTGCATCATTTATATTTTTAGCATTTCTACGCTCCATACTAACAGTATTACATGCATAGTATACTAAATGAAGTTTTAATTGCCGGTTGAAATCATAATCTAATTTTGTTGCGAAATAATTCTCCATATATTCATTCATTCGCTTGTAAACATTCCATGCTCCCATCCGATAACTTGTAGTAATAGTTCCTGGGTTCTGGTAATAATGATACAATCCTTTATTTTTTAAATATACAAAACTTTTCGCACAATAACCAACCATAGCACTAAACAAATTATCTTCGGACCATTTTACATCTTCAGCAAACTCAATATTATTCACAGCTAAAAAAGATCGGTTATAAATACAATGCCATACTGATAAAATTGGTCCATAATCAATATTTTCACCCATAATAAGAGCAGGATATATGCTCTTTACAATATCTTCTTTTTTATAAAAACCACCTCTTAATTGTGTTGATATTAAAGATCTACTTCCATCTTGCATAATTCTAATATAATCAGACATTACAAAATCAGCTGTATATGTTTCAGCCGCATCAACCATAATTTGAAACATATCTAATTCAACGTCATCATCCGAATCAACAAATCCAATGTATTTTCCGCATGCTATTTTCATCCCTGCATTACGGGCACTACTTAAGCCACCATTACTCTTATGTACAACACGAATACGTTCATCTTTATCCTTCAGCATATCACAGATCAATCCACACTGATCAGGACTTCCATCATCAACCAGAATAATTTCTATATCACTCAGAGTTTGATGTATAAGACTATCAACGCAACGCTCCAAGTATTTTTCCACTTTGTATACTGGTACAACTAAACTAACTATCGGCATCTTATTTTCCTCAATTTATTCATTCTTTCTTTGCCTAAAAGGGGCCCCATGATATGTTTAATTCCCTTTTTTACTCTCGTTGTCCGCGGCATCCAAGAAACATAAAACAAATGTTCACATATTGTATTTTCAGTATTATGATGAATACAATTAGCATAATCATAAGGTGAAAAATATTCTTGCGGATAAATGGTTATACCACCACCCAACTCTTGATATTGGTTATTTCGTTCCAAACCCATGTCAGTGAGAATTTTCGTTAATTTTCCCACATTAGTACCAGGAATAATATTTCCATTCTCATCATAAAACAAAAGATCATCATATATAGAAAGAAACTGTTTCATTAAAGGATGTTGCGGCTCGCAAGCCATAAAACTTGTTGCAATATACTGTTCTTCCTCGAATCCAAAGACACATCTATGATTTAAAATATTATTAAAATTCTTATATACCATAACATCTGTATCAAGATATATTCCGCCATAATCATACAGAGCTTTTACTCTCGCCACATCACTTACAAAAGCATATTTACAAGTTTGATAAGCATCTGCTGTATACGTTTTCGCATAGACATCGAAATTATTCTGATTCCATTCCATGATTTCATAATCTGACAGACATTTTTTCCAGCTCTCAATGCACTTTAATACTTTTTTTGGTTTTTCTCCACCAAACCAACAATAATGTATGATCTTGGGTATCATTACTTTTCTCCTATTAAAGCATACAATTTTTGAATTTCTTCCTTATTCGAATAATCTTCCCTGTATGTATTATTTATAAGATACTCTCTCAGTTCTTTATTCTTTATAATATTTACGATTGCTTCTGCACATTTTTCGTTATCTTGTGGTACAATCACGCCATCGTATCCATTAACAAGCTGACTTTTAGCTGTCGGATAATCAGCTATAATGACCGGCTTATGCAGGGCTTGGGCTTCGCGAACAGTAACGGCTTTTCCTTCAAACCGCGATGGCTGGATATACCAATCACATTGTTCAATATACGGATATGGATTTTCTTTTTTTCCAAGAATAATCACATTATCTTGCATAGCATTTTCAATAATCCGACGACGAATCAATTCCTCATCAGCACCAAACCCTATAATATACCAAACAACAGAGACACCTTTTTCTAATATACGTCGGCAAATGTCCGGAAGATTATCAAAATTTTTAGCAGTACAAAATCTCCCAATAGATAATAAAATAATTTCATCGTTTTTTTTCAGTATTTCTGACACATGCATCCTAGATTGCTCTCGGAGAAAATTTACTGCTAGGAGGTTCTCTATCTTCACAACTTTGTGCTGCAATGAAGGAAAACATCTGACAAAAGATTCTCCGCAAGCCTCTGAAATTGCAACAATATGATTATATTGTTGCCACATTCTCATTTCAGACTTTACATCAACTTTAATAAAGGAATAGTCTGTATGTATCCATGCCACTTTTTCTTTTGCTTTTACTTTTTCAGAGACAAAATAATGCGGTGTTAAAAAACTTATAGCTAAGTCGTATGTTACCTCTGGTGTAATGTTCGGCATTAACCACTTGGTAAATTTATGACTGTACTCTATTTCCACTTGACTATTTTTGCCATAATGATGGATAACATTATACAATTTAGCGGAACATTTCCCAATCATTCTCGATGCAGCAAGAAGAAAATGTTTATCATGAATAACACTTGAGATTGGACAGGCTAGCGTCGCATATTGAGAAATTACTGGTAACAAATTAACTTCTTTAGGAATTCGCGGAAGTAAATCTCCTTCATGTCGAAAAAGAAACAATGACACCTCATATTCATCATAATCAAATCCACTTAAAAGTCCCAAAAGAGCCCGTTCTGCTCCACCTATTTCCATAAAATGAGATACAATTAACACTTTCTTTTTCATACAGTCCACTTTTATTCCTTTATCTATTCCAAGTTTCCAACATCTTTTTCACTGATTTTCCTTTTGTTTGCTACCAGTCCATTTGATAATGAACATAGAAAATGCCTAAAATGGTTCTATAGAATCGTCTTTTTCGTCTCTCTATGACTTGTGTTAACTTTTCTCTTGATCAATACAGTTAACATCCATCCTATCGGTGTACACAAAACCGTAAGTACCTTTCTCGGCGACTCTCGAATATAATTTTTGTTTTTAGCGATTTGACTGCTTGAGCAATAATGAATACAATCTTTAATCAATCTTTTCCTACTTATTGGATACTGCATCGCAACTTCTCGCAGGAAAGCAAAACCGCGAGGATTTTCCAAGTATTGTTTCCACATTGTGCCTGTTGAGCCATCTGCCTGATACTCGACCTCACATATGATATCATTCAAGACGAATAATTTATATTTCTGATCAACTAATGTATACTTGTAAACCAAACCCACATACTTTTCCCCCGGAAAAACAGGATAAGGAGGAACGCTATTGATCACATCTGTGCGGTAAATCAGTTTCTTATCTCCCGAACCGCCTGTAGCATAATATCCGCCCAAAGTGGTATCCTGCATTCCATCTGAGAATCCCTTCCCTATAACATTTCCAGAAAAGTCAGCATCCAACGCAATCAATCCAGCATAGCCTTTTTCTTTGACCTTTTCCCAGTTTCGTTTAATTTTGTCAACAGCACCAGGAGCCATCTTATCATCAGAATCAATGCAGACATTCAATTCTGTATGAATGTTCTCGTAAGCCGTATTGTGAGCGGTATGCATTCCACCATTTTCTTTATAAATATATTGAATTTCAAATCCGTTTTTTTCTTTTTGCCATCCCTTAACCAAATCAGCTGTTTCATCTGTCGATCCATCATCGACGATTAGCCAGATGAAATCCTTGCAGTCCTGCTGACATAAGCTTTCATAAGTGCGTGGTAAGGTATGTGCACGATTATAAGCCGGTGTGAAAACAGTCAAAAAAGCCATTGCGATTATTCTCCATATTTTGTCAGATAAAAATTTTCCAGTTCTTTGGCAGCCGTTACGATATCATATCCGGCAGCTTGAATTTCATTCAAATGATTTTCTCTCTTTGTTTGCGATCTTTCTATGATATGTTTGGCCCAATCACACGGCATGTCTGTTAATTTCATCGTTGTTACTAAACCAGATGTAATAATGCACTCCTTCGGAACACCGTCAGATATCACACACGGCAAACCGGAAGCTTGAGCTTCAATCATAGTAACCGGAACTCCTTCATACAACGATGGAAAAACAAATACATCCATTGCACTAAGCAAGTCTGCCA
>ERZ1673700.2624-NODE-2624-length-13626-cov-4.766266_pt1 | contig 13626 bp, 12 predicted proteins | sample MGYA00580230_ERZ1673700 | MGnify/ENA primary metagenome ERZ1673700 (study PRJEB41218, sample SAMN15661782) | gut metagenome | host: Homo sapiens | place: Canada: London | collected 2015-08-20/2019-03-30 | study: EMG produced TPA metagenomics assembly of...
AGATGAAACAGCTGCAATTTTAGCCATTTTATTTAGAGATTACTGGGCAACAGAAAAACAAAAAAATAAAATTATAAATTACCATAATACTCAAAGAGAAAAAATGGCAAATGAAATAAAAGAAAAATATGATCCAGAGAATGTGTTTAAAAGAAGAAATATAGAACAGGAAAAAGTAAAGAAAACTAAAGAAGAGTTAGCAGTAGTTGAATATAAGGAGAGCATTTTAAAAAAATTCCTTAGCAAAATAAAGGCGCTATTTAGAAGATAGCTGTATTCCTTATAACTGCTTTTATATATAAAATAATTTATAAAAAATTATAAATTAATATTGTAATTTTTTATATCTTGATATATAGTATGCAAAAGGGTGAGAAAAAATGCAAAAATTTGGCGAAGAAACAAAATTGAATATAGCAGAAAAATTAAAGGCAAAATTTGCTTTTTTTGGCAACCCAACAAAATATTTATCTATGTATTACTAATTCATTTATGAATTAGTATTTTTTTTGCCTAATTAATAAGTTATTACGAAAATAATTTATCAATTAAGCAAAAAAATATATATAAGAAAGAGGGGGAATCTTTAAATGGAAGAAACAAAATTACTTCTAGATGTAAACGAAAAACCAACAATAGGAAAATGGATTATTTTAGCAATACAGCATGTTTTTGCAATGTTTGGTGCAACGATATTAGTACCAATACTAGTAAATAGTTCAGCAGGTACAGAAGTACTAACAATACCTGTAGCGCTAGCTACATCAGGTATAGGAACTTTAATTTATATACTGTGTACTAAAGGAAGATCACCAGTATATTTAGGAAGTTCATTTGCTTTTATTGCACCTCTTGCAGCTGCATATTTAAAAGGTGGAATTTCTGGGGCAATGATAGGAATTATGGTAGTAGGTCTTATTTATGTGATATTTGCTACATTAATACACTTCATAGGCAAAGATTGGATACATAAGTTACTACCACATGTAGTTATAGGACCAATGATAATGATAATCGGATTAGGTTTAGCTCCTAATGCAATATCTCAAATTGGATTAGGAACAGACACACAAATAGAATGGAAAGGTGTAATAGTAGCATTAATAACATTTTTAACAACAGCTATTGTTATGGTTAGAGGAAAAGGATTTTTAAAGATTGTTCCTTTCTTAATTGGAATAGTTGTAGGTTATATAGCATCTATATGTCTAGGATTAGTAGATTTTACACCAGTTGCAGAAGCAGCATTCTTTAGTATGCCAAACTTTATATTACCATTTGTAAATTATATACCAAGTTTTTCTGCAATCCTTACAATAGCACCAATAGCATTAGTTACAATGGCAGAACATATTGGAGATCATACAGCACTAAGTTCAATAATTGGAAAAGACTTACTTAGAAACCCTGGGTTAGATAGGACCTTACTTGGAGATGGTATAGCAACATTTGTAGCAGGAATGCTTGGGGGACCTGCAAATACAACATATGGTGAAAATACTTCAGTAGTGGGAATGACAAAGGTTGCATCAGTTTGGGTAATAGGATTAGCTGCAATAATTGCAATATGTTTAGCTTTTTTAGGTAAATTTACAGCTATTATTTCTACAATACCTAATCCAGTATTAGGAGGAGTATCATTATTACTTTATGGCTTTATATCTGTAAATGGTTTAAAAGTTTTAATAGAAAATCATATAGATTTTGGAAAATCAAAAAATATAGTTGTTGCTTCTACAATGCTTGTATTAGGCTTAGGAGGAGCTGCAATATCAATAGTATCTGGAGATTTATCTGTTACAATTTCTGGAATGAGTTTAGCAGCAATAGTTGGTATTTTATTAAATCTATTATTACCAGATGAAAAAGAAAATAAACCTGAAAAAGTAGAGGAAGAAAATAATGATACAAAAGAAGAAAAAAGTGAAGTAAAGAGTGAAGATAAAATGGAAAATACAGAAGTTATAGCAGAAACTACAGCAAAAGAACAGATAGGAGTAAAAAATATGAATATAAATGTATTAGACAATCCAATAATAGAGCATAAATTATCAATTATAAGAAATAAAAATACGGGAACAAAAGAATTTAGAGAATTAATAACAGAAATTGCAATATTTTTGTGTTATGAAGCTATGAAGGATGCAAAACTAGAAGAAGTTGAAATAGAAACACCTCTATGTAAAACAAAAGCAAAAGTTTTAAGAGAAGATAATTATGCATTTGTACCAATATTAAGAGCAGGAACTGGAATGTTAGATGGGTTATTACAAGTAATACCTAATGCTAAAATTGGCCATATTGGTTTATATAGAAATGAAGAAACTTTAGAACCAGTAAAATATTATTATAAAATGCCAAAAGATATTAGCAATAGAGAAGTACTAATTTTAGATCCAATGCTTGCAACAGGAGGATCTGCAGCGGATACAATAAAATGCTTAAAAGAGGATGGAGTAAAGAAGATTAAATTCTTGTCAATTATATCTGCCCCAGAAGGAATAAAAAGACTAAATGAAGAATATCCAGATGTAGAATTATATACTGCAGCAATAGATGAAAAATTAAATGAGCATGGTTATATATTACCAGGTCTAGGTGATGCAGGGGATAGAATATTTGGAACAAAATAAATCAAAATTAATGTACCGGGATTTAGGAACTCTCCTCGAGGGATTTGGGGACGTTCCTAGAATCCCTATATATAAATTAATAGTAGTTCGTCATATCTATGATGAGCTACTATTTTTTAAATTATTAAAAAGGGAAAAAAAGAACGTCCCCAAATCCCTAATCCCAAACGTCCCAATACCTACTTGAAAAAAAGATATACCTATGATAAGATTGTGCCACAAAGAAAAGATTGGAGTGAAGATATGATAGAACTAGAAGAAAATCAAAAAGAGCTTCAAACATTATCAGAAAAACTTAAAGAAATCGGTGAATCTCTTTGAAGTAGATAATTTAAAAAGTAGATTAGAAGAATTGGAAAAAGAAACATTAAAACAAGAATTTTGGAGTAGCGACAATAGCAAAATTTTACAAGAAATTAAAATTCTAAAAGATAAGATCAATTCATATACTAAAATAGATACAAGTTTAAAAAATTTAATCGAAATGAATAATTTATTAGCTTTAGAAGAGGATCAAGAACTTATAAAAGAATTATTAGAAGATACCAAAAATATAAAAAAAGATATTGAAGAATTAGAAATTAAAACTTTATTGTCAGGCAAATACGATGTTAATAATGCAATAATATCTATGCATCCAGGAGCAGGTGGTACAGAATCACAAGATTGGGTAGAAATGTTATACAGAATGTATACTAGATGGGCAGAAAAACATAATTTTGTTGTAAAGGAACTTGATTATCTAGAAGGTGATGAAGCTGGTATAAAAAGTGTTACATTTTTAGTTCAAGGTGAATATGCATATGGGTATTTAAAAGGTGAGATGGGAGTACATAGATTAGTAAGAATTTCACCATTTGATAGTGGTGGAAGGAGACATACATCTTTTGCTTCTGTAGAAGTATTACCAGAAATTGAAGATGATATAGATGTAGAAATAAACCCAGATGATTTAAGAATAGATACTTACAGAGCATCAGGAGCAGGAGGACAGCATATAAATAAAACCTCTTCTGCGGTAAGAATAACACATATACCTACAAATACAGTTGTAGCTTGTCAATCAGAACGTTCTCAAATACAAAATAGAGAAACAGCAATGAAGATGCTAAAATCTAAACTATTTGACTTAAAAGAAAAAGAAAGACAAAAAAATATATCAGATTTAAAGGGAGAACAAAAAGATATTGCATGGGGCAGTCAAATTAGATCATACATATTTTGCCCATATACATTAGTAAAAGACCATAGAACAAATTACGAAGTAGGAAATGTACAAGCAGTTATGGATGGACTAATTGACGATTTTATAGAAGAATATTTAAAAAAATTTAATAGATAAAATACAATATAAAACATTTTATGATATAATTTGATAAGTTATATAAAATAAATATTTGTAACAATTTATAAAGTTACGAAAAAGTATTTATTTTCATATATTATATAGAAGTGATATTTAATTAAATTTGCTTCTTACATTATAAAAAAGAGGTTGTCAGATATGGACACAATAGTATTAAAATTTGGAGGGAGTTCAGTTTCAGACAATATTAAATTAAATATTGTAGCTGATAAAATTAAAGAATTTTACAAGGAAAACAATGTAGTAGTTGTAGTATCTGCTCAAGGAAAAACTACAGATAATCTATTAAGAGAAGCACATGAATTAAGTAATGTTCCAAATGAAAGAGAACTAGATACATTATTAAGTGCAGGCGAGCAAATTTCGATGTCTAAATTAAGCATTTTACTTAATAGATTAGGCTATCCAGCAATTTCGCTTACAGGCTGGCAAGCTGGAATATTTACAAGCGCAACAAATCAGTCAGCAGTTGTAGAAAGTATAGATACAACAAGGATAGAAAAAGAATTAGCAGAAAGAAAGATTGTTATTATAGCAGGATTCCAAGGTATAAACGAAAAAGGAGATATAACAACTTTTGGAAGAGGTGGTTCAGATACCACAGCAGTTGCAGTAGCTGCAGCATTAAAAGCAGATAAATGCTATATATTTTCTGATGTTGATGGGGTATATTCTACAGACCCAAATAAAATACAAGATGCAAAAAAAATATCAGAGCTTTCTTATGAAGAAATGCAAGACATTTCAAATGAAGGAGCAAAAGTTTTGCATAATAGATGTGTAGAAATTGGAAAAAGATTTAATATTCCAATAATTACAAAGTCGACATTTAATAATAGACTAGGAAGTGTAATAAATGATAAGATAGAAGATACGAAAGTTAAAAGTATCGTAAAAAATGATAATATAATTTTAGTAACTGCAAAACAAGAAATGTATACACCTAGAATGATAAATCGTATATATAGAAAATTATTAGATAACAACATATTTATTAATAACATAATAAATAAAAGTACATCAAATTTAGAAATTCAGTTTACTATTAAATCAGCAGAATTTAATAAATTTGAAAATGTAATAACAAGCCAATATCCTAAATTAGATTGTTCTTATAAAAATATTAGTAAAATATCAATTATAGGCTATGGAATAATGAATGATGCAACTATCATAACAAAAACGATGCAAATATTAGATACAAATGCACTAGAAGTCTTAAATATTCAAACAAATGAATCAAAAATAAGAATAATATTTAAGGATAAACTAGGGGATAATATATTAGAGCAATTGCATAATGAACTAATTGTTTAAATTAAAACCGGGATTTAAAGAACGTCCCTAAATCCCGAGGAATGTTCCGAATCCCGGTTAAATAAAGGAGGATACATATGAAAAATATTTCGAAAGACAAATTAAAAAAATACGAAAGAAGTTTTAATCAAAATGAGAACAAAGTAATTACAAATGCAGTTACTAAAAATGGATTTTTTAAATCTTGCGAAAATTATGATGAAATACGAAATGCAAGATATGAATTTTCTGTAAATTTAAAACAAGGTAATATAACTAACCAAAAACAAAGTGGAAGATGTTGGATTTTTGCATCTACAAATTTTCTTAGATATTTCCTAATTAAAAAATTAAATATAAGTACAATAGAGTTATCACAAAATTATATTGCATTTTATGATAAATTAGAAAAATGTAACTATTTCTTAAATAATATAATAGAAACAATAGACAGACCAACAACAGATAGACATGTAACATTTTTCTTAGAAGCACCTATAAATGATGGTGGACAATGGGATATGTTCTTAAATATTATAAAGAAATATGGAATTGTACCAAAAAGTGCTATGCCAGAAACTTATAGTTCATCAAATACTTCAGAAATAAATAAAATTTTAAAACGTATTCTTAGAATGTATGCATACGAATTAAGAACAAGTTATAAAAAGAAAAAGAATTTAGAAGATATAGAAAATCAGAAATTAGATATGTTAGAAAATATCTATGCGATTTTATGTACTGCATTTGGTAGACCACCAGAAAAATTCGATTTTGAATATACTGATAAAAATGACGAATTTCACAGAGATTCTGATATAACACCAACAGAATTTCATGATAGGTATATAAAAGATTTAAACTTAGATGATTACATAAGCATAATAAATGCACCAAATGAAGATAGACCATTTTATAAGAAGTATACAGTAAATTATATTGGAAATGTTGCAGATGGTAATAGAATTACATATTTAAACTTACCAATAGAAAGATTAAAAGAAATGGCAATCGCTCAACTTTCAGAAGGAGTACCAGTATTTTTTGGAAGTGATGTTGGACAAGAATCTTCAAGAGAATTAGGAATATTATCTCGTAATTTGTATAATATCAAAGATATAATAAATATTAAAGATACAATGGATAAAGCTACAAAACTTGAATATAGGGAAAGTGCTATGACTCATGCAATGATGTTTTTAGGTGTCAATCTAGATGAAAATTGGAAAGGTAACCGTTGGAAAGTAGAAAATTCATGGGGAGATTCTACAGGAAATAAAGGTATTTATCTTTTAACAGATGATTGGTTTAATTCATATGTATATCAAGTTGTAATTAATAAAAAACATTTAAAACCAGAAGAGCTAGAAGCATATAATGAAAATAAATATTATATGGAATTAGAGCCATGGGATCCAATGGGAACATTAGCTGATTAGGAGAATATTTATGTATGATTGTATAATAATTGGTAAAGGACCTGCAGGAATTTCAGCTGCAATTTATATAAGTAGGTCTAACTTAAAATGTTTAGTAATAGGCAAAAGTGAAACAGCTTTAAGAAAAGCTAAAACTATCGAAAATTACTATGGATTCGAGAAGCCAATATCAGGTGAAGAACTTTTTAGAAGAGGAATAAAGCAAGCAGAAGAGCAAAATATAGAAATAAAAACAGATGAAGTTTTAGACATAGAATATGGTAATGGAACATATATTGTTAAGACTGTAAATAGCGAGTATGAAACAAAAACAATTATTCTCGCAACAGGAAAGAGCAGAAAAAGTTCTAATATAGTTGGTGAAAAAGAGTTTGAGGGAAAAGGAATAAGTTATTGCGCAATATGTGATGGTTTTTTCTTTAAAAATAAAAATGTTGCAGTAATAGGTAGTGGTGAGTATGCACTTCATGAAGCTGAAGTATTAAGAAATGTAACAGATAAGGTAAGTATATTTACAAATGGCAGTCAGCTTCCAGAAAACAGGTCAGTAGAAATACAAAATATTATAGAAGGAAAAATTGATTCTATAAGAGGAGAGAAAAAAGTAGAAAGTATCGTTTTAGAAGATAGTAGAAGTATACCAGTTGATGGAATATTTATAGCAGAGGGAATAGCATCAAGTAGTGACTTTGCAAAAAAACTTGGTATTATAGTAAAAAATAACAATGTCGTAGTAAATGAAGATATGGAAACTAATGTACCTGGTATTTATGCAGCAGGAGACTGTACAGGTGGTTTACTTCAAATATGTAAGGCAATATATGAAGGTGCTAAATGTGGTTTAAGTATTGCTAAACAATTAAAAAATATATAAGGAGGTTTTTATTATGAGTAAAGTAATTGAAATATCAGAAGATAATTTTGAATCAGAGGTTTTAAAATCAGAGTTACCAGTATTAGTTGATTTTTGGGCTCCATGGTGTGGACCATGTAGAATGATGGGACCAATAGTTGATGAAATATCAGAAGAAAACTTAGAATTAAAGGTTTGTAAAGTAAATGTAGATGAAGCATCAGAATTAGCCATAAAATATGATGTAGAGAGTATCCCAACATTAATTTATTTTAAAAATGGAGAAGTGAGAGCTACAATGATTGGCTTAAGAACAAAACAAGATATAATGAACGAAATATCATAGTAAAAATAAGCTACTAGTTAATGTTAATCTAGTAGCTTATATATTATTTATATGAAGAATAAATATCTAATAAGGTATTTAATTCACGTGTTGGTGGATATTCCTCTTCAGAATACCTGCATAATAAAGTGACATATAATTTTTCTTTATCATTTAAATATCTATAACAATTTGTTTTTAAATCTGCCAAGTTACAATATTTATATTCTGGCTTAAATATTCTTACTCTTGCAATTAATTTTTGTTTTATTTCGTTTTGAAGTGTGTTTATACAATAAATATAGTTTTTATTTCTAAAATTTTCTTTTAATAATTTATTATCTATCAAATCGTTCATCATCTCCTTGACCTTGTGGTAATACCTTTATAAATATTCCTTCTTTAGTTCTTTCTAGGATAGAATTTGTATCCAAATTAATATATGTTTTGTGTATTTGCTTATCTTTAGGTGCTTTTTTAAAATGCATTGGTACACAGGTTGCATCAGACAAAAATCTAAAATGATTAACTACTTTTTGGCTATAAGCCTTATTATTTTTAGATACTTGTTTAATTGTTTTCTTAGATTTTTTACTCCATGGAACCATTATATGTGATTTTACTCTTTTTCCATTTGGCATATCCCAATCATCTGACCCGGCATAAATAGGAACAATAGGACTTTTAAAATATTCTTTTGCAAAATCAGCAAATATATTTTGAGGAAGATGAACATTTACTGGAAACATAGAGTTGATATCTACCGCAAAGTCCACGAAGTGTTTTACTTCTCCAAATGTACCATCTTCAGAAACTCTATCTACTACGATTCCATAATTTCTTTTTTGATTGTCGTTTAGTTCTAAAAAACTATAAAGAGATAATGCAATACGATTCTTAGAAGATTTTAAACGATGAATTGCATTGGCGAATTGCGAAAATCTTACCATGTCTTCGCCAACATCATTTTTAGAAGCAGGGAGACGTTTAGAAAAATATTCCTTATACTCTTTTCCATATGATTTTTTTAATTCTTCTTCTAAAGGTGTCATAGAATAATATCTTCTGTCTGAATTATCATCATCTAATATCAATTCTCCACTGCGAGTTAATTCTTCTATTTTTGTTTCATTTTCTGTATAATAGGCTTCTGTTGGATAATAGAATAGTTCCATTTTTAGAAGAACATTTTTTAAATCTTCAGTTTCTATTTGTGGGGCTTCGGAACCATTTACTAAGAGAGGTTCTAAATTAAATTCTGAAATTGCATACATTGCTCTAGAATATGAATTTAATATATGTAGTGCTCTATTTGTATACATTATATTGATTCCTAACAAATCAACTGTACTTAAAGTTTTTTGAACCTCTGGAGATAAGCCTGTCTTTATAGCACTTTTATCTTGCTTTAATTCTGAAAGACCAATTTCATCAAACTGATTGTTGGCAGTTTCTAACCATTCATCTAAATAGCCCATTGAATCAAACAAACTAACTAGTTCCGTATTTGATTGTATTAAATCTTCTCTAATGCTTGATTCGGTATAATCTAGATATGTCTTCATATATGCTGGCATTCCATCAAGAAGTAATTCGAATGCATCAAGATAACGTTTTCTTTGTATTAATGGCAAACGTGCTAACATTTTTTCTGCCATATTATATTTTTCTTGTCTAGATTTATCTAAATCTAATATGCTATCAAATATTGGTCCATAATTTTTCCTTATTTCTGATTCTACTTTTGGATATAGATGTCTCATAAATAATAATAAATTAGTTAAATTTTCGTCAAAACTATTTGTATGCATAAAAAAGTCCTTATCAGAGGATAAATTATTTTTTTCTATATGGTCTGTAATTTCATTATATTTTTTAGGATTTTTTAATAAATAAAGACAAGCATTATATGCAGTTACTTGATTTAATGTATGTTCGTTATAAAAAGAAACTGTTTTTAGTCTTGAATTATAAGTGTTTAATAAATTATAGATGCTAAAATCTCCCATATTTGGATTGTTAGTTTTTTCTCTTTGAACAAATCTATATATTCTATCAATATCTGTATTTATTTCTTTATATTTAAATGGTTTAAAATCAGATACCATTCCTTCAGCTTTATCAATAGCGTATTTAAAATTCATAAAGTACATAAGTAGTCCTCCCAACGATTAACATAATTATTATACTATATTTTAGTTGTTTAAACAATAGTTTTGCTAAATTATGGTATATATGGTACAATGTGAACATAGGAGAGATGATATGAAAAAGGGAAGAGTTTTATTAGGAATGAGTGGAGGAGTAGATAGTAGCGTATCTGCTTTACTATTAAAAACTGAAGGTTATGAGGTTATAGGTGTTACTTTGTCACTTTCTAACCATACAGATGCTAAAGATGCTAAAGAGGTATGTAATAAACTAGGAATAGAACATATTTCTATAGATATGCAAGAAAGTTTTAAAAAATATGTAATAGATAATTTTATAGATTGTTATGCGAATGCACTTACACCTAATCCTTGTATAGAATGCAATAGAAGGCTAAAATTTGGAGAGATGTATAAAAAAGCAAAAGAGCTAAATTGTGATTTCTTAGCAACAGGTCATTATGCTAAAATAGAATATAATGATGAATATAATCAATATGTATTAGAAAAATGTATAAATACTAATAAAGATCAATCATATGTGTTATATACTTTACCACAAGAAATATTAGCTAATGTTTTATTTCCATTAGGTAATTTTAGTTCTAAAGATGAAATAAGACAAATTGCAAAAGAAAATAATTTAGTAAATGTAGCAGATAAACCAGATAGTGAAGATATTTGTTTTATTCCTGATGGCAATTATAAGAAGTTTTTAGAGGAGAATTCAACTATTAAACCTAGACCAGGCAATATAGTTCTTACTGATGGAACAGTTTTAGGAAAACATACAGGCTTATATAATTATACAATTGGACAAAGAAAGGGTATGGGAATATCATATAAAGAACCTTTATTTGTTATAGGCTTTAATATTTTAAAAAATGAAGTAATAGTTGGAACTAAAGAAGAGGTATATAAGAAAGAAGCTATAATAAATAATATAAATATATTAATAAAAGATATTGCTATAGACAATTTAAAAGTTGGAGTAAAAACACGTTACAGCAAAAAAGAATCTATAGCAACATTACATACTTTAGAAAATAATAAGATTAAAATTATTTTTAACGAGCCAGAGAAATCTTTAACTCCTGGACAGTCTGCTGTATTTTATTTAGACGATATTGTAGTTGGTGGAGGAATTATAGAACAAGCTTTGTAATAGAGATAAATTGACATAATGTTATAAATAGGGTATCATATATATAGTGACGACTAAGGAGGTACAAATATTTGAGAAGTATTAAAAAGCCAATTGGCTTAACCCCAACAGAACGCCGGTTAGATTGTTATGCGTATGCGTGCAATCTTAATAAGCCCCAAGACTATATTGGGCAAATCGCCGGTTACGAGGACAAAGACGTCTTTTCAAAAGAAGAGGTAATCGAGAGATTGATTGCCGATATGACGGAAGAAGACATATATGTTCGGGAAGCTTCGTACGAAGAGACTCCATCGGATTGGGAATGGAAAATATGCCTTTTCGTAGTAGATACAGGTAATAAAGAGGAATACGACTATCACTTTATGAGAGAAGATAAGCCTAGGCGCTGGTCACACAAATTTAGAGGTAAAAAACCTACTGATAAAGATATTTATGGGGCAACTATTACAGATCCCAGGTTGGCAGAAGTCAGCCTAAGATATAATTACAAATTTGTCGGATTCTTCATCCTTTGTCCACTTTAAACAGACCTTCGGGTCTGTTTTTTTTGAATATAAATAGAAATGTGTCGATTTTTTACTTAAAGTTTGCTGTTGTAAAAAAATTATTTTTTTGTTATGATATAGGAAACTTATTTAAATATAAGAAGGAAGGGATACATATGATTAAAGAAGCTAAGATAAGTGATTATGACATAATTGCACAGATTGATGAAGACAGTAATAAAAATAAACTAGAAAATGAACAATTAAACAATATAAGAGAAGCTTTAACAAATTACAGTAAAGTAGTATTTATAGATTACGAAAATGAAATTCCAGTAGCATATGCGCAATGCTCATTACAGGATGAAAATATATCTCCAATTGGATATTTAGAAAAAATAAGTATTAAACGCAATTATCAAAATAAGGGAATTGCTAAAAAATTATTAAATAAATGTGAAGATTGGGCAAAAGATAGAGGTTGCGAAAAATTTACAGCTAGTTGCAATATTGATGACGAGCAAGCTATGAACTTATATAATTATTCTGGTTTTTCTGAAATAAGTAAAGTAGCTTATTTTTCTAAGGAGCTTAATATATGAAAGGTAGAAGATTAAAAGACCAAGAAGAGGAAGAATTTGTTCCAAAGGCCTTTAAAAAAGATAAAGCTGTTGCTAAAACCGAAGTATCAACTAAAAAAACTCGTAAAAATGTAAAATCTAAAAAGAAACCTAATAAAAAATTAAAGAAAATTATTCTTATTATCATTTTAATAGCCATAATTATAGTTGGAATTACACTAGCAGTTTCAGCAATTAAATGGAGAAATATAGCAGAAGACATGTTAATTAACGAAAATTCTGTAGTTGTTGATGCGAATGGAAATCAAATAGCTAAATTAGGTAGCGAAAGAAAACAAAAAAAGGTTAGTATTTCAGAAATACCAGTAAATTTAAAAAATGCTTATGTGGCAATTGAAGATGAAAGATTTTACAAGCATCAAGGTGTCGATATAAAAAGGACTGGTTCTGCTATCTTAAGTTATATTTTTCATTTTGGTAATTCGTCATATGGAGGAAGTACAATTACTCAACAGTTAGTAAAGAATATGACTGGTGACAATACAGACAGTATTTTTAGAAAAGTAAAAGAATGGTGGCAAGCATGGAATCTAGAGTGCATAACTGAAAAAGATGAAATTCTAGAAACATACCTAAATATTATATATGTAGGTCCAAGTATATATGGGGTAGAAGCTGGAAGTAATTACTACTTTAGTAAATCTTGCAAAAATCTAACATTAGAAGAATGCGCATTTTTAGCAGGAATAAATAATTCACCTAATTCTTATAACCCTTTTGGAGAAAAAGATAATTCAGAGAAAATAAAAAATAGAACTAATACAGTATTAGCTAAAATGTTGGAATTAGGATATATTGACGAAACAGAGTATAATGAAGCAACAGCAAACGTTGATGCAGGCTTAAAATTTAAGAAGGGATCTGTAGAGTCAAGTGATGGAGTATATTCATATCATACTGATGCATTAATAACTGATGTTACAAATGACATTGCAGAAAAATATGATATTTCAAGCGATTTTGCGACAAATTATATTTACATGGCTGGCTTAACAATAACCAGTACGCAAGATACAAAAATACAAAATCAAATTGAAACAGAAATGGAAAAAAGCAAATATGTATTACAGTCAAAAACTGGTGGAGACCCTTCACAAGCAGCAATGGTGATAATAGACCACAAAACAGGATATGTATTAGGATGTGTAGGTGGATTAGGAGAAAAAACAACTCCACGTTCATTAAACAGGGCAACACAAAGTATAAGACAAACTGGATCTGCAATTAAACCAATTGCTGTTGTTGGACCAGCTATTCAGAAAAGAATAAT
>ERZ1673700.2625-NODE-2625-length-13623-cov-3.642320_pt1 | contig 13623 bp, 8 predicted proteins | sample MGYA00580230_ERZ1673700 | MGnify/ENA primary metagenome ERZ1673700 (study PRJEB41218, sample SAMN15661782) | gut metagenome | host: Homo sapiens | place: Canada: London | collected 2015-08-20/2019-03-30 | study: EMG produced TPA metagenomics assembly of...
TCCTAATTTGGATGGCTCCTTTAATTCATCTAAAAGCGCACGGTCTACAGACTCAAGCGGAACTGTTCCCGTAACCATGTAATACATTACTGCTCCTAAGGCATAAACATCTGTCCACGGTCCACGTACTCCCTGACTGCGGTACTGCTCTTCCGGTGCAAACCCCTGTTTCAAAATAATTGCAAGACTGGATGAGTTTGCCGTCGTCACATAACGCGTGGAACCAAAGTCAAGAAGTTTCACTTCTCCTTCCTTGGTAAGCATAATGGTATCCGGAGAAATGTCACAATGAATAATATCCATCGGATGAACCAGACTTAACCCCTCCAAAATCTGGGAGACAAAGTCTTTTGCTTCCTGCCAGCTAAATTTCCCTTTGCTCTCCATCAGTTCTTTCAAAGTCTGTCCTTCGACATACTCTGAAATCACATACCCGGTATCATTTTCCGCTACACAATCATACACTTTTGCGATACCTTTTGGATTTTCCAAATGCTGGATGCGGTTTGCCTCATTCAAAAAGGTTGTCAGTCCCTGATTAAATAATTCCAACGCATCTCCCGAATAAATCGTCACTTCTTTTTCTCCGGCAGAACGTGTCGAAAATTCACTCGGAAGGTACTCTTTAATCATCACTTTCTGATTTTTCTCCGCGTCCATACCGATATAAGTAACCGTATATCCTCCGTATTTTACTACTTTTCCGAGGATATATTTTCCTCCAATGATCGTACCCGGAGTAAGATAATAGGATTCTTGTGTAAATGTCGCTTCGTTAAATCCACAATGTGGACATGTAGTAACAGAATCTTCCATCTGTTCCATACATCCTAAACATAATTTCATCGGTTTTCCTCCTAGCCTTTAATTTTAACTACTTCTGAGTATGGAGATTTTTGTTTGCCATATTTAGCATAAATTCTTACAAAACAACTACTTCCCTGCTTTATCAAGAATTTTTTATTTGGAGATACCTTATAGCCTTTTTTCGCTTTCTTTGAATATTCAAATACAACTTTATCGGCACCTTTTACATTAAACACTTTAAATGTAAATGTTCGGTATTTACCCTCAATATAAGTTTTCAACGCACCTTTTTTCACCTTCAAAACCGGTTTTGGATATGCTGTCGTTACTGTAATACTTATGCTCTGTCCATCTTTTGTAACCAATGTAACTTTTGCATTTTTACAGTATTTTTTCATCTTAATTGTTCCTTTTTTTACATTTACCGTTAATGCTTTCTTCGCACTCTTTGGCACCTTAATTTCACTTAAAGATACATTCTTTCCAAGGATATCTTTTATCTTTTTCGTCTTTTTAATAGTGATTGAAACTTTCTCATTATAGCCTGTTACTTTCCATGAACCGGCTTCTTTTTTCGTCTCTTTTGTCACTTTATTATAGATATCACAAGTGTAAATTACGGTTCCTTTTTTCTTTAATTTAACTGTAAATTTATCGCTATTTCCATCGACCTTTTTACCATCACAATACCACTGGTATTCAAGGTTAGCTTTGTCTGCATTTTCTACTGTAATCTGTAATTCTACCTCTTTGCCGACTGGTACAAAATACTCTCCCTCTGCGTCTACCGGCGACTGTGAAATCTTCATATCCGGAGCAGCTGTTGGTGCTGGCGTAGGAGCAAGGGTAGGAGTTACACTTGGACTTGCAGTCGGCTGTTCTGTTGGTGGAGTGGTAGGTGGGGTCGTTGGCTCATCACTTGGTCCGGGTGTTGGCTCTCCACTTGGCTCAGGGGACGGTTTCCCACTTGGTCCAGGGGATGGCATACTATTTTTTGTTATCTTCCACGTTATACTCTTTTTCCCCTTGTAATTCCCGTTTCCTTCAATAGTAATTGTATATTCTCCACATTCAGTAGCCGAAAGTACACTTTTTTCATCAATTCTATAATCTTTATCTTTTGTTAATTTCTTTTCATTAACAATGACTTTAGTAATACTTTGCGTAATTTCCTCTCCTGTTTTTTGAGTATCGCCCGGACTTAATTCAATCGTTGCACTCTCAATGTTTGCTTTTTCAATATGCACCTTAGCACTTCCATTAACAGGTGTATATCCGGATTTCTTTACAATATAATAAATTGTATAATCTCCTGCATCTTTAAATTTGGGAACGTCGGTTGAAAATTTATCCTCTTCATTCCGTTTGTAGCTTATGCTCGCTCCATCCGGAATAGAAGGTATTATTGTATGTTCTTCTCCATCATAAGTTGTGTTTATATCTGCAACTTCGATATCTGACATATTATTTTTTGAAACGTTAAATGAAACTGGTCCTAAAATGGTTTTTTCATAATTTTTCGTCTCATTTAAAACTGCATACATATAATATGTTCCTGGTTCAAGAGTTTTCTTATCAATGTTTTGCCATTCAAATGCGTTACTAGGACTCCAATCTCCCCCTTTCATATTGTAATAATATGTAACGGAAGCCTCTTCTTTCACCCCACTAACCGTTGGGTTACTTGGTGTTTTTCCAAAAGTATAGTTCTCCATAATCACTGATGCGTTCTGCTCTATTTTATTAATTTTAAATTTTGTTGTAGCTGTTGCACCCTCTTTACAGATTTTTGCTTCATATTCACCTGCGTTTATAGGTGTAATCTCACTGTCGCCTTGATAATATGTAATCTGCAAGTCATGATCTGGAAACTCACCAGAATAATTCACCGTAGCTACTATATATTTTTCTCCCGTATAATCCGCATCTTTTGCTACTATCTGTGCCTCACCTGTCGCTGTCTCGCATGTAGCTGTTTCACAAGATGCCACAATTGTATCTGCATTATTCTCCTTTATACTATACTTCCAATTGTGAGTATGTCCTTCCGTTCCCTCTGCCTTTACTTCCATTCCGCTAAAATTGGCAAACACCAGTGCAAATACCAGTACCAGCGATAACAATTTTCTTCTTTTTATCTTCATAATTTTTCATCCTTTCTTTCCATTTATTGTCATTATCTATGATCTTTCTTTAAACTTCGGAGTACCACGATACTGATAATTCCACAAAGAACTGCAACCAATATCAGCACCTCCCATGTATGGGCGAGGTGGGTCGTCGTACGCACGTAATAGTCTTCCACTTCGTGGACTCCGCCCGGCGACAGACGACTTGTCAGTTTATTGAGATTGGTAATATTTCCGAGACATTCCATCGCCCAGCGGCTGACGGTAATCTTGGAAACGTGTTCCGCCATTCCATCCAGTGTAAAAAGTACACCGGAAAATAAGAGCTGGATAATCAGTACAAATGGTGCCACAGCCATCGCGCGGTCGCCGTTTTTCATAAGCGACGAAACGATCAGCCCCATGGACGCCGAAGCAAATATCGTCAGGATCATGGTAATCCATATTTCCATACCCGGTTTTGCAAAATACAATCCGGCTTCTGCCGAATGTTTCATCAGCCGCAGGAAAATGGCTACCAGCAAAGTCGCCTGCAAAAAGCAGATCACCCCCTGCACTACGTATTTCGATACGATATATCCCCACAATCTGAGATTTCCCATGTATTCCCTTTTAAGGATCGGGCGTTCCTTACACACTTCCTGAATCGTATTAAACAATCCGATCCAGATGCCCGAACACGATAGGGCAAACATGATTGACCGCGTATCTTCATACGTGATAAATGTATCATCCACCGCAACCACCGCCAAAAGAAAAGCGATGGCGATCGGTTGGATAAATAGCAGCAAAAGCCGCTGCTTGTCATTCCAAATCAGTTCAAAATACCTCGCAATCAGCACAAGACATTGTTTGAACGAAGAAACCTGTTTTCCTTTCTTTTCCAGTCCTTCATTTGGATTCGGTGTCCGAGAAGGTGGATTATTCTGCTTTTCCATATAGTAATTCTGCAGGAAATATCCGTTCCAGTTGTCGACATTTCCGGCGAGTTCATTGTAAACTTCTACCAGTGACTTTTTGCCGAAATAATTCGTGATCTCGGATGGCGGTCCGCAGTAACAAATTTTTCCGCCCGGTCCCATGAAAATCACTTTGTCACACAGATCAATGCTCTGAATCGTGTGCGTTACCATGATAATCGTCTTTCCTTCACTCTTGGAAAGTTTTGCCAGCGTGTGCATCAAACTCTGCTCTGTGTCCGGATCCAGTCCGGATGTCGGTTCATCCAGGAAAAACAATCCCGGATCGGCGAGCATTTCTACCGCGATGCTGGCTCTCTTTTTCTGTCCACCCGATAATTTACGGATATATGTTTTTGCGTGCTGAACCAAATCTACCATTTCCAGCACTTTATGGATACGTGCCCGAATCTCTGCTTTGGAAGTGTCCGAAGGCATCTTCATTTTCGCAGTGTAATACAACATCCTCTGCAGGGTAAGATTTTCATAAATAATATCCTGCTGTGGCACAAATCCGATCATGTTCTTCAACGTATTAAAGTTGCGGCGCAGATCGATGCCATTGCAGTACACCCTTCCGGAAATGTCGGAATCAAATCCGCTCATTGCGTTCATGACTGTCGTCTTTCCGGCACCGGAACCTCCGATGATAGCGACAAATTCATTGTTGCCGATCTCACAGGAGACATTGTTTAAAATTCGTTTGCGGCTGCTGCCGTGTCCGACAGTCTTGCATATATTTTCCAGTGTCAGAGAAACTCCGCTGATCGTCGTCTGATACATCAGTTTTCCATTGTTCAAAAGAAACAGGGAACCGGCGATCTGTATCATATCTTTTTCGTGAATTTCCTGCTGTCCGTGAATCCGCACGCCATTGACATAAACGCCGTTCATACTGTTGTAATCGACCAGCATATAATGGTTTTCCCGGCGGTAGATCCCCGCGTGATGTCTGGAAAAGTTCGGCGGCTTCATTACGATCGTATTGTCTGAAGCACGTCCGATCGTCGATAATCCCTCATCAAGCGGCATACACTGCCACGCTCCCTGCGTCTCCGAATTAGTAAATATTACCACTGCCGAATGATCGGAGTTTTTCTTTCGGGAATCGATTCGGAAGATCCAGTCACTCCGCGTCTTTTTGTAATACTTGTTCGGTTTCATCCTCACATATTGGGTTCCATCGAAAAAGTAAGTTCCGTTGGAGCTTTCGAGATCCGCTACATAGATGTCGCCATTTTGTATTTTAATCTTACCGTGAGAACCGGATACCGTGCCGATTGGAATAACGATATCATTTTGTGCCTCATTGCGCCCAAAATAAATCCGGTCTTTTCCAAACTGATTCAGATCGTACTCCCGGAATTGGTTTCCCGCGAGTACGATCACTTTACTGGCACGACGCAGATCCGTCGGCATTTCCTGGTATATCGTAGGTTGTATCTGATCCATTTTTATCACCCTTAACTCTTACTGTGTTTCCTGCTGACTGCTGTAATTTTGGCAGTATGCTTTGACAGCTTCCTGCGTCTTCACTCCCTGGAAGGAATTTTCCAGTTGAATACCGAAACTGCGTAATGCCTTCTGTCCTCTTCCCACGATGAAGCATGGTTCTTTATTCAATACCATGTCTTTAAATGCTGTCAGATGGGAATTGTAATCAAAAAATGCTTCAAATGCTTTTTCGTTGATCGGGAATGGTGCATTGTCGTCACCATAATAATTTTCCTGTGCAACTTCTCCAAGGATGGTCCACAAAAGACGCATACAGGCATTTTTTTCATTGGTTGTACTGTCGTCAGAGATCGCATATGCATTTTTATACTGAATCAGCATACGATCCTGTTCCGTAGCCACCTGCATCGTATAATCTTTTATCTGATATTTGCTGATGGTATTTTTGTCTACGTCCATCACCGTCTTTAAGGTCTGACAGAAGCTGCGGCCTGCCAGTGCCGTATTTCCATACAGTCCGTAATCCGTTCCGGCACTGTTTTTCATAATCTTTTTCCCGGATGCGGTCTCATTCAGCGCCACTAACTGGTAAAGATTGGAAACCATGGTGTCGTCCGGCCGAATCAAACCTTGTTTCACATCGAAGCAGTCTTCATTCTGTAAGACAGCCGCCGGCGCAAGGATTGCCGGTGGAACCATAAGATACATGTTTTCGTCTTCTTTTTTGATATCTTCCATGGAAACACTCTTTGCATCGGCATTCAGATAAGGACTGCTCGACAGTTTATAATCGGCGTTGTCCAGTTCATATCCATACACAAACAAAGAATCGATTCCGGTCGGCATCTCATTCATGTCCTTGTAATATTCTTTGTAATCTGAGAGATACAGATATTCGTCCATCTTATCTTCGACGGCTTTGTATACATTGTCTTCATACGACATAAGATCGTATTTACTCAGATCTTCGACATTGTCGGTGATAAACATATCCGGCATCGTTCCGGCTTCTTTTGCCTGATCGAGTTTGGTCTGCATCATCGTTTCCGTATCGGTTCCTTCCGGTGCGCCTTCAGACACATCCACCACTTCAACTTCTATCTTTTTATTTTCTTTCAACCAGTTTGCGGTGCTGCTGTCACTTGCTTTCACATCTTCCTGGTGGTAATTATTATTTACAATATCTGTCAATATCTTTTTCTGGCTGGCATTGTCCACCCAGACTTCGATCTTGCCTTCGCTGAGCTGGGATTCAAATACCGGATTTTCGCTCTTAAATACCGTATTCATCAGACCGAAACCGACTCCGAGTGCCAGCACTGCCGTAGCTACGGCTCCGATGATCCAGTTGCGGCGGTGTTTCTTTTTCTTTAATTTCACGTTTGGATATTCTGCAATTCGCTTGCTATGAAGAGCATCTTCAAACTGCTGGATATTTTGGAAACGAAGTTCCGGCTGAACTGCCATCGCCTCCATGATCGCACGATCGACATTTGGCTCGATTTTCACGCCAAGTTCAAGCGGCGATTTGAGTGTATCTTTATGTTCACGTTCGGTGGATTCCATCGGCTTGATCCCGGTCAGCATCTGATACAGGATCGCACCTACCGAATAGATGTCTGTATAAAATCCCTGATTGCTCTTGTCACGGTACTGCTCCGGTGCCGAATAACCAACCTTGATGACTTTTTCACAATTTTTTCCTTCGGCGCTGTCATTCAACTGTGCCGCACCAAAGTCAAAGACTTTGATCGCATCTTCGCTGGAAATAAAAATGTTATCCGGGCTGATGTCCCGATGAATGATTCCCTTACTATGTATTTTCTTAACCGCATTGATGATAAGGTCAATAATATGCAATGCTACCTGCGGTTCCATTTTTCCCTGTTTTTCGAGATAATCTTTTAAAAGGACGCCATCGATATATTCCATAATGATGTACGCCGTATTATTTTCTTCAAAAAAGGCATATACGTTTACGATATCTTTTGCCTTTCCAAATTGTGCGATACTCTGTGCTTCCATGAGGAAACGTTTGAGTTCTACGCGGTATTGCTGTTGTTTGTCTCCGGAAAGCAGTCCTACCACGCTTTCGCCCGGTGCACGATTGACCAATCCTGCCGGGAAAAATTCTTTCACAGCCACGGCGATACCAAGTGTCGTATCGTAGCAGCGGTAGGTAATACCAAAACCACCCATGTCGATCGCTGTTCCGACGATAAAATGATTTGCGAGGATAGTTCCCGGGGTAAGATATTGAGGGTGTTCCGGTGGCGTTCCCTCGACGTATCCGCAGTACGGACATACTTCGTACTGTCCTTTTACGCTAAAACAATTCATACATAATTCACTTGCCATAATTACTCCTCTTATTCTAACGAAAATCTGTTTGTCGAATCCCCGATGTCAAGTGTAACTCCTGTCCCCAGCCACACTTCCATGTTTTGCGGCAACGGTTCTTCTTGTCCATTCATATAACTTCCTGTACTTGATGTATCATAGATTTTGTACTGACCCTTCGCCTCATCCCAGGTAATCTGACAGTGCTGGCGGCTCACGTGCATCTGGTCCGCAAAGATCAGATCATTTTCGGAACTCCTTCCGAGCCGTATCATCTCACCGTTTTTCAATGTGATCTGTGCTCCCTGATACAAGCCGGTTACACCAACCAGTGTACCATGTGGTACATTGGCAGGCTGCTCCTGTACCGCTTCTTCCTGTATTACATTGTATTTCGCCTGGAGCTGCTGCTCTTTTATCTCCTGCAGTTTCGGAATTTCCGGAGTCTCTGTCGCACGGCGTACCCGCGGACGGAATATAAAGGTTCCGATTCCAAGTATCGCGGCGAGAGCGGCGACCGCCAATAATACCGTATTTCCAAGCTGCATTGCTGCGCTCTGGTTGTCGGTCAGCGTCCACATCTTACTGCGGTTGAAAAATAATACCATCTGAAGTGTCAGATTCACTAAGGAACCAATTCCCGTGATGATCTGTTTGGGGCCTCCTACGATGCCCCAAATGCCGAAAAGAAGCACTACACAGGCAGAAACGATCATACACAATACGATCAGCATCTTCTGCGTCGCACTAAAGGCATTTGCTGCCGTCATCGTCAGCGCATCTCCTTTTCCTGTGAACATCGCGCTGATATAATTCCATGGCGAAGCAGTCAATGTCGGATAGTTTTCCTGGGTTATACTAACCCAGGGTAAAAACCATCCCGCGAGATTCGCCAAAAGCACGATACCACAACTGATTCTTATGCTTTTTGCCAAACGATCCATAATAACCTCACTTTATTAATTGTCTTTTTTGTGGATAAGAATGTCATTCCAGTTAAACTGCTCTCCGCACAATGGCATAAATACAAGGTTTACTTCTCCTACGGTAATCATGTCATAGGCTTTGAGTTCTACCGGATTCAATACTACTTCGTTATTGCAGTAAACAAGGCTGCTTGCTTCTCCCGGCTGAACCAGATACAGATGCTGTTTTGGCTCATAGATGATAACTGCCTGTTTTTCTCTGGAAACACTGCGGTCACCGGTCAATGCGATGTCCATGTTTGCATCGCGTCCGATAAAGTTCTTTCCTACTTTCAAGTGGAAGTCCTGGCCGATGTGGTTTCCGCCGATTGCTACAAGCCATCCGACACAAGGACCGCTAAACTGCTGCTGGCTCTGTGGTCTTGCCGGCTGTGCCTGCATTGGCTGTGCCGCCTGTCCCCCGGCAAACGTAGACTCATCATAGTCAAAATATGCCAATGTATGGTCGTCATCGTCATCCGCACCAGCTGGCTGAGTTTCATACAAAGGAACTGTCTTTCCGATGTTTGAATTATCTGTAAACGGAACCGTAACCGAATCGGCTGAAACACCACCAAGTGGAAGTGTATCGTCTGCCTGATAATCTACTGTCGATGCCTGTACCGGTACTGCCTGCGGCGCCGGCTGTGGTGCTGCCTGAGGAGTTGCCTCTGTTACCATCTCGGCTCCTTCCGTAAACATTTCGGTCGGCGTATCGACCATTCCTGCTGCTCCTGCACAATGTGGGCAGCTTGGATATTTCTCGCCATCGTAAAAATGACCCTGTGCACATCTTGTTAAATTCATAATAATCTCCTTTCTTGTATCTGTTGATACAGCAAAGCATCTGGTGCTTTATCTTTCTTTATTTATGGTACTTTCTCTATATTGCAAAATGGCAACGGACGTATTGTCCTGTGAATGTGTATTGCCATGAATTGCCGCTTCTACTAATTGAACCGCCTTTTGCTCGATTGGATTTTTGTCATCGAGAATAATGCTTTTGATCTGGTGATCCGGCAGTGTCTTTGTGATTCCGTCGCTGCACAGCATAACGATATCTCCATACTGCATCGGAATCGGTTCTGTGCTTATGTCCATCAAACTTACGTTGCCGATTCCAAGGAAACTGATCAACGCTTCTTTCTGCCGTTTTCCCATCGCCTCTTCCTGCGTCATTTTTCCCTGTGCGACCATCTCCTGAAGACGCAGCCAGTAGTTGTGATCCCTTGTGATCTGACGCATCTCGGTCTGATTGTTGTTTTCGCGAATGATGTAAATCCGGCTGTCACCGACCGATGCCCAGTACAATTTATTTTCTTCGGCGATCGCCGCTACCATCGTCGTTCCGGAACCCCTTCCATTTTCTTTCGGAAACGAAGCAATCGTCTTATCGATCGTCACGATCGCACTTCGAAAAAATCCGGGGATGTTCATCTGTGGCTGGTTCTGCACATTTTGAAATCCATTTATCATCATCTGTATGGCGGTTCGGCTTGCTTTTCCTCCATCTGCCATACCTCCCATACCGTCACACACCACTGCCATCACACGTGTTTTCCGATTGGCAGCAAACTTTTTCGACGGGGTTACGTATACCGCATCCTGCTGGTACTCACGCCGTCCCTGATCCGTATAGGAAAAAGTTGCCAGTTCGGGAACCGTTCTCACAACCCTCGGCCGCTCTGTCATCTGAGGCATCTCGGCCGCCATTTCCCTGTTCTTTTTCTTTCTTCCAAACATTTTTTATTGCACCTCCACAAAAAAGATAAATCGTTCTAATTTTGTCTGCATATAAAACCAGTCTCCCGGCTTCAGATAAGCAGTCTGCCCTTTTTCCAATATTCGGTCTCTCACATAGGTATGATTTCCGGAATAGTTCGTTACACTAAACTGGCGGTTTGCCGGATTATATGTAACCATACAATGCCGAGAACTGATCTGGCTGTCATTCAGGTAAATGTCACACGGAACACCGCTGTCTTTTCTTCCTATCGTCAGCTGCATCCCGGAAAACGGCCATTTTCCTACGACAGCGTTTTGCTGGTTCTGCAGACACAAAAATGCCTGTCCATTTTGCGTAACGGTTTCTGTATTGGTATTATTGATCCCTGTTTCTTCCAGAAACCGGCTTACTGTCTGCTGGCGTTCTCTGTAGTTTTTACGCATGCCACGTTCCACTGCACGACTGAGCGACGCGGATACATTGCTGTTTTTGTATGCCAGTGGAGTGAGCCGGATTCCGTTTTGCCGATCCGGTGCAGAAGGTGGTTTCTCCCCCGTCACCATGTAATAATACGTAGCGCACAATGCGTAAATATCGGTCCATGGTCCCTGATGGCCGGTTCTCGAATACTGCTCAATCGGTGCGAATCCAGGTTTGACAAATATTGACATGCTCAACGGATTACTCAACGCATATGTTCTCGTCGCACCAAAATCGATCAGTTTGAACTGCCCATTTGGTGTTATCATAATATTGTCCGGGCTGATGTCCCGGTGCAGAAGCATGTTTTGGTGAATCTGCTCCAGCGCTTCTCCGATCTCCCGAAGCATCTGATTCGCCATCCGAATGCTCACGGTATGCTTCTTCTTTTTCATGTAATCATTGATGGTTTGTCCCTGAATATACTCCATCACCATGTACGCCGTCTTATTGTCATAAAAGAAATCCAGTACATTAACGACGTGTGGATTGGCATAAAGCCCCTGCAATATCTTGGCTTCATTGATAAATACATCGCGACCGTGCCGGTATACTTCCTGCTGCCCCTCGGTGGTCGGCATAAGACTGTTTGTCGCATTGTCCCTTACCGCCCATGCTCTCGGAAAGTATTCTTTTAAGGCGCACATTCTTCCGGACGCAGGATCAAAAGCAAGATAGGTGATACCAAAACCGCCGACTCCCAGCACTCTTCCGAGCAAATACCGCTCTTTTAAGCGCGTTCCCGGAGGCAGAGCATATTTATCTTTTTGCTCCTGTACGTACCCGCATGCTTTGCATATGTAACCATTGTAAGTACCCGTCTGAAAACAATTGGGGCAAAATGCATATCCTTTCATCATAACTCTCTCCAATCCACTCTCACATCATTTCTACTCTGCTGCCTGTGAATCATTCATCACATGGAATACAAACGTTTCCCTTCCTGCCGTAATCTTGTCACCTTCCAAAAGCATACGTTTGGAAGTTACTTTTACACCATTGACAAACGTTCCGTTAGTCGATTCCAAATCTTCGATATAACATGCCATCTTGGTTACTTCGATAACAAAATGCTGCTTGGACAGTCTCTCGTCATCAAAGAAAATGTTACACATCTCCGATCTTCCTACAAACAAACTTCCCTCGACATTCCACTCGACATCTTTAATCGTGCCTGCGCGGTCTGTGATCGTCAGTCGGATCAATTTGGTATCGGCTTTTAACATATCTGTCGGATCCACTTCAATGACCTTGCCCGGCTTTTTCTTCACAATGATAACCACGATCAAGCCAATGACTACAACGAGCACAATGACAGCGATCCACCAATAAGATTTGACAAATTCTTTTGTCTTTTCTTTTCCCTCATCCAAACCTTCAAAGGAAAAATCATAGGATTTTGTCAATTTGTTCTGCTCCTGCGTATCGTCGCAGATATTGTTACAGTTCAATGTATAATCTCCGGTATAAAGAGCTTCCTCAAAGGTAAGGACGACTTTATTGTCTACGCTGTTATAATTCACACCGCTTACTTTCCAAATTTTGCCATCGCCTTTTTCTGTTTTTGTTTTTACAATATAATTGGCTGCCTTGTCCGCTCCGATCACATTTCCGGAATCATCACTCAGGATAAAGCTGATTGAGTTTTCCTGCACTTTTTTGATGTCTTTGATCTCCGGCGGTGTCGTATCTTCGGCAAAGGAACTGTAATTTACATTGACCGCATCCATCGCCTGCGCACTTCCGTCCACGGAAGCCGTCAATGTCAGTTTTGCGATGCCATCTACTTTTTTATTGGATGGTGCTTTCAGATGAACGACAAAGGTTCTCTTTTTCCATATCGTTTTGATATCTTTAAACGCAGAGGCAACGGTTTTCTTTGATTTTGTTCCGCTGCAGTCCGCATAATAACCGCGGCAGTTTTTTTCATCTAAGATTTTGTCGCGTGTGTATTTCATCTTGGTTTTGTTTGGCTTTTGTGCTTTGTTGTACAAAAGCACTCCGTATACCGGAATCATGGATTCCGAAACGGCTTTACGAATCACTTCTTTGTCGTTATTTTTTCCTGTCGAATCGTCTTCCCCGTCTGTCACCAAAAGCACTACGGTTCTTTTTTCTACCGTCGGATTTTCTTCCAGCACTTCCCGCAATGAGCGGTACAAAACAGTTTTGCTTTTTTTACTGTTGTAATATTTGATTCCTTTGATCTTTTTCAGATCGGTCGACAAATTTCCGCCGTCTTTTCCCTGTACTTCTCTTCCGAGCACATTTTTCTTGCTTCCGGCAGAATCATTTCCCCCTACGGTGTAGAGGCAGAGCTGATCTGCATCTGACATTTCTTTACGAAGACTCATCAACTGTTTTTTTGCTTCGCCAAGCTGTCCCGGCTCTACCGATCCGGAGTTGTCCACAAGAACGATATACCGGATTCCCTCGCCGCTCTCTTCAAAGGAAACGGTCTCGCCGGACTGCATCAATGTGATGCCATCTCCGATTGTTCCGGAAAACGCTGCAGATTTTTTCATTTTCCCCCCGGTCACATAAGCCGTAACATCCGGTGCTTTTCCGTGTGCCTGTTCGACAAGATAAGGTGTCATAAATGTCTTTGCCTGCACCTGAGTTCCCGGCTGCAGCCACAATGCCGCCAGCAACAGTAATCCAAGCGCTCCTATGTATTTCCTTATTCTTCCAGCCATCTTCTCTCCTCCTTACAATATGGTACGAATACAAATTCGGTCTCTCCGAGTCGTATTTTGTCATTT